>CEAC01005613.1_pt1 | contig 15845 bp, 14 predicted proteins | sample 557411 | NCBI WGS metagenome assembly CEAC01 (sample SAMEA3182094, study PRJEB8094) | gut metagenome | biome: human; feature: gut; material: Stool; isolation source: human stools | place: Canada | collected 2012-02-21
ATACTGAGCGTAGCGAAGTATCTATTAATATAGACCCTGAAACAAGCGGATTTTGTGTAGTGCGAAGCGATAGTGCAGACACGAAGGAACAAAAAGTCAGGCGAACGACAACGAAGTGTAGTGAGCAACGACTTTTTGTGAAACAAAATTCAAGACAGTTCAGGGTGACAAGGCTGTTCAAAGTGATATTATATTCTGTCATTCTACTATCTAAGAATTTGATAAATAAATTGCATAGGTGGGCAATATGTAATAATATTAGACATGTTGTTTAATGAATCATCGGTACAAAACAGGTACGGTAATTACAGTATTGCACCTGTTGTTTGCAGAAAGAATAAATATTCATTCTTGTTCAACACGGCAAGAAAGATGTTGGTATAAACCCAACCACAACAACCGTTTAAAAGTATTTCCAAAACAATGGTAGGAAGTATTGATGAAGATATTATTGTTTTTAATCATTTTTTTTACTCCTGTATATTTTCTTAATTTAATATTAAAAAAAATATTTCCGAATGAAAAAGATGAAACATTTAAAAATATTTTATTTATTGTTATTTATGTATTTGTACTATTTACTTGGCTAGAGGATTGTTGTGGATTAATTTTTGACAATAAACCCACATTATCATACAAAATTGCAAATTATAATTATTCAATAAAAGCTTTGTCTTTTATGAACAATATTCATTTAGGAAATACAAAAATTTCATATATTTTAAGAAAAAATTTGCTTAAACAGTATAAAAATATAAAAAATGGCTTTAACGATAAAGATTACGAAGCCATTGGAACATTTTGCAATATTAATGAAGATTATATAAAAACAGAAAGTAAATATACAGAGAATATTAATAAAGAATATAAACAATTATATCTGAGTGAATTAAAAAACAATTTAGATAATTATGTAGATAGAAATAACAATTTAGGTATTTTACGATTTTCTGAATATGAAAGTACGGCAATTCGTGGTTCGGCTTTAGCATGTCTGCTGTTAGATATTCATCCTAAAGCTTATTCCGTTCCAAATAGAATTATTTTTTATCCGCAGCTGGCATTAAGTTATTTGTATCAGGCAAATATTGAACAATCAGAAGAAACAATTAATGAGTTAACAGAAATATTATTCAATTTTGATGTTGTTTTAAATCAGGAAAAAAATAATAATTCAAGTGATTATCAAAATAATAACAGAGATTTTTATAGAATTTTTCATAATAGTAAAAACAAAAATATGCAGAACTACAGTTATCCTGTTTTTATAAATAAGTATCCCGAAACAATACTACAAATGCAATGGAATGTAGATAAAGAAAATATTTGTTCAAATACATATATTTTTGACTATTATTTAGAATCTTTAAAATATGGTTCCGAAGAAAATCCTGAAATAATTAGGATTATAAAAGATGAGTGTAAATACCAAAAGAGTTAGAATGTCAGTCTGTAGATTGGCTCTAAAACCAACCTACGTGGTAAATAAACACTACTAAAAACTTTTCAAAAAACGGATAGGTATTTTATGGTCTTATGGTCTGATAACCAATTGCTTAACAAAAATAAAAATTTTTCAAAATCAGGCAATTATTTTTTTTGAGGATTTTTATAGACTCAGAGGTAAGTGAAATGTCAGAAGTTTTAAATTTAAGAGCACACCATTTATTGTGTCTTCCCGGATATGAAGGCAAAGGCTACGACGGCGCACACAAAACAAGTTGGGACACGATTTCCGAGCAATTGAAAGAACATCCCGATACTTTTGTACGAATTGTCGACGGACAAGATGATTTATGCAAAAATTGTCCGAACGCAAAGGGCGTCAACGGTGTAAAATGCAACAAGGGTTTTCTTGCGGAACTTGATAACAAAGTCAAAGATTTAATGTTTTTAAAAACAGGTTTAGTTTTGACATGGGCGCAACTTATGGAACGTGTGAATTTCATAATGAACCCGCAAAACCATAAAGAATTGTGCGGAAACTGCGAATGGCGCAAAGCCGGTATGTGTGAACACACATTCGATAAAGCCGCATAAATAACGCTATATAACTATACAAAATAGTGAGAATTCTTCGACGAATCTCACTATTTTTTGTTTCTTAAAAATCCCGAACTTTTGAAACTCAATTAAGATTTATTTGTGACATTTGAATTGTAATTATTGAAAATTTAGATGCAATGTTATAATTATTTGTAGATTTGATTTTAGAGCATTAACGCATTGCCTGAAAATATCAGCAGTATAAAACCTTGGTATTTCATCAAGTTCTTTTGCAATTTCTTCCAATAACCACTTCGGGCTCATTGAATTTGTTGCTCTGACATATATGGCATCGTATTGAATCGAAAGATAAAGTGCTGTTTTTGTTTTGCCAAGTCCTGCGTTACCATAAACCAGACCAATTTTTGTGATATTTTCGGGCTTATTTTTCAGGTTATGGATAAGATTAATAAATCCTTTAACATTTTTTGTTTTAACAAAAATTGGTTTCATATTGCTCATCCTTAAGAAAACGGTATTTATTGTTACAAATGATAAATAATAAGGAAAAACAGCTAAAAAATCAATTACCATTATTTGTCTTAATAAATCTTTGAATTTTTCTAATGAAAATACCCTTAAAAAGTATTCAAAAGTAAATATGATAATAGATATAAATTCAAATTGATTTATGTAAGTTTTAAAATTATTATAAAAATTAATATCTGTTTGAAAAATAAAAACAATGAAGTTTAATATTATTAATGCTATTAAAAAATTATCAACTAATTTATTTTCTAAAAGGTTTCTTATTTTTTGTTTCATATAGTACTTTATATTATAAGTTTATAGGTGTCATTGTGGTTAAATCTTTTTCTGAGATACCATTTAATTTTTTAAAGCACGCATAATAATCAATATTCTCTAATTCTATACTTCCAAAACTGTCTGCATCTGTAGTCAAAGATAATATGCATGTTGTTTGTTTTTTTCCTGTTGCCTTATCAATATCAGTTACATTGCCATTAAATGTTATTTTATTAATACCATTGATTTCAGAATCAATAGTAAAAACTTCATAAATTGTTCTTAAACATATCTGGTAGAGTATGTTGTTATAATCTTGTTTACGTTGTTTCTCTTTTGCTAAAACCACGGTATATTCATCTTTTGATACAGAGTATGTTATCTTTTCAATATCATAAATTTCACTAAGCAAAGGTAATTTGTAATCAACGGTTATGCATTTATTAGATGCATCATATTTTAAATCCACATCTTTCTCCCATATAATAGGATATGAAGATAACATAACAGAATTTTTATAATAATATTCTAATTCCGTAGCTTCTTTATTTTGGAAATTGTCTACTCTTTCATCTATGGTTTTATTATATATTTTCTGTTTTTCTATAAATTCTTCTTTTTCTCTTTGCACGTTATTAAGATAATCTTCATATTCGTTTTGCAAAATATCATATTTCTGTTTTATTTCTTCATTTGTTGCTTTCTTTGATTCTATTTCTTTTATAAGTTTATTTCTATAATTTTCCCATTCTAATAATGCAATAGAAAATCTTTGATTACGTCGTTTTTTCATTATATCTTTTAATCCCACAGAATATAATAGTTTTTCCCAGAATAAGAACTCTGTTTTTTCTTCAGTAGGTTTATTATTATCTGCTTCTAATAATCCATTATTTAAATTTGTCAAATCTATTAATTCCAGTTTAGGCATTCTAATTTGTGGTAATTTTGAAACAAAATAGGATTTATCCTTCAAGCTTTCATAGTCAAATGTATCAACAGAATTTGTTGTTATATATTTAAGTAAATTAAGCTGGGCTTCTTTTATATTACAAATAATAGAAATCTCTCTGTCCAAATGATATTTATTAAATTGTTGAATCCATTTTTTATTTAATCTTTCAACAGAAGTATTAATTCTTTTCTTAACAACTAGAGGATCTTTCCCTGAGATTGTTTCTGTGTCACCAGTTGGAATACATATTATTTCAACTTTAGATTTAGCCGTATCGTAGTCTACATCTGAATCCAAATCAAATAGAGATAATGCTGGCTGAAATTCATATTCTCCAAATTTATCTTCAAACCAACAATCTTCATTTTCTTTTATAAATTTGTAAATATTATTTTCAACAATTGATATAAAAAGAACAATTTCGTTATATGTTAATTTTGTTTCATATTTTAAACAATTAATGGCTTTTATTCTATCCCCAACTTTTAAATTATTAATAACATCACATAGAATTTCTTTATCAAAAGATTCAACAAATTTTATATTCAATAAGCTATGTGAAGGCATAAAGTCTCTCTTTAAAGAAATAAAATTAACATTTAAAGCCTGTAACTTGCCTGAAAAAGAACAAGCAGCTTCCATTTTATTAATTCGACTATTTAACTTTTCTTGCTTTGCATACTCGCGCATAAGAGCTTTTCTTTCTCTTTCGGCAGCTCTTTCTGCTCTTGCAGCTTCTCTTGCCATTGCTTTTAATGATTGATTTACAATACTTCCGAAACTTGATCTTCTTGCCATTAGTACTACTCCTTTTACTTATTATACAAAAAATATTAATTTATATCTTTTTTTATTTCTTAATGTAATAATACTTGCTTTTATTACATTTTGAGTGATGAATACAACACATTATAGGAGGTCGTATATGGAAAAAGTCGGATTAAATATTACACCTAAAGAGTTTAAGCAACTTGGCAAATGGGCCGAAGATGTTTACAATATTGCCGTGGTTGTAGATTATTTCTGTAGGACGCAGCCAGATAAAGAAGAATGCTATAATCTGGCACCAGTTGTAAAGTTTTTGCACCGAGAAGTTGATTTATTGAATGCTTTTTTATCGACACGAAAAAGATATTGAAATTTAAACTATGTTTAAAACTGGTTTAAAACCCTTTTAAACAACATTTAAAATTTGTGTCGGAATGATACAAAATTCTGTCATTACACTTGAGTTTTTTCCGAATGCAATCGATTAATGCGTATGATGAAAGGAACGGAATATGGTTGAAAAAGATTACATGCTGTATGGTACAAAGATTTTAAACCGAAAAACCCAAGAAATTGGTTTGCTGATATGCTTATGGGAAAACAAGTTCGCTGATAAAACAGTAGATTTTGCCACTTGTGTTGATAAAACCGGTAAGCGATACAACATTGAACTTGATAATATTAGAGGGTTTGAAGATGATTTTGAAAAATAAATTAACGAAAGAAACATTAGAAATTCAGTATTCTGAATTCCGAAAAAAATTTGCAAAGAAATTCAGGATGCATTTGATAGTTATCGTAAAACACAATTAAATCAATACTCTTGGAACTTCAAAGATGACAATTCTTTGGAGTTTAATTTTTATTCTGAATTACATGGAATTTCAATCATTTTGGAATGTCAAATTAGTTTATTGAAAGAATATAAATTTGAACACCTGTAAATATCTTTTAAACAGCAATTAAACACCGATTGAATATTTCGGTGTTTTTTGTATATATCCTCAATTTCCGACTAAATATGTCAAACTTGCGATACTTTATGTCAAAATTACTGATAATAAACATCAATCATTGCAATAAAAAAAAGACCTTAAAGGTCTCTTTTTAAATGGTGGGCCCGGCAGGATTCGAACCTGCGACCAAGGGATTATGAGTCCCCTGCGCTACCGCTGCGCCACAAGCCCATATCTTGTGATATTTTATTCAATTGTCAATTTGCTTTGACTGCGCTACCTTCCTCTCAAAAATGATACTCAATCATTTTTTTCGGCAGAGTGCCACAAGCCCATAGGCTTTCGTCTACATTTAAGATAACATTCACAAAATTCTCGGTCAATACCTTTGTTAAGAAGGCTTAAAATATGCGAACTGTCTACTTTATATATCTCGAAATTATATCCATTATTTCATATTTCGTCTTCAAGCCGAGAAAACGGTTAATTTCTTTGCCGTTCTTAAAAACAACCAATGTCGGAAATGCCGTAACATTAAGCATCTTCATTGAATTTGGTGCGTTTTCGCTATTTAGCGCACCAATATTCACGTTATCCATTTTTTCAAGTTCGACTCTTTGCCTTGTGCAATATCCGCACCACGGTGCAAAAACCTCAACAATTTTAAGCCCGTTTGAAACGTATTCCAAAAAATTATCATCATTAATTTCGACTATCATATTTACCTCTTTTTAAAAATGATAGCGTCGAAATTGATAAAAAAAATTGAACAAACGGCTATTACAACTCAGTTACGTCATCTTCTATCAAGTAGCACATTTCTTCGTGAAAATCTGCATCCGCAATCTTTTCAATGGGTAGTTTTATGTAATTTACGGTCGAATTTGCAAGCAAAACGCCGTCTTCATCAAACAACTGTGCTTCCGCGACGAAATATCTTGATGCATCTTTTACGATAATGCCTTTGCCGATAATATCTTTTTCATAAGGCACGGGTTTTCTGTATTTCACGTCAATAGACATTGTTGCGCCGAGCATTGTATCGTCCTTTACCCAATATGCTCTAAATGCCAGTTCATCAAACATTGTCGCAATCAAGCCACCGTGAACTCTTTGAGGGAAACTTTGATGCTCTGTTCTGTAACGGAATTTCGTCATCACACTTCCGTCTTCCATATTATAAAACTGTGCCTTTAAGCCTTCAGGGTTGTCCATACCGCAGACATAACACATTCTGCTGTTTCTTTGCTTGCTTAAAACTTTCATATAATTCCTTTAAAATTTAAAATAAATAAATTCGGCAGTTTGGTTGAGGTTAATCAACGCAATTAAGTATAATACAAAAATTGCAGCAAGATAAACTTTTGTAGGGCGAATTGTTTTAGCGAGTTCGTCCGTACTTTTTGCGAAGAATGTCAGTCCGACTGCCAACAAAATCAAAAGGATGTTTACGGACAAATTTCCGTTTTCAAACTGCAAAGACAGACCTTTAAATTCCATAGGGGCATAACCGTTAAATCCGAAAAGAGACTTCAAAAGTTCGCCGAGTCTTGATAAGTCCGAACATCTGAAAATCAGAAACGAAAAACTTGTGAACAAAAAAGTTACCAGCCAAGCGAGTGTCGTTTGCATTGTATTGCAACTGTTTTTCCAATATCTGTGAATGCACATCGCAGCACCTTGAACAAAGCCCCAAATAATAAAAGTAAGATTTACACCGTGCATAATGCCGCTTATCAAAAACGTCAACACGAGATTTCTATACGTAATCAATGTATTGATATGGCTTCCACCCATTGGAATATAGACATAGTCTTTTACAAAATTAGACAAAGTGATGTTCCATTTGTGCCAAAAATCGCGGACAGAAATTGCTTTCAACGGTGCATCGAAGTTTTTCGGCAATGTTACATTAAAAAGATATGCTATACCTGCCGCAATATCGACATATCCCGAAAAATCAAAGTAAAATTGGAACGTATATGCAAACATCGCAAACCAAGTTTCAAGAATTGCCGGCTGATTTACTATGTCAAAAACTTGTGTGGCAAACGGTGACAGATAGTCGGCAACAACGACTTTTTTAAACAAGCCTGCACCGATTAAAAACAGTCCGATTGTCAAATTTTTCTGATTTAAAATTTTATTTCTGAGTCTCTTAAATTGGGGAATAATTTGATTATATGTCGTCAACGGTCCTGCAACAATTGTCGGGAAAAACGTAATATACAAGGCATAAGATAAAAAGTCCGTGTTTGTAATTTTTTCTTTATAGCAATCAGTCAAAAATATAATTTGTCTAAACGTTATAAAACTGTATGCAAGCGGCATAACGATTGACGAATACGTGATGCCGGAATCCAACATCGGTGCAAAAATCGGATTTAAAATTTTGAAATATGTCCAAAATAAAACATTTAAAACAATAGTTACGATATAAAGAGTTTTTTTGTTCGCTTTGAGTTTATTATCGCTGCAAAGGGTTGTTCCTACCGCAAAATTGATTATCAAAGAAACGATTATAAGAGGAAGATTTTCGATTTTATAAAAAGCATAAAATGCCAATGAAACAACAATAAGCCAAGCAGTTGCGAGGTTTAAGAACTTTTTTTTGTTTAACCAAAAGTAGCCGAAAACTGCAATCGGAAGAAATATTATCAAAAATTCAAGTGAGCAGAAATTCATTAGTTTTCTTTATCCTCCGCTGCTTCAATAAATTTTGTTCTTGCAGAATTGTCCCCTGCCAAAATATCCATTTCGGTAATGTCCGCATTGTTAAATACATCCGCATAATCAGGGGTATAAACTCTTCCGAAAACAGGATTGTCGTTTAAGATATAGTCCAAAATAAGGTTTCCCGTGATGTAGGTTGCATTCGTGCTGTCGAAGAAATACTTCATATTCGGAGAAATCTTTTCGTTTGAATACGGTGACGGAAACTGAAAATCGAAAATTGACGAAATTTGGCTTAAATCGGATTTCCAAGCAAGGTAATCAAAATAAACATTTTCATCCTGCATAAGTTGCAAGTCCGAAATATGAGTAGGCATTACGAAGACATAAAAATTCGTTCCCCTGTCGTCGCAAAATTCTTTCATAAATTTTACATAATTAAGTTTTTCGGGGTTATATTTAAAATGCTTGTAAGTAAAAGATGACTCTTCCAACGTTGAAGAAAATGCATTTTTGATTTTAGGATTTAATGCTCTGTATTTTGTGCCGTTTGGCATATAGGTATTATCTGTTTGATTTGTAATATTTTTGGTAACGGTAGAGAGAGAATCTCTTAATCCCGCAAAAGAAAACAGAGCCATGCTAATTTCTTTGGAGGTTAAAGTAGGCTTTGTTTTTATGGGTAAGTAGGTATTTTCGATTTCATTAAACATATCAAAATCGACGCCCAAATAAACGTTTCTGACTTCGGGGTGAATTGTCACAATAGTTTGGAGCCAATCTTGAAATTCCTCGACAGGCATTCCGTTAATCGCCATATTTTCGGCTTCTTTGCCCGTAAGTTTATAAAAATAATCTTTAGCAATTGCCGTATCAACTCTTGTTGAACCCAGGAAAATGCTGTCTAACTTGCGTTTGTCGAATTTTAAACCGATTAATTTCGTAACGCGCTCCTGAGTTTTTGATTCAGGCTTTAAGTATGTAAGTTTGCAAGCAGGCACTCCGAAAATATTGTACGGATTGACTAACAAATTAATCATTGCCGTTATAAACAAAACGCACAACAAACTGACAGCAAGCGTGATATTAAATTTTCGGTACAATTCCTTAGTTTTCATATCCGTTTTTTATTTTACTTGTTACTTTAAAGATGTGCAACTTTTTCTTATAAAATATATATTTACAACAAAAAAGCCTCCGAAAAATCGGAAGCTTTTTGTCTGTTTAAACAACTTATTATTTTACTGCTTTGATAATGTCTGCTGTAATGTCTGTGCCTGCTGTGCCGTAAAGAACAACACCTTTAGCAAGAACGATGTCTAAGCCTTTTGCTTTTGCTTCTTTAGCAATTGCGCCTGAAATTGATTTGTCGATTGCTTCGAGTTTTGCAGCGTAATTTTTATCAACTGCTGCTTTTTTATCTTGCAATTGTTTGTTCAATTTTTGTTCAAGAGCTTTTTTCTTTGTTGCATCAGGTTCTGCTTGAAGTTGTTTGTTTGCAGTTTGAACGAATTGTGACAATTCTCTGAGTTTTGTTGCTTGTTCTGCTTTCAAAGCATTTACTTGTTTTGATGCTGCAACAACTTGAGGAACATCAACTACGGCATAAGTGAAGTTGTTAGGTGAAGACATTGCAAAGTTATTTGCTGCACCTATTAACATTACCGCCGAACACACAACAGTCATTAATTTAGAAACTTTTTTCATTCCAATCTCCTTTATCTTTCTCTTGTAATATTGGACATGCAAATTGTAATACTGTTTAGCGTTTCAGGCAAATTGTTAAAAACAAAATGTGTCTTTTTGTAACAAAGAATGCGGATATTTTGCATGTCGGGCAATTTTATTTTTTAGCGAACTTAACAAAAGAGTAGAGTGTGTAAGAAAGTGTGAAAATATGGCAATCAACGCAATTAATGCAGTAAACGTAAATTATCAACCTCAAAAGATTGAAAATAAAAAGGAAATTTCAAATCCTATTGTTTCTGCTCCTAAAATGCCGACAACTCAAGCAGGTGTTGCGTTAAAAGCATATTTTCTCGGCGGACAAGCCGTTTCATTCAAGGGCAAACCTTGTTCAACAGGTGACTTTGAACCTAAAAAACTTGATGATGTACCTTGCTGCTGCTGCGGTGACAGAATGATTAGAGGGGTTGAAATGCCCAATGTCGTTGACAGTTTTGCACAATTAAAAGGTAACGCACTTGCAGACAAAATTGAAAAAGACAAAGATTATTTTCGTGCAAATCAAAGAGTCGTTGCATCTTTAATCGCTGATGAAGCAAGAAAAGATGATGCACTTGACGTTGCTGGCGCTCTTGAAAAAGTTAAATCAAACTTGCCCGAAAAAGTACAAAATTATTGCAAAAACGTGTTGAATAACGTAAATAAAGCAGCAATTGAAGCATACGGTGACGATCAAAACCCTATGTCAGCAGCAGTTTTTGAAGAAATGGAAAGAGTTTCAAAAGGCAAAATGGCAAGAATCCCCTTCACGGCGAAACTTGAAGCGGCAAAAGGTGATTTGACAAAAGGTCAATACGAAAAAGTTTTGGATGCGGCAAGAGAAATGCCTGAAGGATTTAATGCGGTTTCTAAAATCGTAAATAAAACCAAAGGCGGTAATTCAAGCGAAGCAATTATGAGAAGATTACTTCAAGGTGCATTAAGCACGGCTGAACACGTTCACCCGCACTCATTGGGCGGTCCGAACAACACCTCCAACTACCTCGCAGAATGTGCATTGTGCAACAATCCGAGAGGAAGTATGTCTTACGCGGAATGGTTGAAGGTTCACCCCGAATACCCGATTAAAGTTCAACATCACATTGAATACATCGAACAACAAATCGTAGATGGCAAAATTTCATCCGATTACGACGATTATCCGATTGATATCAGAGAAACAATGACAAAAGAATCAAACGGTGCAATGGTTTTGAAAGTTCTTAATCCCGAAAAAATCCAAGAACTTCGTGAACAAAAAATGGCAGGCAAAGAAGTTAACGTCTCCGAAGTAACAAAAGAAATTTACGGTGACGATTCCGAAGAAAACGCAGCCGCATAAGATACAAAAATTTATTAACAGAAAGAGGCTCTTTGTGAGCCTCTTTTTAGTATGGTTTTACATAACAATTTATTATATTGTCGCCATCTTTTACGACCCAGTCGAGGTTGTATTTCGATTGAATATATTTCAAAACTGGATTTTTATCATCATAGAGATACTTTGCGCCAAAATGAGTTAATCCAAATCCTTCAGCAATAAATATCATCTCATAATCTGCATCAGCGATATTTTTGATTACGACTTCTTCACCAATTGCCTCATAATAAAGCCTGTCTGCCATCGGCATTTTTCCGTCAGGGTTTCTGTCCGTCAAAAAATTAATTGCAGTTCCCTCGGGTAATACAAGGATTTTTTGTTCGCCAGAGGTATATGATTGTATATATTTAATTGCCGTATTAATCGGATTAGCTTGTGATTTTGGTAGATATAACACACCTTTTTCCGTGCGAATTTCCGTATCATTTTTCATTCTTTCCGTAATGTCAAAAACCGCAAAGAACAAACAATACGCTGACAATAAATAAATCACAAACTTTTTAAAGGTATTTTTTGTCGGAAAAATTTTGTTTTCGGTTATAACAGATTGTAATAACACTATTAGTGTTAAAATTGCAATTGGCGCGGTATAAAAACCGTAGGTGCTTAAAATCAAGCCCCAAAACATTCTCAAGTTTAAAATAATTGCAGATACGGTCAAAAATATGATTTCTTTTGAAAGTTGTTTTCTATAACAAATTCCCACGATAAGCAACAGTATCGGTAAAAACATTGTGTGTCGCCAACAGGTGGTAACATTCAATAAACATGCAGAAATGACAATTGCAACTATTTGTGTTTTTCTATCTGTTGTTTTTGAAAACAAAAAATAAGATGCAAAAAGAAATATCGCAATGTTAAATATAGCGCTTAGGTATATCGGAATGTTAGAGAGGGTGAATATTCCGCCTGTTTTTGCAATATGAAACAACATCGATTTTGTTGTAAAAAATATCCTCATAAATTCCGCCGCATTGAAAATATCGCTGACGGTTAAACCTTGAACAATAAGAAATCCAAGAGATAGTACGGGAATGAGCAAAAAGCAGAATATATTTACGATATTTTGTCTGACTGAACACGGCTTTGCGTACAAAGAAACATATAAAATCGCTATAAGTAATAATCCCAATTCGCCTTTTGCTGCAAATGCCGCACCGCAAGAGAGAAATGCACCGTATAACAAATATACTTTTTCGGATTTGAAATAGTTAATAACCAATGAAACGGAGAGTAGGGCAAACGATATGCCGAGCGTAAATCCCACAGAATATGGCAATATCATATTAAACAAAGTTCCGTTAAATCCCGATGCGATAAGTACGGTCAAGCATAATAGTAAAGATACCTTGTTATCTAAAAAATTTGCGGCAATTGAATATAACGATAACACAAATAGTGTTATTGCGAGCAGTCCGCATAGTTCCAACGTAAAAATACTTGTGCCGAAAAGAGTATACATAAGCGCAACGAACTGATATCCCAAAGGAAAATATATGCAAAGAATGTCTTTATACAATACATTTCCGTTGTTCATTAATTGCGGAAAAAGCATTTCTCTGCCGAAATCCGTCATAATATTTGAGTAATGACCTTTAAAAAACAACCACCCGATAAGCGTCATTACAAGCAAAATTGCGACATTGCAAAGTTGAGTTTTTTCTTTATAGAAACTTTTGATTTTATCCATAATATCCCTCGGTACAATTATAATATAAAATGGCGGATTTTTGGCATAAAAAAAGAACGGATAAAATCCGTCCTTTTTTGTTTTCCGTATCGAAATTATTTAAGGAGTTGAACCTTTTCAACGTCTTGAGGGTACTTACCTTCAGGAATTGTCTTGTACACTCTGTAATTAACATCTGCGAAGCAGTTGTCGATATTTTCGATTTCAGAAAGTTTTTCTTCGTTAATGCAACCTGATTCAATCATATCTGCGATAAGTTCAAATCTGTGAACGTGTTCGTTGAAACGTTCTGTTGCATAATCTTTAGCCTGCCATGTTGTGATAAGGAACGGCCAGTCTGATGATTGAAGCAAGAGGTTTTCACGAGCCAACTGAGCCAATGCTCTTTGCATCAATTTATCTTCAGGAACTTTGTCGTACTTGTCTGCGATTGCTGACATTCTCTTTTCGCAACCGTGGATAATAGGCCACATCCATTCTGTAAGGTTGTTGTTCCATACATAGAAGTGTCCGCCTTGACCCCAAGATGATTCGGGAATTTGGATTGCTTCTTTCGGCGGGTGCTTTTCGATGTATTCACCTGCCGTCATCATTTCAACGTCAGGAACGTATTGGTTCAATTTCTTAACGACTTGCTTAATGAATTCAACACCTTCAAACCACCAATGTCCGAATAACTCAGTATCGAATGATACCATCACGAGACCTTCTTTACCGTTGTGTGAGTTTTTGTAATCGTTCAACAAGTGGTAAATCAAAGTTGTGTAGTGATCTGAGTTCAAGTTGATTTGTGACATAGCCAATACGGGGTCGTAAAGCATTTTGTCACCCAAGCCTGCAGATGCTGAAGTAATTCTCCAGTAATGCATACCTGATTTATCATCTTTTTTGTGGAATTCACGGTAGCAACCGTCACCGGGGTAACCGTCCGCTGCTGACCAAACTTGATAACCTGCGCGTTCGTTTCTGCCCATAACTGCTACTTGTGCATCAGGGAGCCAGTAAGCACTATATGTGTCATAGCCTGTTGCTTCTCTTTCAGGGAGCGGAATGTACTCGATGTTGCCGTAAACACCAACTACACGTCTGTTGCCGATTGAACTTCCGCCTTCGATAACGTGTGATTCCGTGAAGAAGTATTCGATATCGTTGTTTTGGAGAGTCAATTCAATAGCAGGTCTCCATTTCTTTTCGCCATCTTTGCCGACGTATTCGTAACCTTGTCTGTAAGCACATTCAGGCAACCAGCAACCTTTTGCCTTTTTGCCGAATAATTTCTTTGTTGTTTGTGAACCAACGCTGAATTGTGCGTTAAGGTTAGCATCAGTAGCCAACAACGGTGAAAATCCGTGAGTTGCACCTGAAGTTGTGATTTCAATACAACCTAAATCTTGATATTTCTTGAAAGCACCAATCAAATCTTTGTGATATTTGTTGATGAAACTGTTTTTGATGTGTGTAAACCAATCAAAATAGTATTTTGCAAGATATTTCAAATGTTGTGAATTTGCAATATTCGGGTCGGGATATCTTTCCAAATCGCCTGAAACTTGCTTAATTCTTGAATCCAAATATTCGATGAAACCTTCTTTTAAGTGTTCATCAATAAGTTGTTCAGCCAAAATAGGCGTGATGCCAACTGTTAATTTTGCTTTAATTCCCTCTTCTTCATAAAGTTCAGAAATAGCGTTTAATAAAGGTACGTATGTTTCACACATACATTCGTATAAGTTTTCTTCACCGAAAGGCCACATACCTGCTTTTCTGTAATACGGAAGGTGGCTGTGAAGCATAAATACAAATTGTCCGACTGACATTTAATGTCCTCCTAATTTTTTTGGTTAATGTTTAAAAATATATAAAATGCCTGATTGAATTGTTTATGTTCTTTTTATAACACAAATACGAAAAAAATGTTACCCACCCGAACTAATACTTTAGTATAATTCGTAATCTTAAACAGTAGTGGTAGTAAGGGTTTACAAAATTAAAACTTGTTGTTATAATACTTAACATATCGAATAGGTACAAAATATTTAACACAAATAGTGTTATTTCTTGAAAAATAAGGCTGTTTGTGAGTTAATATTTTTAGAAAACACATGCTTCAAATAGTGTTATCGAACTTTGAAAACAAAATAAATAAAAAATAAACATGGGGACGCTATGGATTTGACGGGGCGATTGAGGTAATCGTGCTGCGGGTCCCGGCGCTGTTCCGGGTTATCAACGAGCAAACGATTTACATGCTAACAATGTAATCAAAGCTGACTTCTCAAGAGTTAGAACTCTTGCTGCTTAGTATTTAAGCAGGTCACCTCTGTACGACCAGCTTGCCGTTTTGCAGGGGAAATTATGCAAGTTGCTGCGTATGACGGTTGTAAATACGCCTAAGACCACAACCAAACTCGGTAGAGTCTAAAATGCTTTATCGGTATGTGGGGAATTGGTTCGTGCCGCAATACCGACAAGAATAACAGACCTACGCTCGTAGATGTGCGCTTATTTCCGTTTCGGACGTGAGTTCGACTCTCACCGTCTCCACCATTTAAGAGGCTATTAATGATAATAGCCTCTTTTTTAATGCTTATCGGGAGCGGTTCGTGTCGAAGTGATAATTTTCGCTGAAAATTATCACCGCCTCAGGGATAAACCCATGTGTCAGAGTAAAACTCGAATTTCACATTCTCGTAAACTCTGACAGCATCACCGTCTCCACCATTTAAGAGGTTATTAATGATAGTAACCTCTTTTTTAATGCTTATCGTGAGCGATTCGTGTCGAAGTGATAATTTTCGCTGAAAATTATCACCGCCTCAGGGATAAACCCATGTGTCAGAGTAAAACTCGAATTTCACATTCTCGTAAACTCTGACAGCATCACCGTCTCCACCATTTAAGAGG
>CEAC01008819.1_pt1 | contig 15783 bp, 8 predicted proteins | sample 557411 | NCBI WGS metagenome assembly CEAC01 (sample SAMEA3182094, study PRJEB8094) | gut metagenome | biome: human; feature: gut; material: Stool; isolation source: human stools | place: Canada | collected 2012-02-21
GAGAGGGCGGCACTGAGAGAAACGGTTTCAGGAGAGGCTTTTTTGCAGCCGGAGGATAGTATTCAGAGCAAGCCCGGAGAAGGAAACGGGAAGAAGAATAGCGAGGGGATTGAGGCTGAATTTAATTGAGAGGCAATAAATATCCGCCGGTACATAGAAAGATTACAGCAGCAGTAAAAGGCATACGTTTTGAGCAAGCCCGTTGGCATGAATGGAATCTCATGACAGTTTTGCCGACAGGGAAGAAAATTAATTTTCAGGGCGGATAAAAAGAAACCCCTTTGTCAGAGACAAAGGGGTAAAAAACAACGTAAAGAAGAAGGGATGCGGTTAGAAGATCTGGCAGCTACCTACTCTCCCGTGCCTTAAGGCAAAGTACCATGGGCGTTGAAAGGTTTAACGGCCGAGTTCGGAATGGGATCGGGTGGGACACTTTCGCTATTACCACCAGATCATCAAACCGCATCAGGAATTAGAATAAGCTCTCGGAAGGAGATTATTTATACGTTAAGTAAATCAAGCCAATCAGACTATTAGTATTGGTTAGCTAAACACATTGCTGTGCTTACACACCCAACCTATCAACGTGGTGGTCTACCACGGTCTTAATTGGGATACCTAGTTTCAAGGTGGGTTTCCCGCTTAGATGCATTCAGCGGTTATCCCTTCCATACTTAGCTACCCAGCGTTGCTTCTGGCGAAACAACTGGTACACCAGAGGTATGTTCATCCCGGTCCTCTCGTACTAAGGACAAATCCTTTCAAGTATCCTACACCCACGGCAGATAGGGACCGAACTGTCTCACGACGTTCTAAACCCAGCTCGCGTACCACTTTAATCGGCGAACAGCCGAACCCTTGGGACCTTCTCCAGCCCCAGGATGTGATGAGCCGACATCGAGGTGCCAAACTCCGCCGTCGATGTGAACTCTTGGGCGGAATCAGCCTGTTATCCCCGGAGTACCTTTTATCCGTTGAGCGATGGCCCTTCCACTCGGGACCACCGGATCACTATGACCGACTTTCGTCTCTGCTCGAACTGTCGCTCTCGCAGTCAGGCTGGCTTATGCCATTGCACTCAACGATTGATTTCCGACCAATCTGAGCCAACCTTTGCGCGCCTCCGTTACTCTTTGGGAGGCGACCGCCCCAGTCAAACTACCCACCATGCAGGGTCCCTCTTCCGGATAACGGAAGCAGGTTAGATATCAAATAACAAAAGGGTGGTATTTCAACGTCTGCTCCATTACAACTAGCGTCATAACTTCATAGCATCCCACCTATCCTACACATTTGTCACCTAATACCACTGCAAAGCTATAGTAAAGGTTCACGGGGTCTTTCCGTCTAACCGCGGGTACTGAGCATCTTAACTCAGAATTCAATTTCGCTGAGTCTATGTTGGAGACAGCGGGGAAGTCGTTACGCCATTCGTGCAGGTCGGAACTTACCCGACAAGGAATTTCGCTACCTTAGGACCGTTATAGTTACGGCCGCCGTTTACTGGGGCTTCAGTTCAATGCTTGCACATCTCTCCTTAACCTTCCAGCACCGGGCAGGCGTCAGACCCTATACTTCATCTTTCAATTTAGCAGAGCCCTGTGTTTTTAGTAAACAGTCGCTACCCCCTAGTATGTGCCCCCCACCTAAAGTTGCCTTAAAATGGGGCTTGCTTATCCCGAAGTTACGCAAGTATTTTGCCTAGTTCCTTCAACATAGTTCTCTCAAGCGCTTTGGTATTCTCTACCTGTCCACCTGTGTCGGTTTCGGGTACGGTCTATACTAGGGCTATTTCCCGGGACTCATTCACTGCACATCCAATCCAATAAGGACATACAATTTACTGAATCCGTCACTTCCTAGTTGGTTCAGGAATATTAACCTGATTCCCATCGACTACGCATCTCTGCCTCGCCTTAGGGGCCGACTAACCCTGCGCAGATTAGCTTTACGCAGGAAACCTTGGACTTTCAGCGGAAGTGTCTCTCACACTTCTTTTCGCTACTCATGTCAGCATTCTCACTTCTGATACCTCCAGCATTCCTTACGGAACACCTTCGCAGGCTTACAGAACGCTCCGCTACCAATTGCACTTACGTGCAATTCCGCAACTTCGGTATATGGCTTTAGCCCCGTTACATCTTCGGCGCAAATCGTCTTGTTTAGATCAGTGAGCTATTACGCTTTCTTTAAAGGATGGCTGCTTCTAAGCCAACCTCCTGACTGTTTTGGACAATTCACTTCCTTTACCACTTAGCCATAATTTTGGGACCTTAATTGGCGGTCTGGGCTCTTTCCCTCTCGACCGTAGACCTTAGCACCTACAGTCTGTCTGGCAAGTATCACTGTTGAGTATTCGGAGTTTGATAAAGTTTAGTAAGGATCGCTCCCCCTTAGCTCTTTCAGTGCTCTACCCCTCAACGTGTCCGCTTGCCGCACTACCTAAATAGTTTTCGCGGAGAACCAGCTATTTCCGAGTTTGATTGGCCTTTCACCCCTAGCCACAATTCATCCCCTACCTTTTCAACGGGAGTGGGTTCGGTCCTCCAGTTGGTGTTACCCAACCTTCAACCTGATCATGGCTAGATCACTCGGTTTCGGGTCTAATCCATGTAACTTAACGCGCTATTAACACTCGCTTTCGCTGCGCCTACACCTATCGGCTTAAGCTTGCTACATAAATTAAGTCGCTGACCCATTATACAAAAGGTACGCCGTCAGAGCCTAATGCTCCTCCGACTGCTTGTAGGCATCCGGTTTCAGGTTCTTTTTCACTCCCCTTATAGGGGTGCTTTTCACCTTTCCCTCACGGTACTTGTTCACTATCGGTCACTCAGTAGTACTTAGCCTTGGAGAGTGGTCTCCCCATTTTCAGACAGAATTTCTCGTGCTCCGCCCTACTCAAGAACTTAATTGCTTTCTACCTATACTGGACTATCACCATCTTCGGTCAGCTTTCCCACGCTGTTCTAGTTCTTACAATCAAATCCATCGGCTGGTCCGATTTCGCTCGCCACTACTTTCGGAGTCTCGGTTGATTTCCTTTCCTACAGGTACTTAGATGTTTCAGTTCCCTGCGTTCGCTTCGCAACACTATGTATTCATGTTACGATACAGATTGCTCTGTGGGTTTCCCCATTCGGACATTCACGGATCAATGCTTATTCACAACTCCCCGTGACTTTTCGCAGTGTATTACGTCCTTCTTCGCCTCTGAGTGCCAAGGCATTCACCAAATGCCCTTACCTATCGCTTGATTCTTAACGTATAAATAATTTCCCTCTTACAAGAGCAATTATCTACACTCTCAGTCAAAATATTACCCGCTTTCAATATTTTCATATTAAAAGGTGTATATTTTATACTTAATTACTCCTTAGATTTTACTCTAATTCGTTTTCTCTTCTTATTCACAATGTTTTATAACTATCCGCTAAGACTTCTTGGTGGAGGTAAGGAGGATCGAACTCCTGACCCCCTGCTTGCAAAGCAGGTGCTCTCCCAGCTGAGCTATACCCCCGATAAAGTGGTGGGTCTGGGAAGACTTGAACTTCCGACCTCACGCTTATCAGGCGTGCGCTCTAACCACCTGAGCTACAAACCCTTAAACTTTAAGGATCTCTCACCAGTTATCTTAGTTTAAGAGGATACGTAGACGGTACCTAATATTCTTTTCGTCTTTGAAAGGAGGTGATCCAGCCGCAGGTTCCCCTACGGCTACCTTGTTACGACTTCGCCCCAGTCGCTGACCCTACCGTGGTCGCCAGGCTCCCTTGCGGGTTACCTCAACGCCGTCAGGCAGAACCAACTCCCATGGCGTGACGGGCGGTGTGTACAAGACCCGGGAACGTATTCACCGCGGCATGCTGATCCGCGATTACTAGCGATTCCAACTTCATGTACTCGAGTTGCAGAGTACAATCTGAACTGAGACAACTTTTTAAGATTGGCTCGACCTCGCGGTCTCGCTCCCCTCTGTAGTTGCCATTGTAGCACGTGTGTAGCCCAACTCGTAAGAGCCATGATGACTTGACGTCATCCCCACCTTCCTCCGGCTTATCACCGGCAGTCCTATCAGAGTGCCCAGCTCTACCTGATGGCAACTGATAGCAGGGGTTGCGCTCGTTGCGGGACTTAACCCAACATCTCACGACACGAGCTGACGACAGCCATGCAGCATCTGTCACTTATCCAGCCTAACTGAAAGAAATCATCTCTGATCTCCCCGATAAGGATGTCAAGAGTTGGTAAGGTTCTTCGCGTTGCATCGAATTAAACCACATGCTCCACCGCTTGTGCGGGTCCCCGTCAATTCCTTTGAGTTTTAATCTTGCGACCGTACTCCCCAGGCGGAGTGCTTAACGCGTTAACTTCGTCACCGATTTTACACCGACAACAAGCACTCATCGTTTACAGCATGGACTACCAGGGTATCTAATCCTGTTTGATCCCCATGCTTTCGAGCCTCAGCGTCAATATACAGCCAGATAGTCGCCTTCGCCACTGGTGTTCTACCCAATATCTACGAATTTCACCTCTACACTGGGTATTCCACTATCCTCTCTGTAATTCTAGCCACATAGTCATAATGGCAATTCCAAAGTTAAGCTCTGGGATTTCACCACTATCTTACATAACCGCCTACACTCCCTTTACGCCCAGTAATTCCGAACAACGCTTGCCCCCTTCGTATTACCGCGGCTGCTGGCACGAAGTTAGCCGGGGCTTCTTTAGGTGCTACCGTCATCATCGTCACACCCGAAAGAGCTTTACAATCCGAAAACCTTCTTCACTCACGCGGCATGGCTGGGTCAGAGTTGCCTCCATTGCCCAATATTCCTCACTGCTGCCTCCCGTAGGAGTTTGGACCGTGTCTCAGTTCCAATGTGGCTGATCGTCCTCTCAGACCAGCTATAGATCGTCGGCTTGGTAGGCCGTTACCCCACCAACTACCTAATCTTCCGCGGGCCGTTCTTTCGGCGATAAATCTTTCCCCCTCAGGGCTTATGCGGTATTAGCAGTCGTTTCCAACTGTTGTTCCCCACCAAAAGGTACGTTCCCACGTGTTACTCACCAGTGCGCTACTTTCATTGCTCGGTGCAAGCACCAAACAAATCACGTTCAACTTGCATGTGTTAAGCCTGCCGCCAGCGTTCGTTCTGAGCCAGGATCAAACTCTCATATTAAAATGATTTATCAATCCTGTCTAAATTACTCATAAAAGAATTTCTTTGGTTCCTTTGAATACTTCAGACTTTATTCATATTTTCTCAATACTAAATACCGTCTGCGTATCCTCTTTTTTCTTCCTATTCACTCTGTTCTATAACTGCCATTCGGTTGGTGTTTTAAGTGAAGCACCGTTACCGTGTCGGCGAAGTGGTTTATAGGACAACCCAAGCAAGATGTCAACACAAAAAAGCAAAAAAATTTGATTTTTTTTCACATTTTTTCTAACTCATTGATTAGAGGATAATTTTTTGTGCATGTTTTTTGAAAGGAAAACGAGGGTTTGTTTCCTTTTTTTTAACCTTATCGCCTTACTATAGGTTCAATATAGCATAACGAAAAAAGATAACAAGGTAGCATTTATGTTAAAAAACAGTATCTTAGCTCTAACTTTAGTTGTAATCCTTTCGGCTTGCGGGAATCAGGAGAAGCCGATATTAAAAGGAGTCGACGGTTCCGAAGTTCCGCCGGCGTTTGCAAGTTTTCCCGATGTTCCGTTTCCGGAACCCTCTTATATAGATATGGGTGAGACCAGAACTCTGGGCAGCGGGCAGAACTGGAGCGGCAGTTTGATTTTTTCGACTCCTTTTTCAGCCAACAGCATTTATGATTTCTACGTTTCCGAAATGCCGAAGCTGCGTTGGTCGGAAGTGGCGGTTGTGCGCGCAAAAATCAGCCATATGACTTACTTGCGCGACCGCAGGGCAATTCAAATTCTGATTGAGCGGCTGGGCAGCGACGAATCGCTGGTGACAATCACGGCAATTCCGAATGACACCGGCGTTACACAAAAGAACTGATTCAGGAGTCTTAACCGATGCGATTCGACTTTTTTACTCTGGGCGGCAGCCAATTCTGGGAAGACGTCTTTTTTTATCAAAAGTGGCGAATCCAGAGAAATTATAAGACGAAACAATACCGGCTCCTGGATAACTGGGACATTCGGCGCGCGGAAGGCCGTTTTGAGAACTGCCGGCGTGCTTTTCTTAAATATATTGAAGTCTTCCAGCTTTCGCGGCAGAAGGGACATATGGTTATTATGCTGCACGGACTCGGCGAAAGCAAAAACATCTTCAAGCCTTTGTGGCGAGAGGCGCTGAAAAACGGCTATATGGCCGCGGCAATCAACTATCCTTCTACCCGCAAGAGAATCGACGGACACATTCGCCAGCTTGACTTTTTTATGAATCATCTGGAAGACGTACAGGAAGTTTCTTTTGTAACAAACGGTATCGGCGGCGTCATTTTAAGGAAATTGCTTTCGTTTGATTCGCCGTGGCGGCACAAAATAAAGCTCAACCGGATTGTAGAGGTCAGCCCTCCGAATCAGGGAAGCACTCTGTTTAAGCTGTTGGACAAATACCGGCTTTTTCAACGGGTTCTGGGACCGATTCTGAAAGATGTTACGCCGGAAGCGGCCAAACGCCTTCCGCCGTTTGAGAATCCTCAGCAAGTCGGCATTATCAATTGCGTGCCGGTGTGGAAACGAATCCTGTTCCTGCTGCCCGAAAAATGGCGGCAAATGCTGGGAAGCGGCGAAGATGCCGAACTAAAAGGCGTCAAACAAACAATTACGATAAAAAATACGTTTTTTAATCCTTTTAAAAATGAAGAAGTTGTTCGCAGGTGCGTCAAATTTTTGAATCAGGGCAAGTTCTGAAACATGGCGAAAAAATCAAAAAACTGTAACAAATTTTTTTACTTTTATATGCTAGAATAGAGATAGCATGAAGCAGAAGCTTTAAAAAACCGAGGATATGATGAGAGCAATACTGGTAAACATAATCATCTTTATGGCCATTATCGGAGCCTATTATATTGACTTCTTCGGCTGGTTTACCTCTCGTTATGCCTTTTGGGGCGCATTAGCTCTGGTGGCGGTTGTATTTATTATTGCAATAAAAGTTCTGGGCAATCCTTTTGCCGGAGGAGACGACGATGACGATAAATAAGTTTATAAAATATACCTCCCTGTTAGTGCTCGGAACCTGGATGCTGTCTGCTCCGGGCAATGCTTTTGCTGAAAATGAAGCTGTCAGCAAAGAGGTTAATGAAACAATCAATCGCCTGATGACACCTGACGACAACGGCACCCATGCAGAAAAATTAAAAAATGAAGAATTAGCCAAAATCCGCAGTAACCTGCTTTCTGAGATTAAAGGTCTCCAAGATAAATACAAAAAAAATATGGAAGGGATTGAAGGCTATCAGAAACAGATTGAAGAATTGCAAAAAAAAGTTGGAGAAGTGCAAAAAGAGCTGGATGGTTTTCAAAAGACAGCAATTATCGGCGGTGCCCTTGCCATTATCGGTGCTGTCGGTCTGGCAATCGGCACCGGGGGTGTGGGATTGGTTATCGGCGGTATAGTTCTGGCAGTAGGATCCATGGCGGCAAAAAACTATGCCGAAGATCCGGATTCGCTGAGACGCTTGATTAACGGCAGCTATACATGGTCCACACAGCAGCTGATTTCCAATACGAAAACTATTGATGCTTCCAGTATTACTAATGTGGAAGCCAAAGATGAGGAACAGAAACAAGCCCTGCAAAAGGCCATCAGTGTCGTCCAAGAATACAATGCCGTAGCTCAAAAACTTCATGAACTTGGCAAATCTGCACTTTCTACAGCACAGCAACTTGATCAGAAAGTCGAAGAACTTAACAGCATGCAGACAACCATTAAGGCCGGGCAATCTCTTTATAAATATACGGTCATGGGTAAAGACAAAGATGGCAACCCCATTATCCTTGCTGAATATTATTTCATAATGGAGGGCGACAAATTCCAGTCCATTACCGGCGTTACCCGCGGTTGTGTGCCGTTGCCGGCCAAGCTGGCAGAATCCAGAAGCTGTATTTATTGCCCGCTATTTAAAACGATTTTCAATGCGGCACAAAGCATGTCCACCAAAGCTTATGACAAACTGGCCGGGCCGTTAGCCAATGTGATGCTGATTGGTTTTGCCATTGTGATTGCTTTTATGGTTTTGAAAAACGTCAGTTCGTTTACCAAGCAGGATGCACCGAAGTTCATAACCGAGCTGCTGGTCAATATGTTTAAGGTTCTGGTAGCTTATTATATGTTAAAAAACGCCAATATTGTTTACGGCTACATCGTGGGCCCCGTACTTAAAGCCGGCTTTGAATTCGGTTCAAGTCTGCTGTTTGCTAAAAACGACAGCTATCTGGCAGCCTGTGACGTTTCAAAAACACTTCAGAACGTGTCAAACGGGGTTATGCCGGCATATCTTTACACCAATCTGGATTGCTTTATCAGAGCCGTACAAGCCGAAGTGGCCGTTCCGCAGAGCGTCGGTTCGTCTTTAATGTGCGTTGCCCGCAATGCCGGTAAAGAGAGTATCGGACCGGTCCGCAATGTTTTGTGGGATTTCGGCATGATGTTCCAAGGATTTGCCATTTGGGTCATGGGCTGGATTATCTCTTTGGCTTTTGCTTTCTATCTGATTGATGCGACAATTCAGCTGGGCATTATCGGCGCTTTGATGCCGTTCCTGATTGCCTGCTGGCCGTTTAAGGCAACCCGCAACTATACGAGCAAAGGCTGGGGTATCTTTATGAACACATTCTTCGTTTATGTTTTCATGGGATTGGTCGTCAGTATCAACGTTGAATTGCTGGGGCAGGGATTAACCGGTTCCAAAGGCGGGTTTGATGCCATTATGAAAGCCTTGAACGGTAATAACGTTCAAGAACTCAAAGAATTACTGGATATCGGCTTTGCCGGCTTCCTGGTCTTGGTTGCCTGCTGTCTGTTTGCCTTTAAACTGACCGGACAAGCTTCTGATTTGGCCGGAACCATGGCCGGCGGCGGCGGACCGAAAATCGGTGCCAACATCGGCGGTCTGGCTTATGGTGCTGCGACAAAAGGCGTTCAGGGAACCCTTAAGACAGGTCTCGGCGCGGCTAAAGCCGTCAGTGACAAAACCGGACTTACCAATGTTGTCAACAAAGGCAGAGATTGGGCGAAAGATAAAGTTTGGGGTGCTGTCGGCTTAGGACGCCGCAGCGGCGCTGCCGGAAATAAAGCTGCACTTCGAGCAAAAACGAATCCTTTAGCTCATTCTGCTTTAGGTGATGGAGGTGCTTTACAAAATAAATCGAATCCAACTCTTTCCAATGCTCAGAATCAAACAGCACAAAATGAAATAAAAAGTAATCCTCTCTCTCATAGTGCCTTGGGTGATGGCGGTGAGAATCAAATCAAGAAGATGCAGCAGGCCGGACCGCGGTCGCAGCAACCGGCAACACCTTCGCCGCAAACACCGACGAATCCGTCAACCCCGCAAGGCGGTGCCGCTCAAGGCGGAACACCGCACGGAAATCAGGCGGATGCGCAGCAGACTCAGACGCCGCAACAGACACCCGAGCAAATGAGACAGCAGCTGGAAAGCGATTACAACAACACCGCCAACGGCAGAGCCGGCCGGCAGATGATTCAAAACCAGACGGCAGAAGTTGCCCGCAACAAAAAAGCGGAAAACGAAGCTCAGGGTAAAATGAATTATCATAACCGCAGAGCCGATGACTACCTGAAAAAGGCTCAGTCCGCCTCTGACCCGGCTCAGAAAAAGAACTTTGAAAACCTGGCAAACGCTCAGTTTGAAGAGGCCGTCAAAGCCGAAGCCGCCTATAACAAGGCTAAAGCCGACACTCAAAAGGCTCAAAGCGAGCTGGATGCCATAAAACAGGAGAATGAGCGTTACAAGAACCAATATGTTCAAGACGAAATGAAAAAACGCAACCCGAAAAAATAATTATTTTATAACAGAGTAACGACAATGTGGAAAAGTATTGACATAGGACGAGTTTTGAAACTGCTGCTGGTGGTTGCAGTCTCTATGTTCATGCTTACCGCCTGTGCCAATGACGATAAAAACCCGGATACATCGCGGGCAGCCGTAAAAGGGGACGTTGATGAACAGAGCATCGCGCAAGATCAGGCAACATGCTGGCAGGACTCTATCATTGAACTGCTTTATGACAACATGGGCAAAGTGGCAATGGGAACCTATAACAAGATTACTTCCGGCGCCCTGACTTTCATGATGGTTGCCTTTGCGGTTTGGCTTTCTATCCGCCTGCTGAAACATGTCAGTTCGTTTACCGAAGAAAACATCGGAGAGACCTGGACCGAAATTGCCCGAAAATTCTTCCTTTGTTTTGCCTGCGGTTATGTGGCATCATCCCCACAGCAGCTGCTGTTCTTCATGAATGACATTATTTTTCCGGTTTATAATGCGTTTCTGGAATTTTCAAGCAAATTGCTGGCTCATGCCTCGCTCAGCGACAGCAAGGCCAATTCCATAAAAGTTTTCGGATTTAGTTTTACCGCAGGCAAATCTATTATCTGCAAATTGTCCGACGCTGTTGCCAATGCCGATTTGAGCGGTTTCCCCGAATCGCCGAAAGAGATGATGAAATGCATGGTCTGTGCCATGAATGACCGGATGAATCTGGGACTGGCAATGGCTTATAAGGTCTTGAAAGCTCCGGGCTTTATGGCCACGATTATCGGTCTGATGATTATCGCCTGCTTTACTTTCGTCAAACTCGGATTTGTCTTTTATCTGGTTGACACTATTTTCAGATTTACGATTATGGTGGTTATGCTGCCGATTTTGATTATGGGATATCCTTTCGGACCAACGAAAAAATGGCTGTCGCAAGGCTTTGTCACCATTTTGAATTCTGCCGCATTTATGATGTTTATGGCAATTATGATTGCAATTGCCATGCTGGCTTTGGAGCAAATTATCATCGACAATGCCGACATTTTTGAAAATGGCACGGATAAAGATTTCAAAGAATTCAGCATTCCGTTTATGTGCCTGCTGATGATCGGTTTTCTGATTGCTTCTTCCGTTCAGCTGGCGCAGCAGGTAACCGATTCTCTGGTCGGCGGCAGCTCAAAAGGCAGCTTTAACGCCAAAGCCAAAGCGGTTATTATCGGCGCAGCTAAAATTCTGGGCAGTATCTTTACTGCCGGCGCAGTTGCCGCTGTCAGCAAGGTCGCCGCCGGACGCAAGATTATTGAAAAAGTTCAGAACGGGAAAGCCAAAGTCGCTTCGTTCAAAAACAAAATGAACAGTTTGCGGGGGAGGTAAAAATGACTGATAAACTCCTCAAACATATTTTTAACTTCTTTCTGGCAGGATTTCTTTCCCTTAGCGTTATCCGCCCGGTTAATGCTTGGACGATAAATTTTACTGAAGAAACATGCGGCTCTGCTTATCAAGGCCGTTCCAAAGGAGAAAAAGCTTTTGAGCCTTTGGACACTCAAAAAACGCAGCAAAAGGTTAATGAAGTTAATGCAGCCACAACAAAATTAAAAAATTTTTGCGAAAAATTAGCAAAACACTTAGAACAAAGAGAAGATAATGGTGAAAAAGTAGATACAAATGTATTTCCAACTCAATCTTTTGACTGGGGATGGAAACAGGAAACTGTTGACGAATATAACCAAAGATTTGATAAAATTATTGCTCAAAACCCCAGTTTTAAAAATGAATACGACAGCTTAAAAGCGGAATATGAAAAATTAAACACGGAATTAGAGTTTGCACGTGCCGAAGAATTAGCTGAGCATAAGCGTGCCGTTGCAGCCGGAGAATATCAACCTTGCGGCAGCGAATATCCGCGAGGATGTCCGGAAGGTATGGAATGCTACTCCAGCTACAGTATGTCAGTTCAAGGGACGGGAGGTTCATATTCTTCATCAACATTATCTTATACATGTAAAAAGCCTGAAGATGTGAAAAAACCTTTATTTGGAGAAAAACAGAAACCTGTAGAAAAGGGTACGGATACCAGTACCGTTGTTACAACGACAGCCGGATTTTCTTCTTATACGGTTAAGACTGATGAAACAGGGAAAAACACAACCGAAGAGGACGGCATAACGGTAAAACGCGGGGACAATTCGGCTTGCAGTATTCCCGACATGCAGAAGATGTATCAGTCCACCTGTTATTCCTGCAAAATTATCATGACGCTGATTACGACGTTTATGAATGCCTGCGGTAAAGTTTATGATTTAACCAGAGAAGCTGGAAGCAAGGTGTTGGTTATCGGATCAATGTTGTGGCTGGCCGCATTTGCCCTGAAGCTTGTCTCGGCTTTTACCAACCAAGAACCGATGAGCATTCTCAACACACTGCTGATCTTCATGTTCAAGGTTGCCGCCGCCTATATCGTAATTAACGTGGGTATCGGCGCCATTGTTGACCTGTTCGTCAATCCTTTGCTGCTGGCCGGTGCCGACTACGGGCTGGGATTGTTACAGGCGGCAAATCAGGGAATAATCAAAGTTGCTTTGACCTCAAACTTTACCTATAACGGTACAGAAATTATTTCTCCGGTAGTTATTAACAAAATTATGGCTTTAACCGAGGGAATCGACAAGACGGTTTCCACCAATCTGGTTATCGGACATGCCCTCACCTGCCACTCTTTTAATGCAGGCATGTTGGAATATACCGGCGGATTATTCGGTGTTAACGTCACTATTCGTATTCCTGACCTCTGGATTTGGCTGTGCGGTGCCGCTATCTGGTTCTGCGGTTTTATGCTGACTTTAGGTATCGGTTACTATCTGCTTGACGTTTGTTTCAAAATCGGATTCTGCATTATGGCACTGCCGATTGTTATCGGTCTCTGGCCGTTCGGGCCGACATCAGGCAAGTTTACATCGTGCATGAGCATTATTTTCCGTTCGGCAGCTTTGTTTACTTTCCTGGCTTTGACCACTTCTTATGCATTATCGCTGATAAGCGTGTCATTAGGCGATTTGACGACTTTCTATGCCAAAATCAAGGCCGGCGATGCGGAATGGGTTTCCAACACCTTTTCCATTTCAGGCGCAAACTTTATTCTGATTATGTTTGCTTATGTTTACAGCATTAAAATGATCGGCGCCACGGTTACCGGTTATGTCGGAAAATTCTTTAACGACAGCACATTCGGTGATGCCTCTCCGATGCACATGAAAGCAACCCAGATGACCGCCTTTGTAAAAAACAAGGTCACTCAGGCCGCGTCTTTTGCCGGCGGCGTTGTCACTCATCAGGCGACACGGGCTGCCGGAGCCGTTGCCGGCGGGGCCGTCAACTTTGTCAAAAACCGGGTAAACGGCGGCAAAGATGCCAACAAAGACAATAAAGACGCAGACAAAAAAGACAATGAGGGCAAGAAAGAAGGCGACAGCCCGAAAGACAACAATAAGCCGAATTAAGCAGGTGTTATTATGGAGATGATGACTAACATATCTAAATTGAGCAGACAAGCCGGATTGGCATTTGCCGCCGTTTTATGGCTGGGCTTGAATACGGCCGGCATCTCCTCCGCACGGGCCGCGGACGTATCTAATGCCTGCGCCGTTCAATTTCATCCTTGTAAAATTAAAGGAGCTGCATCATCGAAAAGTCTTTATCCTGACAGCAGAATTGCAGAAATGCAAAAAGGCTGCCTGAATACTGTTCCGGTTGAAACCAAAGGCTCTCTCAACTCCGTCGGACGAATTTCCGAAGAAGCCTGCCACCGTTCTACCAGTTGCAGCAGTACGGCAAGAACTAAAGTGCAATATCCCGACGGCAAATGTTATCGCGAGCATCAGGGGATGGACGTTGCTGCACCGGTCGGAACTCCGGTTACTGCAGCCGCCGACGGGGTTATTTTATCAACGAGCACTTGTTACGGCGGCGGCGGCAACACCATAATCATGCAACATGAAAAGGCCGGCGGCGGACAATATACAACAACATATATGCACCTGCAAAAATTTGCCGACATTACTACAAAAATTGCAGGAACCAAGAAAAAAATTGCCAAAGGAACGACAATCGGTTTTGTCGGAACTACCGGCTGCTCAAACGGAACAACGAAATACGGGGCATATGGCGCTCACCTGCATATTGAATTACGTGACGGCGGCACGGGAAAAGGCAAGATTCTGTCTCCCGCCTGCGCTTCGGCTGATGCTTTGTGCGACGGCAATGTTCCCGTTACCGAGGAACCGGTTACTGAAGAATATACACCAGATTATACAGCAAGCGCGACTTTAACCGGTTGCGGCAAGATGTATTCGGCCGGTGATTTGACAGAATTCCATCAACGCGGCGAATCCGGCGGTGATCCGGGGGCATTTAATAAATGTCCGGGTAAGGACAGCGGCGGTTGTTCATACGGTTTAAGCCAAATGACATGTGCCAGCGGTAATGTCAAAAAATATCTGAGTGAAATGCCAAAAGACAAATTTGCCAAGCTGCAAATCGGCGGCAGTCTGGAGAGCACCGTCCAGGCGGCTTGTACAAAACCGGCAACCGAGTTTGCTCAGAAATGGAAAGCACTGGCACAGAGTGACAAAGAATGGTTTGCAAAATCGCAGAAAGATTATATAAAAAAAGAATTTCAGGATCCAATGAAATTATTCACCAAAGGTGACATTAAATTGAAACCCGGAGCCCAAGGTATTACGATTCAAGAGTTAAACCAACGCTCACCTGAAATTCAGATGATGCTTTTGCAGGCTTCCGTTGCCGCCGGGCCGGCGGGTCCAACAAAAATGATCAACAATGTTTTTGCCCAAGGCGGCCCGCTTTACGGTAAAAAGCTTTCGGAAGTTTCAGATAAAGAACTGATCGAAGCCTGGTATAAGGTATTTCCTAATTTATGGGGTTCTGACTGGAATACATCAAGCGGTATTTTGAGCCGTGCGGCTAAAGACAAAGCAGGCGCTCTTGAATCTCTGGCCATCCGCGAAGAAATGGAACAAAACGGATTATCCTTAGACGAGGCCTCACAGAAAGTTACCGGTAAACGCGCTTGTGAAGAAGGTGAATATCCGAATGTTAAAGTTCAACTCGGTACCGCTTCCCGGACACCTTATTCAAGCAGTTACACAGGTGCAACCTCCAGCGAATCCGCAGATAAAGGCGATCGCGAATGTAATGTCGAAAGTTATCGCAGCAGTTTCAAGACATGTATTTTCTGTGATATTTTCGGTGTTTTGTTTAATACCGCCAGCTCGGTTGCGAAAAAATCATACAATGCACTGGCAGACGGCGTTATCATGCTGGTTTGCGTCGGCTTTGCTCTCTGGCTCGGCATTACGGTTATGCAGTTTATTTCCTCCATGGAGCAAAAGAATCCGAGTATTCTGGTTAAAACAATTTTGAACAAAGCGTTTCTGGTGCTGATTGTCGTCACGCTGCTGCGTCTCAATTCGGCAGACTTTTTCCGGCTGGCGATGGAACCGATATTCAATACCGGGTTTAAACTGGCGCAAATTGCGACTGAAGGTGCGAACGGCGAAACCTGCGACGGATCCACGTTTGATATTTTAACCGAAGAAAAAGGTGCAGGCCTTCCGGCCAGTATGGGTGTCAGCATTTTGTGCACAATTAAGACCATTCAGGATAAAATTCTTGATGTTATGGCTTTGGGCTCGACATCCATTTGCGTCGCTTTGTATGTCGAATCATGGCACGGCCTTGCCCTCTTCCCGCATCTGGGCTATCTGATTGTCGGTCTTGTGT
>CEAC01038126.1_pt1 | contig 15710 bp, 11 predicted proteins | sample 557411 | NCBI WGS metagenome assembly CEAC01 (sample SAMEA3182094, study PRJEB8094) | gut metagenome | biome: human; feature: gut; material: Stool; isolation source: human stools | place: Canada | collected 2012-02-21
CTCTGCCGAGAAAAACAATCCTGTGAATTGTTTTTCGAGAGGTGGCGGATGTGAACGAAGTGAACGTAGTCTCGAAGTTACAAAAACAAAAGTGAGTGCTAACGTAGTGAAACGAACGACTTGTTTTTGTGAAGCAAATCCAAGACAGTTCAGGGTGACAAAATGTTTACAGATTCTTCGCCTTTCGGCTCAGAATGACGGAGAATGTATCGTCATACTGAGCGAAGCGAAATATCTTTCATCGGGTTAAAACCAACCCGCGACATTTTGGTCTTTTTATTCAAAATTAACAATACTCACAATTTTATGCAACAAAAAAGGACTGCCTTTCAGCAGTCCTTCTTGAATAATTCTATTATGCTTCGTCGTATGCTTTCAATTTTACGAGAGATGCTTTAATCATTCCCATATAGTAGTCATTTACGTCGCCTGTTCCGTTACCGATACCTTCTTTTTGGATTTTGTCGTAAATTTCGGAAATTGAGTTGTCTCCCATATAACTTGTTCCGAAGAACTTTCTGCCCATTCCGTAACTTTCGTATTGAACTCCGCAATCCATCATTGTGTTGTTATCTTGATATTTTTCACAAAGTGAGAAGAATTCGTCACGAGTTGCAATCATGTTATCATAATCACCTTTTGCTGCTTGCATACCTTGCAAACCTTTGTATTGGTCGTTGTGGTTATAATAGTATGATGAAAGTGTGTTAAGACCTTGTTTGTCTGATTCTTGTGCCAAAATTCCGTTACCTACTTGTTGGTAAACTGTTTGTGCAAGGTAGCCTGCGCCTTGGTCGAATGAACCGTTTTCATCCAAACATTGTTTATCCATCATCTTTTGCAAGTCTGCTGAGTTAACTCCGCCGTATGATTCGATAACTTTGTCACCGAATTTTCCTGCAACTTCTTCAAAGTTATCAGAGTTGAGCATTTCTTTTGTTGAAAGTGCGCTCATCAAACCTGTTGAGTGTGCCGAGTCGTATTTTGTGATGAAGTCTTTGAGTTCATATCCGCCTTCATCCAACATATCCATCAATTCGTTCAACTTAGTTGCGTCTGCAAATCCGTCTTTAATCCAGCCGTCAACTTTTGCTGCCAAATCTTTGTATGCTTCGTCTGTTAAAACACCTGTCTTTTCTTCTGTTGTTTCTGCTTCCTTAACTTCTTCGGTTGCTTTTGTTGCTTCGGTTTGTTTTACATCTTCAGCTTTTTTAGTTTCTGCAACTGTATTTGTTTTTGTTGTATTTGTTGTTTGAGCAGTTTGTGTTGTTTTTGCTGCTTCAGCAACTTCTGCTGCATTTACGCCTGCTTTTTCCATCATTTCTTGGAGTTGTGCTTCGTTAATTTTGCCTGAAGTTCTGATTGATGCGTTTGATGCTTCGGCAGGTTGAGTATTTGCAGTTTTCATAAGAGAACTGATCATATCATCAACGTATCCGTCTTCTTTACCAAACCATACTCTGTTTTCGGTAACTCTCGAAACTGCTGATTCATCCGGGTGAAGCATGTCGCATGCTACCAAGATTTGTGCTTTTTCTTCCGAAGACAATCCTTTGAAATCTTTCATATATCCGATTGCGCTTGCGGATTCGAGTTCTGCATAAAATTCGTTTGCTTTTGCAACTACATCTTTCGGAATATCATCTGTTGAGTTCCAACCGATTGTTTGACGTGCTTCTTCAGATGCTGCTCCGTATAAAAGTTCTCTGTGAACTGTTTCTTGTTTGCCGGAGAAGTCGTTTTGTACGTCGTGCATTAAGCTTTCACCGAATGCGTTTTCAAATGTGCTTGAAATTTTCAAGATATCTGCTGTTGAATAGCCTGAACCTTCAAGGATTCTTGCAACTGTTTTTTCATCAGTTCCCCAACCTGCCATTGCAGATCTGAGTTCTTGCGCTCTTGCAAGTGCGTCGTTATCGCTGATTGTTGCTCTTTCATTAGCAGTTGTTGATTTGATTTCTTCTTTAACTTCTTGTGTAGGTTTGTAATCCGAAATAGGCGCTTCGTTAGTTGTTTTGCCCGAATTGTTGTTGTTATTGCTTACGGGTTTTTCAGGTTCAACAGGTTCTTCCAATGCTTCGTTTACATAATTTTGAGCCATGTCGAACAATGCACCAAAGTCAGATTCGTCAATTGTGGCTTTGTCATCGGGAACAACATATGACGGATCATCGCCCAATGTAGCGAGCATGCTGATTTCTTTTGAATCAAGTTTGCCGTTTCCGTCTGCGTCAATTGCATTAAAGATAGTTTGAATTTGTTCTTCGCCGTAGAATTGTGCTAATTCAGACTTTTTGAGGTTGTCCATATCGCCTTGGAATACGCTCAAGTCGTTGCCAACTTTAACGATTCTGCCGTCGTTAACGCCAAAATTGATATCGCCAATTTTCTTCAATGCTTCAAGTTGCGCCGCATTGTTTTTGTTTATTGTGAACTTACCAAAATTGTCTGTCATAACGTAGTTCCTTTCACTAAGAACTGCTTTTCACTTACCTTACCTTGTGCAATTTTTGTTGTCAAAAATCGCTACACATGTCATGTCGGCACTTTCGACGACTTACTTTAATTTTTTCACAAAAAAAATTAAATCATGTTACAAATTTGTTACAATTGTTTTTTTACAAAAGTTCATGTCATACAAACGGATGAGATTAAGAAAGAAAATATAAAGAAAAAAAAATGAATGACGAAAAGAGAAAATGTAAAAGGAAACTTTTACATCCTCCCCAAGTCTGACAGCCGCCACGAGCGGCTTTTTTTTGCGACCGCCGAGCAGAGTGCGAAGTCATACGCACAGCGACGAGGAGTCGGTGGAAGTATGACGTAGGCACGTTTATCGCGAGGTGGTTAAGACGCGGATTTCCACTCTGCCGAGAAAAACAATCCTGTGAATTGTTTTTCGAGAGGTGGCGGATGTGAACGAAGTGAACGTAGACCCGAAGTAGCGAAAAACATAGCGAATGAGAGCGATTGCGAAATGAGCGACTGTTTTTCGTGAAGGAAATCCAAGACAGTTCAGAGTGACATCTATTGTATTTTAGAAATAATCTTATACAGATTCTTCGGGCTTTCAGACCTCAGAATGACGTAGAATATTTACCGTCATACTGAGCGAATTTTCGGTAGATTTTCCCGTCATACTGAGGCTTTAGCTGAAGTATCTTTTATTGGGTTAAAACCCAGACTACATTTCTGCCAAAAGTACCGAATGGAATAAATATACAGTAAATTTGAATAATATAGATTCTTCACCCACTTCGTGGGTTCAGAATGACGTGAAATATCTATCGTCATACTGAGCGTAGCGAAGTATCTTTTAATATAGACCCTGAAATAAATTCAGGGTGACGGTTTGTTGGGTCAAGACGCAACCTACAATGCTACAATGCTAGACCCTGCAGAGAGTTCAGGGTGACAAAATGCTTAAATAATTAGAATGACAAAACCGTTCAGAATGACATCTATTGTATTTTAGAAATAATCTTGAACAGATTCTTCGGTCTTTCAGACCTCAGAATGACGAAGAATATTTACCGTCATACTGAGGCTTTAGCCGAAGTATCTTTCTTTTGATAAACTTTTTTGTTGGGTCAAGACCCAACCTACAATACTCAGAATGACAGAGAATATTTCCCGTCATACTGAGCGTAGCGAAGTATCTAACAACAAGACCCTGAAATAAATTCAGGGTGACAGCATTTTGTTTGTCATTCCGAATTCGTTTCAGCATCTGTTTGTTCACAGAATTTACTAATATTGTCAAAACAAATTATTCCTCGGCGAAGTATTCATTTATTTACTTTTTGTAAAAAATCTTACAAAAAATCAAAAAAAAGGACATTTTATATATATAAATATCTTTATATACATGTATACAAAATACAGGGTGAACTATGAGCACTTATTTTAACGCCGATAATACCAACTCTTTAGAAATCAGAAATATCCGCAAAATCAAGGTAAACACGGATTTTACAGATTCAACGAAAATTGAAAACAACCAACCGACCATTCAAGTTAACACCAACGACACAGAAACTCTTGCCGTCGAAGATGTTAACATTGACGAAAATTTCAATCTCGGTGTTGCCGAAAAATACGCAACTCAAAATAATACTGTCGAAGATAAAATTCAAATTTTGCTCAATCAACAAGTTTCCGCCGCAAATAAGCCCGAAACAGTTCAGCCCGTCATCTTTGAAGATGAAGATTTTTCAAGCAAGCCGACAACCTCAAACAAGGTAAATAATACGGCTTTTTCAAGCGAAGTCAATTCTCTTGAAAGAAATTTACCGAATTGGTTGGTAAACGAAATCAAAATCAATCTTGTTAATTACGAACAAGGCAGCGAAGATTATAATAACAAATTTATCGAAAAAGCCCTCGACACTATGGAAAGCAGCGGTTTCCTCGTAAACAACAGATTTGAAAGTTTGGGAATTAAAAACCTTGATTTAGAACAAAAATACAACAACATTCAAAACAAAATTTTGCAAGATACAAAACCCTTGGCAGACATGGCAAAAGCACAAAACAGGCTTGAAGCCGCTAATGCCAATGCTGCAAACAAGACCGAAACAGTCAACAAAGATTTTGCCGACAACACGGTTGCCGAACAAAATAACACAGTCACAAACACGGTTGCACCGACGACATACTCGGCAAGCACCGCAAGTGCGGAAAAACCTCAAACCGTTGAAGAATTAAATCAAGCGCTTAACGCTGCGGAAGCCGAAAAAGCAACGCAACAACAAGCATTAAGCGATGCTACAAACGGTTCTTCGGAAGAATTACAAGGCTTGCAAGCAAATATCGACCAAAATTATCAGGCTTACACGGAACAACTTGAAAAAGTCGACGTCGAGCTTGCTGAACGATTCAAAGAAATTGAAGCAAATTTAAACACTAAAGAAACAGATGTTAAAACAAACGAACAAAATATTTCTACAAAAGAAACTGAAATTTCCAACAGCCAAACAACATACGACAACGCTGTTTCGCACACTTCAAGTTTGAAAAATCAAAAAGATCTTTTGGAAAACCAAAAATCCAATCTCTCAAGTTCAAATATGCAACCCGAACAACTTGCATCTGCACAAAGTCAAATTGGTACTCAAATTTCAAATATTTCGGGTGCAATTTCGGAAGCTGAAACTGCCGAACAAGAAGCACTTAGAGATTTAAACAAGCAAAAAGAAGACCTTAAAAAACTTAACGAAGAAAAAGAAAAACTCGCTGGTGAACTTGATGGTATCAAGCAGGAAAAAGCCGACTTTGAAGCAAAACTTCCCGCAGAAAATCAAGAATTGAACAACGCTAAAACAAATTACGAAAATTCAAAAGCAGAATATGCGAGAGTACAAGCGAACGCTGTTTCCGGAGCGCAAAACGGCATCGAAGCAGCACAAAACAAAATTAACAACATCAAAACGGAGATTGCGAACCTCGAAAACAATTCTATTAAATATGACTACGGTGTCGGTGCAAAAACAATGTACAACAGCGAAGTCGGCGAACAGCTCGCAAATGCCGCTCATATCGTCGACGGAACAGGCGGTTGGTGCTTGCGCGGCGTAACAAAAACCTTGAACAGAGCATTCGGGCTTCAAGGCGAAAACTACACGGCTTCAAGAGCCTCGGCAGCAGCAGATGCGGCAGACTTCCTTGCAGGCGACAAAGAAGGTTGGGAAGTATTTTCTCAACACTTTATGGAAGATACCCTCGCAACCAGAGAAGATTTGGACAACTTGCCCGCAGGTGCAGTCGTTATCTGGGACAGAAGCGTCGGACCTTACGGTCACATTTCAGTCTCTCTCGGCAACGGTTTGGAATCAAGCGACCACATTCAGTCACAAGCCAAGTGGGAAGGCAATTTCAGAGTATTCTACCCCGTTCAGTAAAAACAAATTTGAAACAAATAAAAAGCCTGTGGATAACCGCAGGCTTATTTTTTAATAACGGAAAATCACGCCATCTTTAACCGACAACGTGATAATATGGCATTAAATATCTTCTTCCAAATTCTTATTAACAAAATGTTTGTATCTGATATGCAAACCTATATCTATCAGTAAGAAAAATACGTTGATAAAATACAACCAAATTACTATATCGTGGCTGTATAAGAATTTGTGCGTAATACCGAAAATATATCCCAACAAAATCAAAAACGAAAATCTGAGACTTTTTCCGTTTACACTTTTTGCCTTATATGTCTTATATGCTGCTATCGGCCAACTTATACCAAAGCATATCATCATGCCCGCTTCAAAAATACTCATATACATTACCTTCTTTCAAAAATAAGATAGAACAAATTTTAAATAATTAAAAATACTTAAATTCGATTAAAATTATAAGTTTTTCTTATGAAGATTTTGGCAAAATATGGTATAATAAATTCTATGAATTTCAATCAACTCAAATACATAGTAACCATTGCAAAAGAAAGAAATATAACCTCTGCGGCAAAAAAACTGTTTGTCTCGCAATCATCATTAAGCCAAACCGTAAAAAACCTTGAGAACGAATATAAAACAAAATTTTTTGAAACAGATACATCTCCGATAAAACTCACTTTTGCGGGAGAAATTTTTGTAAATTGGGCAACAAAAATTTTGAAATCCGAAGAAGAATTTAAAGAAGAAATCGAGAGAATTTCTAACAACAACGAGGTCAAAATAACCGTCGGAATGGCTACACACAGGTGCATTTACATCCTGCCGACAGTAATAAAACAATTCAAAAAAGAATATCCGCACTCTTTGATTGTCGTAAAAGAATACCCTACTCCGACTTTGGAAAAAATGCTCGAAAATGACGAGTTGGATTTGCTTGTGGATATTGAAAATACCGACAAATATTCTTACAAGAGCGTATTGTTGAAAAAAGAAAAAATCGTGCTTGATGTTCCCGACAAATATATCTCTGTCGGAGATGAACTGTTTGCCTTTAAAGGCGTTCCTTTCATTATGCTTTCCAAAGAGCAAATGCTCGGCAAAACGGCAAGAGATTTATGCAAAAAATACAAATTCGAGCCGAATATTTCTGTTGAATGCAAAAACATAGAAACAGCCCATTCTCTTGTGCAACAAGGTCTCGGCGTAACTTTTGTACCGGAATTGTTTACCAAATACAACAACGGAAACTTCATCGAGTTACAGTCTTTGGATATAACAAGAAATATTTGCGCAATATATGAAAATCGCAAGTCGTCATTTGCTTTAGACCGATTTATTCAAATTCTGAAAAATTCGCTGGATAATTTATAAATTAATCAAAATAAATTTCGGTAATTAAATCCAAAATCTTATTCAAAAATTTTCTGTAACTGTCAATGGGCGCTGCACCTGAAAGCACGATATCAGCATTGTTTCGGCAAGGTCTTACATAAATTTCCGCTTTGTCATAAACGTTTTTGTACATCATTTTTGCAGAATCACCGAGTTGACGTTCTTCCGCTCTTGCGAAAAATCTGCTCTTCTGAGTTTCCGTATCAATATCCACGTAAATCTTGAAGTCAAAAGCGTTTCGGATTTTTTCCGTAAGCGCAAATAAACCCTCTGAAATAATAATTTTCGAGGGTTCTGCCAAAGTATGATTATCTATTCTGATTGTAGTGCCTGACAAGTCGTATTTCGGAAGCATTACGGACTTTCCCGAGAGAAGTTGTTGAACATGATAGAACATCAAATCCAATTCCAAGGCTTCCGGAACATCCAAATCGTAAGTTTTTACAAACTCAGCCATGCTTCCTGCCTTCTTAACCTCTTCGGAACGGTCGTAATAATAATCATCCGTATTTACTCTTGTAATGACCTTTCCGAGTTTGTGAGCCTCGGCATAATGCTCAATAGATTCGATAATTTCATGAGCAATCGTCGATTTACCGCTCGCCGATTCGCCTGCAATTCCGATTGCCACGGAACGCTGGATTTCTCCTGAAATAAACTTCGCCAGCAACTCCAACGATTTTTTGGAATAAGATAAAATAACGGGAACATCAGATTTACGTTCATTCTCGAATAATTCGATTAAGCGTGCTTCGATGTTATTAACTTTTTCGATTTGCTGACTTAACATACTTTTCTTGTCAATCTATTCTTAATTGGTTTTATTATATCAAAAAAAATTCTTTATTGGAACGCTACCATATTAATTTTATATAAAAATTTTATCTTTTACTCCATTTGTTATAGTATTTGTGCAAAATGTCATATTATTACACGATAACTTTTTTTTACAAAGTTCGTAAAATAATAACGTAAACTCGAGGAAAATTTAACAGACAGGTGAGGAAAAAGGGCATCCCCTTTCGGTAAACAGATGATTGAGAAAACGGTTATAGATTCATACAACAAAATTAAAAGACTTCCCGTTGAAGAACTGGAAAAACTTTGGTACGCATTTTTTGAAGACAAAACAAACAAAAAACTCCGCGACCAACTAATCGTTCAATACATCTACCTCACAAAGTACGTTATCGGTCGTATCAAAGGAAACCTTCCTCCGTCATTTTCAATTGACGATATCGCAGGATATGGTGTCGAAGGCTTAATTGATGCTATCGAAAAATTTTCTCCCGACAAAGGTGCAAGATTTGAAACCTACGCGATTATGCGTATCAGAGGGACAATCATTGACAAAATCAGAGCGCAGGATTGGATGCCCAGAAGCACCAGAAAGAAAATTAAAGACGTTAAAGAAGCAGCGGAAAAATTACGTCAGGAACTCGGCAGACCAGCAACTTCCACAGAAATCGGCGAAGTTTTGGGAATTGAAAAAGAAAAAGTCGACGCTATTTTGGCAGAAACCACCTCTGTCGGCTCTCTCTACGACAAAAAAGGTTCCTCGGACGAAAGTATGGAAATTATCGACACTATCGAAGATACCAACTCCGTAAACCCGCTCGACAGACTTGAGGAAAAAGATACTAAAAAGGAATTACAAATGGCATTAAAGAGTTTGCCCGAACGCGAAAGAATGATAATGGTTCTCTACTATCAAAAGAACATGACTTTGAAAGAAATCGGCGAAACTATTGAAGTTTCGGAATCAAGAGTATGCCAACTTCACGCACAGGCAATCATGAAACTCAAAAACATCCTCTCGGGTCAAAGAAACGAAAGAATGAAAAAAGCCATCGTATAACTATTTGCTGTTTGAGATAGTCTGATTTGCTTCAGCGGTTTCGTGCTTATTTGCGTTTTCGTAGCCCGTAAGTTCGCAAATCTGTTTGCACCATTCGTCGACGATTTCCTCATCAGAAAGTTCGTAAGAAATGGGTGTTCCGATATTGAGTTTAATATGACCTCTTTTTAAAGGGTTCCAGTTCAACTCCTCTGTTCCCGTTATCCCAATCGGCAAAATATCCTGCTTTGCCATTTTGGCAATAGCGACAAAGCCGTTTTTGATATTTTCAATCTTTCTGTCTTTGTGAATACCACCTTGAGGGAAAATGCACAAGTGCCAATTCTTCGTTTTAATAATATCTTTTACAGAGCGAATTGTTGCGATTTCGAGTTTTTCTCTGTTAACCGAAAATGCGCACAACGAAAGGATTGCCGATTTCAACTTCGATTCAAAAAGTTCCTTTTTTGCCATAAAAGTACAAGGTCTTCTGACCGCCATAAACGACAAATGCGGATCAAAATATGAAATATGGTTAGGAGCAATAATAACACGTCTGTCGGGAATGTTTTTTCTTCCCGTTATTGTCAATTTATAAAACAACTTCGTAAACGGAAAAACAACAAAAAACGTACTTGCCAACTGCCAAACATAAGTTCGCCAGTTGAGTTTTTTGACGTCTATTCTTGCGTAATTATCTTTTACTTCCTTATTTTTATTTTCCGACATTAATATTTCTCCTAAGAAGGTTGATATTCCAGACCCGAAAGGTTTGATATTGTTTCGCACCACTTTTGAATGGTTTCATCCACATCTCCGCAGGGAATCATATCCCCGATTGTGATTGTGATTTTTTGCTGATGGAAACCTCTCGATTTTTTATCCGCTCCGACAATAGAGACAGGCAAAATATCGCATTTTGACGCTTTTGCCAACGCTACGAAACCTCTTGTAACTCTATTGATTTTGCCGCTTTTATCTCTTGTTCCCTGCGGGAAAATTGCAAGTCTCCATTTGGATTTATTTACCGCAATTGCCGTTTTAATGGTTGAAACCTCTAATTTTTCACGGTTTACGGCATAAGCACCGCACCAATCCATTAAAAGTCTCGACCAAAACGTATAAAACAATTCTTCTTTTGCCATAAAAGCCAAAGGCTGATTAAGCGCAAAAGCAATAATAAAAGGGTCAAAGTTCGACATGTGATTTGCCGCAATTACATATTTTTCGCCCTTCGGCATTTTTTCTTTGCCGATAACTTCTATTTTATACAAAAATCTGTAATAAGCGCCCAAAGTCCAGTTGCAGACTATCTTTTGGAAAATCGCGCGCCAATTGTTAAATTCGTGAGTTTCTCTTTTGGAAAATTTCTTTTCCATATATTTTTTTGTTAAAAACATAGTAAATCCTTTTTTATGTAAAATTTTAGCATAAAATGTTTTCAAATATTTGTATTTAAAAAAACTTAACGCTAAAATCTCAGTAAACAAAGAAGTTCAGGAGTTTAACATGAAAAAAGCAGTCGAATATTTTATGCAAGGTTATTCTTGCTCGGAATCAGTTATCAAAGCAGCAATTGACAAAGGACTTGTCCACGAAAGCGTATTGCCCCTTGCGACGGCATTTTCGGGTGGAATAGGTTCGGGCTGTCTCTGCGGAGCGGTTGCGGGCATGGAGATTATAATAGGTGCAATGTACGGTCGCGACGACAAAGAACGTGACGGCAAAAAAGCCAGAGCGCTCGCTAAACAATCTGTCGAAATGTTCAAAGCCAAAAACAAAGCAACATGTTGCCGCGTACTCACCGCAGGATTGATAATGGCTTCCCCGGAAAGAAAACAACATTGCTCAAAAATGGTTTCCGATTGCGCGGAAATCATAGAAGAACTTTTGGAATTAAACAAAACCAACGCTTAATTCCGCTTAACCGACTTTATAACGGGCGCCTTAACTAAAAGGTGTCCGTTATTTCTTTTCCGGCTTCGTCTTCTTCGACAATCAATTCGCCTTTTTCAACACGTCTGTTTTGTCTGTATCCGATACAAGCGTAAATTATGATACCCAAAATTACCCACAACGGGAACAAAGATGCCGATGTCGTAAGAGTTTTTGCCGCTTCGATAATCAGGTAAATACAGAACAAAATTCCGAATATCGGCAACCACGGGCAGAAGGGAACCTTGAATGCTCTTTCTCTGTCGGGTTCTGTCTTTCTCAAAATGATAATTCCAAGACAAACGATAATAAACGAACCGAATGTACCAAAGATACAAAGTTCTGCCGCCACGTGCGCATCAATCACCACGCAACCGAGCATTACCAATGCGGTTGTCCACCAAATAATTCTGTGAGGAGTTTTATAAACAGGGTGAATTTTTTGCAACGATTTCGGGAAGAAATTGTCTCTCGTCATAGCGTACAAAACCCTTGTCGTACCGTATTGGAACACCAAAAGTACAGATGTTAAGCCTGCCAATGAACCGATTGAAATCCAGCCTGCAATCCAGTCTTGATGAATTAATCTTACCGCGTGCGCAATCGGCGCCAAAGACTCGATTTCGCCGTAATGCTCAACAGGAATAATTCCCGTAAACACAATTGCGATAAGTCCGTATAAAATCGAGCAAATTACAAGCGAACCGACAATACCTATCGGCAAGTTTCTTTGAGGATTTTTTGTTTCCTCTGCCGCTGTCGAAATAGCATCAAATCCGATATACGCGTAGAAAATAATAAACGTACTTAAAATAATTCCGCCAAAGCCGGCAGGTGCAAACGTTGACCAATCACCCGTTGCCAAAGGCATCAAGCCCCAGTTTTCGGGCTTAACGTAACACATACCGACCGCTACAAACATTAAGATTACCAACAGTTTGATAACGACCATTAATGCCGCTGTTTTGGCTGATTCCTTCATCCCTCTGTAAAGAATAAATCCGAGTACGAAAACAATAAACAATGCAGGAATGTTTACGCTTATCGGAATGCCAAGGAAATGAGGAATTGCATCGTCGGGGTTAATTCCCGCTTTGTGACACTTATCAATAGCGCTCGCAACGTCATTTACAAGCCAAATCGGAGGATTTGTTATCCAAGCGGGCAAGACTTTATTAAAACCTTGCAGGAATTGAAGTAAATATTCCGTCCAACTGACCGCCGTTGTAATATTTCCGATTGCATAGGCAAAGACCAAAATCCAACCCATTATCCACGCGGCAAATTCGCCCATTGTCGCGTAAGTATAGGTATAAGCACTTCCAGCAACAGGAATCATTGATGCAAATTCCGCATAGCAAAGTGCCGGACATACGCATACCAACGCTGCCAAAACGATTGATATAACAACCGAAGGACCCGCGCCGATTTGTCCGTGGCTTCCGCAAATTGCAGGTCCAATCATTACGAAAATACCTGCTCCGATAATTGCGCTTATGCCAAGAACGATAAGGTCGAATGCGCTGAGCGTCTTTTTAAGACCGTTGTGCTGCGAACGAGCAATCAACTCGTCCATATTTGCGGTCTTACCCATATTCTTAATTATCTCTTTTATATTAATCATCATCTTCATTTCTCAATATTGTTTGCGCAGTTCCGTCAGCTTCCGCCTTTCGGTTCATCTTGTAACCGTAAGAAAGATAAATCGCTACCCCGATTAAAAGCCAAACAGGGAAAAGTAATGCAGATGTCACGAGTTGAGGAATCGCTCTTACTATCAAATAAGTGCAAAATCCTATTCCAATAAGTGGCAACCACGGGCAGAAGGGTACTCTAAACGGTCTCGGTAAATTCGGATTTGTCTTTCTCATAATAAGAACTCCGACACTAACCATAATAAAGCAGGCTAATGTTCCGAAAATACAAAGTTCTGCTGCAACGTGTGCGTTCATAAAAATACAACCCAACATAACAACAATCGTCGTTATCCAAGTCGTTACGTGAGGCGTCTTGTAGACGGGGTGAATTTTCTGCAATGACTTCGGCAAGAAATTGTCTCTGGTCATAGCATACAAAATTCTTGTGTTTCCGTATTGGAACACCAACAATGCAGATGTTAAGCCCGCCAACGCGCCTAATGAAATCCAAGTCGCAATCCACGGTTGATTAATCAATCTTACCGCGTGCGCAATCGGTGCAAGAATATCAACTTCACCGTATTGCGAAACAGGAATAATTCCCGTAAACACGATTGCAACCAAGCCATACAAAATCGAACAAACGATTAAAGAACCCAAAAGCCCGATAGGCAAGTTCTTTTGAGGATTTTTTGTTTCCTCTGCCGCTGTCGAAATCGTATCAAAACCAATATATGCATAAAATATAATAAATGCACTTAATATAATGCTGTCAAATCCGCCCGGGGCAACTGTTTTGATATCAAAACCATGAGTTGAAATACCCCAATTTGCAGGATGAACAAAGCACATACCAACCGCTACAAATATGAATATAACGGCAAGTTTAATAACAACCATTAAAGCCGTAGCCTTAGTGGATTCTCTCATACCTTTGAGCAAAATCAAGCCCAAAACAAAAACGATAAATACCGCAGGAAGGTTCATGCTGAAAGGCATTCCGAAAATATACGGCAACTGAGTATGAGGGTCTATGTTTAATTCCTGACATTTTTCCAACGCGCTCGGAATATCGTTCACTAGCCACATCGGCGGATTTGTAAGCCAAGTCGGCAAATATTTATCAAATCCTTGCAGGAACTGAAGTAAATATTCCGTCCAACTGACTGCAATCGTAATATCACCGATTGCATATTCAAGCATTAAAATCCAACCCATTATCCATGCTGCAAATTCGCCCATTGTCGCGTAAGTATAGGTATAAGCACTTCCAGAAACAGGAATCATTGATGCAAATTCCGCATAACAAAGTGCAGGACATACGCAAACCGCAGCCGCAAGTAAAATAGAAAAGACAACCGACGGTCCCGCCCCGATATTTCCGTGGCTTCCGCAAACAGCAGGTCCTATCATTACGAAAATTCCGCATCCGATAATCGCACCGATGCCGAGAATTATCAAATCAAAAGCGCTCAACGTCTTATTAAACGTATTGCTTTCCGCCTTTGCGACCAACTCTTCCGTCTTTACCGTCTTACATAAATTGGAAAAAAATGTCTTTATCTTACTGTCTGCCATTTTCTTCCCCTCTAGTCTTTTCCATATACCTTTGCATTAACATTTTTTCTTTTTCTTCCGCTTGGCGGTTCTTCTTATATCCGAAGATAATATATATCAGCATACCAAAAACAAGCCAAAGTGGAAACAAAATTACCGAAGTTTCAAGTTGAGGAATCGCTCTTGCCATCAATCCGACGCTGACCAAAATCCCCAAAATCGGTACCAACGGGCATAACGGAACCTTAAAAGGTCTTACCATTTCGGGATTGGTTTTTCTTAAAATTATGACTTCCAAACAAATGAAAATGAAGCAGGTCAAAGTTCCGAAAATAGCGAGTTGTGTTGCCACACTCATATCAATAAACATTCCGAGTATAATCAACGAAATTGCCGCCGACCAAATAATCACCGACGGAGTTTTGTACTTCGGATGTCTTTTTCTCATTATTTTCGGCAAGAAATTATCTCTCGCCATTGCGAACAAAGTTCTTGAATTTGCATACTGCAAAACCAACAAAACCGATGTCAATCCTGCCAATGCGCCTATTGAAATCCAGCCCGCAATCCAATCCTGATGAATTAATTTGGCAACATACGCCAACGGCGCATGGATATTAACCATGCCGTAATCCGATTGAGGAACAATGCCCGTAAATACAAGTGCTACACCTGCATAAACCAACGCGGCAATAATCAAAGTTCCGATAATTGCAATAGGCAATGCCTTCTGCGGCTCTTTTGTTTCTTCCGCAGTTGTTCCAAGTGCATCAAAACCAAGATATGCATAAATGATGATAAACGCACCAATAGCAATTCCTTCAAAACCGTTCGGGGCAAATGTTTCCCAATTGTGACCCCAGTTTGCGGGTTGAACGTAGAACGCTCCGACCAAAATGAACAGGAAAATTACCGCCATTTTGATAATAACCATCAAAGTCGCCGTTCTTTTTGACTCAATCGTTCCTCTGGTCAAAATATATGCCATAACAATCAAAATAAAAATCGCCGGAATATTCAACGCAATCGGAACACCGAAAATATGCGGAATTTGAACCGCAGGATCAAGCCCCAAAGCCTGATACTTAACAACCGCCGTATTATAATCGTGGATTAACCACAAAGGAGGATTTGTAACACAGTTCGGCAAAACACCCGAAAATCCTCTGAGAAACTCCATCAGATAACCTGACCAAGCCGCAGAGACGGTGATATTGCTGATTGCATATTCCAAAATTAAAACCCATCCCATCATCCACGCGAAAAATTCGCCGAGCGTTGAATAAGTATAGGTGTAAGAACCGCCCGAATCAGGTATTGCCGAGCCTAATTCCGCAAAGCAAAACGCGGGAAATACACAGGCAATTGCGCCCAAAATAATCGAAATTACAAGCGCAGAACCGGCGCCGACATGTTCGGCATTTCCGCAGGCTGCTTCCCCCACCATAACAA
>CEAC01033420.1_pt1 | contig 15599 bp, 7 predicted proteins | sample 557411 | NCBI WGS metagenome assembly CEAC01 (sample SAMEA3182094, study PRJEB8094) | gut metagenome | biome: human; feature: gut; material: Stool; isolation source: human stools | place: Canada | collected 2012-02-21
GGGCGCAGCACCCGCCGCTGTCTGCAAAGTTACAAAATTTCAGCGACAAAAACCGGTATCACCGGCAATTTTTTGATTGGAGCCGAGCCTTACCTCGTAGGGCCTTAGTTCAAAAGACCGCGGAGCATGTCGGCGGCGTAACCGGCATCGGCGTTGCCCTTCTCTTTCTCCACAAGGAAGCGGTCGATGGCTTTCTGTGCGGTGGCGCGGTTGTCGGCATCGGCCAGCAGCGCGGGATTGGCTTTGAGGATGGCGCTGGCCGACCATGCGGCGGTGGCAGCCGTAGCATCGTTGTCGAGATAGCGGGCTGTGCATTTCAGCGACTCGCCGGTGGGGAGTTTGCCCAGGGCGGCGACAAGTTCGCGCAGGGCGTCGTCGCCGGGCGTCAGCTCGAATGCGCGGCCCAGACGGGTGTATTTCTGCGCGTGGTCGTCGTCGGTGGCCGACACCAGACGGGTGTAGTGGCGGATAAGATCGTCGCGGCGGGGTGCCTTTTCGTCGGAGGCGAGGGCAAACACCGGCTCGATGGCGGCGGGTGCGCTCACCATGAGCATGGCGTCGACGGCGCCCTCGGGAGCGGCTTTGTAGCCCTCGCTGATGATGGCCACGGCCTCAGGGGTGTTGGTGTGTGCGAGCATGGGATAGAAGCGCCAAGGCTCGGCATACCCCTCCATCCCTGCCTTGATGATGGAGAGCCGGCTTGCGGCGTCGAGCGAGGCGATGGATGCCGCGGCGGCGTTGCGGGTGTCGTCGATGCGGTCGGGCGCGGCCTCGCGGAGCATGGCCGCAAGCTGCGGGAAATTGTCGGGAGCGGAGACACCCGCGAGGGCTTTCACTGCTGCTGCCGCCACACCGGTGTCGGCGCTTGATGCCAGGCGGATTGCGGCGGGATATGCATCGCGCATGCGACGCTCCGAGGCGAGCGCGAGGGCGTTGCCCAGCGTCAGCGGGTTGTCGCTGCCGAGGGCGCCGAGGATGCCGGCGGAGATGTCGCCGTTGAAGCATTGCAGGGCGTAGCGCGCGGCGTCGGCGGTGGCGCTGTCGCCCATGCGGCCGATGATGGCACTCAGGGCGTCGTTGCCGCCGATTTTGCCTGCGGCCTCAATGGCGGCGCATGCCACGGGTGCCGACTGCGATGCCACGGCGGTGCATATCAGATTCTTCTGCGCTTCGACATGGTTGTCGCCCAGCCAGTTGAGGATGTCGACGCGGGCGGCGTCGGTGGCTGCGGGGTATGCGTCGGCGATCTGCTGCTGCGCTGTCGCGGGGAGATTCCCTAAAAGCGTGGCGCGCAGCGCGGGGTCGTTGTCGGAAAGGATAGTGCGGATGCGCGCGGAACCGACGCCGCCGTTGGCCATGAGCAGTTTAAGCCCGGCGCAACGCAGGGCGCTGTTGTCCGACGCAAGCAGTTTCTCGGCTTCGGCCATGACGTTTTTGTCGGCGCCGAGGTTGGCAAGGAGTTGCAGATATGCGTCGGTGTCGGCCTCGCGGAGAGTGACGATTGATTTTGCGCTGCCGCACACTGTCAGGGCGTTGACGGCAGCCGCGGCTGCGGCTTTATCGGCCGACTTTGCCCATTTGAGCAACTGCTTTTCCACGCCGGGCAGACGCCGGTAATAGGCTAAGTAAGCCAGTCGGGCATCGGGAACGCGCGATTTGTTGACCAGACGGACGGCCTCGGCGTCGATTCCTTTCATGGTGCATAGCCCTTTCAGCGCGGTCTGCCCCAGATAGGGGTCGGCGAGCAAGGTGCGGTAGAGGGGGAAGTCGGCCGAGGTGGCCAGTTTGTTAAGCTCGGTGAGCAGAAACGCGCGGGTAGGGTTGTCGGTGGTGGCGGCGAGTGTCGATTGCAGCAGCTCGCGGGCATGTTGCCGCGCGGCGGCGTCGTTGCTGAGAGTCAGATCGTTGACAGCTCCGTCGAGGGCATATTCCTGACGGGAGTTGTCGCTCCCGGGGGTGAGCTGCGTGGCGGCGCTTATGTCGTGTGGCACATCGGCGCCGACCGGGAAATTCATTCCGCCGGCAAAGATTGCCAGTGCCAGCAGCAGTGTTGTTATATTGGTTTTCATGAGTAACTGCGGAAGGGGTTGGATAAGCTCAGTGAATTATGATATTGGGGAGTCGATGCGGTCAGATTTTCCAGGGACCGCGCATCGGTTCGTTGATGAGCTGGTTGGCGGCCTCGTCATTTATGACAAGCTGCGTGGCGGGGTCGAAGTGCATCACTTTGCGCCCTAAGCGGAGCGCCATGGCGCCGAGGTTGACCAGTGTGCAGCTGTGGTGTCCGTTGTCCTCGTTGAGGGCAAACTTGCGGCGGGTGCGCACGCAGTCGAGGAAGTCGGTGCGCTGCGGCTCGGGGTCGGGCATTTCGGCTATCTTGTTCATCACATCGGGGATGGTGCACTCGAAGCCCCGGTATACCTTGCCGCCGGGACCCTCGATATAGGGCACCTTGCCGGGCGACTCAAACCCCTCCCCTTCGAGCACGATGCGGCAGCCGTCGGCATAGGTGTAGGTGATTTTGCGCCAGATGCCCACGGCGTCCCAGTGCTGCTGGGGCGCGTCGACCTCGATTTTTACGGGGAACTCGTTGTCCTTGCCCAGGAGATACTGCACGGGGTCGAGATAGTGCTGCCCCATGTCGGTGAGGCCTCCCCCGTCATAATCCCAGTAACCGCGGAATGTCTGGTGCACGCGGTGCGGGTTGTAGGGTTTGTAGGGAGCCGGACCGAGCCACATGTCGTAGTTCAGTTCCGGTGGCACGGCCTCGGCGGTGAGATGATCCTTGCCCACCCAGAAAAATTTCCAGGCGAACCCTGTGGCGCCGCTCACGGTGAATGTCAGCGGCCAGCCGAGCAGTCCGCTCTGTATCAGCTTTTTCAGCGGTTTCACGGTGGTGCCTAATCCATAGAAAGTGTCGGCGAAACGAAACCAGGTGTTCAGGCGGAAGATGCGGTTGTAGCGCTCCACGGCCTCCTTTACGCGGCGACCCTCGCCGATGGTGCGTGTCATCGGTTTTTCGCAGAAAATATCCTTGCCTGCTTTGGCGGCCTCGCAGGCCATTAGGCCGTGCCAGTGGGGTGGAGTGGCTATGTGCACGATGTCGACCGAAGGGTCGTTGCACAGTTCGCGGAAATCGTCGTAGGCCTTCACGTCGGCATGCAGCTGCTCCTTGGCGGCTTTCACAGCCGAGTTGAGGTGATTGCGGTCAACATCGCAGAGAGCCACAAGGCGGCACGCGTCGGTGCTGGTGAAATGGAGATCGCTGCGGCCGATGCCGCCCACGCCGATGATACCTTTGGTGAGCTGGTCGCTCGGAGCTATAAAACCGTTGCCGAGCACCTTGCGCGGCACGATGGTGAAAAGCCCGATGGCGCCAAGTGATTTCAGAAACGTTCTTCTGCTTTCTTTCATGGATTTATACTTGATAATGGTTTGATTCGTAAACAGTGGTTATCAGGCTGTAAATTTACAATAAATTCCATTCCCATACAATAAAAACACAAAAAAAGAAGCGGAAGCTGGCGGCGACTGTGGGGCGGCTGTGGGGCGGCTGTGGGGCGGCGGCTTTCCAGCCGCCGTTTAATAGACAATAAAACCCTTAATCATTTATAGTCAGTTATATACAGGCGGCAAGAAAGCCGCCTCCCCACAATCCTCAGTTATATAAGGCGGCAGGAAAGCCGCCTTTCCACAATCCTCAGTTATATAAAGGCGGCAAGAAAGCCGCCTCCCCATAAAAAAAAGGAGATGCGCCGGGATGGCACATCTCCTTGATTTATTAGAGAACTAATTGTTAGCTGACTGACGATTAGCGGACTACGAACTTCTTGCCGTTGCAGATGTAGATGCCGGGGGCGGTGGGGTTGGCCACCTGGATGCCCTGCAGATTGAAGATGCGGTTGTCGGTGGCTGCGGCGGCGGGTTCTTCGCTGATGATGTCGTTGATACCCGACGAGATGGCTTCCTTCACAGCTTCAACGGTTGTGTTGTTGCCGTAGTAGGTGATGCGGAAGTTGTCGACGTTGATGTAGTTGCCTTCGCCGAGCTGGTCTGCGTTTTCAGAGGGAACTTCAAGGCCGATCCACATGCCGGCATCCTCAATGTTGTCGGGGTCATTCTGGAAGTTGGTGACGATGGTGTTCTTGTAGGCACCGGAGCGGAAGTATTTCACGCCGTCGTCGAAGTTGCCGGGAACTTCGTAGGTCTTGCCTGCTTTCGAGGTAACTTTCACGCCTTCGCCGGGAGCCATGCCGTTGCCTTCGAGGATGTTGCAGAGAGGAACTGATGATTCGGGGTCGTTGGTGAAGAAGTTGACGGGTTTCACGGGTTCGCGGTCTACCTGGCCGATCTGGTCACCCTTGGTCTCGAGGTTGCCGTCGCGATAGTAACCGTTGCATTCGATCACGTATACACCGTAGGGGAGTTCGCCTGCGGGGATCTCCTGGAAGAGTTCGAATTCATCGGGGGTGATACCGGCGATTTCCAGAGTCTCGCTGATGTAGTTGCCCCACTGAGTGGTGAAATTGGCGCCGCTCTGTGACCAGATGCCGGCTTGCTGAGCGTAGATGATGCGGTTGAAACCGGGGTCGAAGATGTGGTGCGAAGCGTCGATGGGGTTGGTGAGCGATGCGTTCTGCAGCATTGCGTCTCGTTCCTCGCGGGTCACGATCTTCCACCATGCGTTGGGATCGGCGGGGTCAATATCGGCCTCTTTGGTGCTGGTCGACAATGCGCGTTCGCAGTCGCTGTTCTGAGGACGTGAGAAGGGGATGTAGAGAACGTGATTGCGGTTGGCGTCATCTGAATTGCAGAGACGGAACACATTCTCCTGACCTTCGACAGGTACAAATTCCCACATGGGAGAATTGTCGCCGTCAAACGAACCCCAGCTTGCAAAGTAGTGGTTTGCACCGTTGGCAAAATTGGTGCCCAATTTGCATTTGAGACCATCGATGTTTTCAGCGGTGAACTCAGCGCCCGGGCTGTCGAAGATGGCGTGTGCGGCCCATTCGCCACCGCCATCCATAAACTGCTTCTGGCCTACGTTATAGAGGTAGAAGATACCGCTTTCGGGAATTGCGGACGCGCCTGTGTACATGTCGTTGACGCGGGGCATCAATGCCAGACGGCGGATGGTGCGGAGGGTGTTGGTTGCATTATTAATCTCGTCATTGTTGGTGGCGGCATCGTAAAGAGCCTGAGCCTTGCTGATGTCGGTGCCTGCGGGTATCATAGCCTTGATACGGTTATAGGCGCTGACGGGAGCAATTACCGGGGTGAGCTGGATGAGGGCTTCCATCATGTCGGAACCGGAGCCGTTGAGAGCGGCCTTGCCTGCTGCGAGAGCGTCGGCGATCTTCGGGTCGTTGAAGGGCTCGACTTCGGCAATCAGGGCGCTGAGACGAGCCTTGATAGCGGTTACATCCTCGGCGGCCTTAGAGGCCTTATAGGTGAGGTGCATCTGCTTGAAGTTGAAGGAGTCTTCGGGAATGATTTCATTCTTGTAAATGCCGACAAGAAGTTTGCCGTCGGCCGACACGTTGGTGGCGAGGGGAGTGTTTTTGTAGTGGCCGTTCTTGAAGGTGATGCCTGCGCCGTAGCCGGGGAAATATGTGCCGTTGACGCTTTCGGTATATCCATGGGCCTTGTCTTCTACGGGCTGTGCATCGTCGAATAAGTTCATGAACAGAGCGCTTTGGGCGCCTGCAAAATACCATGCCTTGTTGTTGAAGGGGCCTTCGGTTTTCTGTGATGCCCAGGGATTGCCTTCGCGGTAGAAGCCGGAAACCGAGTAGGAGTATGAGCCTTCGGGGAGACCTTCGATAACAGTGTATTTAAAGGTTTGAGACTGCCATCCCTCGCGTGATACGAGACCGCGGTTGTCGCCTCCGGTGGTGTTGTTGAGGTTGTCAACATTTACGAAACCGGGGAACGAGGTGCCTTTCCAGCACTGGTCGTCGCGGAGGTTGCCGGTGGCCATGTTGTGGTTGGGGATGAGCCATGTGGCGTCCACGCCTTCGGGATTGGCTTTGGCATCCTCCACCATCTTTTTGAGGCGTTCCTCGCGGGTGACGAACTGCCAGGTGGAGAGGCCTGTGCCATCAAGGTCGCGGACAAGGGTGTAGCAATTGAGTTCATCCATCCATCCGGCGCCTAAGTTGAATGCTTCGGAGATGGCACCGTCGAGAGCTTCCACACGGATGGTGTAGGCGTTCGACACGCTGCCTGCCTTAGGTTCGATAAGCCAGTCAGTGGGATCGCTGCCGGCGTCGCAGCCGAATTGAAATTCGGGGCCGCTGTCGTCGGCGCGAAGCGATGAGTTGTTTACGGTGTTGGTGAAGATTTTGTAGCCCACAAAGCCGTCGGGTTTGTCAAGGCGGATGTCGAAGCCGTCTTTGTTGAGGGTACCGGTGCATGACCAAGCGTAAGGGATCTGGTCGTTGAGATCGACCCATGTGCCGGTCTCGACATTGTAGAGATAGTAAGTGCCTCCGGCCTGAATTTCAGCGCCCTGGTAGGGGGATGAAGTCAGATGAGCCGGCTCGGCTGCCCATGCGGCGAAAGCGCCGCCGATGAGCATGGCAGAGATGAGTAGCTGTTTTTTCATCTGTCGAATTTTTGGTTATAGAATAGGTGGTTGAGAATTAAGGTTGGGGCGGGTCAGGATAGATAAGGGTAAATGGTTGAGTCTGTTTTGTTTATGGTATAAGGATTGTGTTTAAGGTTAGAAAATCAATTAATTCAATTGCAAATATATGCTTTTTAAATTTAATTTGAGAAATTAAAATGTTAAATAATGTTAAGCATATGGGCGGGCGGAGGGAGGCTGTGGGGCGGCGGCTTTCCAGCCGCCGAATTTATAAAGTTTAGATAATTGATTACATTCAGTGTTGTTTAATGATGATGGTAGGGAATATCGGCGGCTGGAAAGCCGCCGCCCCACAGCCGCCATTCCATTGATCCATACGTTTGCGGGCAGGGCATTAGGCGGGCGGAGTGGGGCTGTGCGGGGCGGCGGCTTTCCTGCCGCCGTTATTATTAACCAAAGATGCCTTAATTAGCGGGCTGGTTGTCGATATCGCGGAGGAGGGTTTCGACGGCGGTGCGGAGCTGGGTGTCCTCGCCGGTGACGATGGTTTCGGGGGCGTTGGCCACTTTCACGTCAGGCTCGAGCTGGGTGTTTTCGAGATAGTTGCCCTCGGCGGTGCGGTAGCCGATGACGGGGATGCCGTAGACCAGCGAGGGATCCTGCATGGTCACCCAGTTGACCGATGTCATGGTGCCGGGTACGGGCATGCCCACCACTTTGCCGAGTTTCATGTGCTGATAGACCCAGGGAGTGCCGTGGGCGTTGGAGTAGCAAGGTTCGGCCACGAGCATTATGGAGGGTTTGTTCCAGCGGCGCGAGGGCATGTCGCACGCTTCGCGGCCACGGATCACCTGCGTGAGATATTTGTGGCCCGAGAAGAGCTGCTCTATGTCCTCGTGCATGCGGCCTCCGCCATTCCAGCGGATGTCGATGACCACACCCTCGCGGTTGTTGTATTTGCCAAGGAGGTCGGCATACATCGGGCGGAACGATTCATCGTCCATCGAGGGGATGTGCACATAGCCCAGACGGCCGTTGGACCAGCGGTCTACGTCGGCGGCGCGCTGCTTCACCCAGCGGCGGTAGAGGATGTCGGAGATGCGCCCCTGACCGCAGGGAGTGACCACTTCTGCTACTTTCTCGCCTGAGGGGAGGGTGAATGCCACCAGCACTTTCTTGCCGGCGATGTTGTTGAAGATGGTGCCGAGATCGGTGCCGACGCCGATGGTGTCGCCGTCGACAGCCGTGATGACGGCTCCGGGGGTGATTTTTGACGAAGCGCGGTCAAAGGGGCCGTCGGTGAGCACTTCCTGCACTTTCAGGCCACGGCCGGTGTAGGTCATGTCGTAGAGGAGACCGAGCGAGGCGGTGCGGTCGCCGTCGGGCTTGCCTCCGTGGTAGCGCCCGCCGGTGTGCGACACGTTGAGTTCGCCGAGCAGTTCGGAGAGCATTTCGGCGTAGTCGTAGTTATTGGTGATATGGGGGAGGAAGCGGCGGTAGTGGGCGGTCATGGCCGGCCAGTCGATGCCATGCATGTCGGTGTTGTAGAAGCGGGCGCCCACCTCCACGGCCATATTGTCGAACATGGCCTCGCGCTCGCGGGCATGGTCGATTTCCTGAGTAAAGGAGATCTTCACGGGGGTGAGTTTGTCCCCCTTGCCGAGCTTTTTGACGGAGCCTCCGCCGGCAATGAACACCTCTTTGCCGTCGGCGCTCGCGGTGAACCATGAGGGGGCGGCGCCGAGTTTCGACGCGAGCGAGGGATCGCCGTCGCGCAGGGGCATCTTCCAGAGGTCGTAGCCCTTGTCGAATGAGGAGAGGAAGTAGAGATCCTCGCCGTCGGCGGTGATGAATGCGTCGGAGAGGCTTGAACTGAAGGGGGTGAGGCGCATCACTCGGTCCTCTATGCCGTCGAGTTCCACTGTGATCTCTTTCTTCTTTTTGTCGGCGGCGTCGGCTTTGCCGTCATCCTTCCCGTCATCCTTGCCCGCTTTTTTGCTGTCATCTTTTTTCTTGTTGGATTTTTCCTTTCCGGCATCGGGCTTGTCGGCTTTTGATTTCTTTTCAGCCTCTTTGAGCAGGGCGTAGTCCTCTTTCGAGAGGTTGAAGCGATCGCGGGCCTCGCGGTTGAGGAATACGATCATGATGTCGTCCTGCGAGCCCCACGATGCCTGGGCGCGCAGGCCATACTTCTCGGTGAAATAGATGATGGCGTTGCCGTCGAGCACGAAGTGGGGCGACGATTCGGAATAGCCGGTGCGGGTGAGGTTGGTGATCTCGCCGGTGGCTGCATTGACCAGGGCGATGTCGGCATAGGGGTCGCGCATCTCGGGGATGATCTCCATGGTGAGCCAGCGCGAGTCGGGGCTCCACTCAAACGACATGCGGTCGCCGCGGCCCGGGTCGGTCTCGCCGCGGGTGATCTGCCGGTCGGCGCCGGTGGTGAGGTCGCGGATCCAGAGCTGGTTGCGGTCCTTCACGTAGGCCATCTGCTTGCCGTCGGGCGAGATGGCGGGATGTGAATACTCCACAGCCGCGCCCTTGCCGCTCTTTTCGGGGAAGATGGCGGTTTCGGTGAACTCCACGGCGTTGGGGAAATCGGGGTCATCCTTGCGGGTGATGGTGGCCTTGTAGATGTTCTTGTGGCCTGAGCGTTCCGACATATAATATAATGTGCGGTTGTCGCTTCCCCACGAGAGATGCCCCTCGGTCTGCGGGGTGCGGGTGACCTGCACGGTGGTGGGATATTCGGCGGAGGTGACAAACACGTCGCCGCGGCTGACGAAGGCGATCATCTTGCCGTCGGGCGATGCCACGCTCCCTGCGGGACGCACATTGGCGCGTTGCGGGCGCTCCTCGTCGTCGGAGAGGATGGTGATGTCGACCTTGGCGGGCTTGCCGCCGTTGCGCATGGTGTAGATCTCGCCGTCGTAGGTGAAGGCCATGGTGCCGTCGGCGGCGCGGGAGAGGAAGCGCACGGGGTGGGTGTCGAAGAAGGTGATCTGCTCGGCTTTGTCGGGGGCGTCGAGCGGGAAAGTGTAGACGTTGAATGTGCTGCCGTTGCGCTCGGAGAGGAGGTAGACGGCGCCCTGGGTGGCGTCGAGCACGGGGTTGCGGTCCTCGCCGGCGCGGTTGGTGAGGTTGGTGTGGCGCCCGGTGGCCGGTTCGTATTTCCAGATGTCGCGGGTGACTGAGGAGGTGTGGTGCTTGCGCCATTCATCCTCGAAGCCTTTCACATCCTGATAGAGCATGGTGGCGCCGTCGGGCGAGAAGGAGAGCATTTGCGCCGGGGTGCCGAGCACCTGACGGGTGCGGCCCGAGGCGATGTCGACGGCATAGAGCTGCGTCATGCGCGAGGAGGGGAACATGGCGGAGGCGGCGGGCGCCTGGATGGCGGCTGAATAATATACCTCCTTGCCGTCGGGCGAGAACGCTTCGGGAATCTCGGCGGCGGAGTTGCCGGTGAGGCGCCGCGGCTGGCCGCCGCGCGCGTCGACGATGTAGATGTCGGTGCTGCCGTTGCGGTCGGAGGCAAAGGCTATCTGCGAGCCGTCGGGGCTCCACAGGGGGGTGGACTCGTAGGAGTCGCGCACGGTGATGCGGCGCGCCTCGCCGCCGGTGACGGGCACGGTGAATATGTCGCCTTTGTAGGTGAAGGCTATGAGGTCGCCTTTGGGTGAGATTTTGACATCGCGGAGCCACAGGGGTGCAGCCGCCTGACCGACGAGGGTGCCCCCGAGGAGGGCTGCCGCAACTGCGCAGGCATTAAATATTTTTGCTTTCGACATGGTTATTATATAGCGTTAAACAGGCTCTTAAACAAGCGTTAAACAGGCTCTTAAACAAGCGTTAAACAGGCTCATTGCAAGCTGTTAAGGTTAATTCACCTCCAAAGTTAGCTATTTTCGGATTAATATTGTTAATTTTGAGGATGAAAATGAAAAATCTGCTGCTTGCTATGGCCGTTTTGGCCTCGGCGTTCCTCTTCCCCGCCGCCACGGAGGCGTGCACGTCGGCAATGGCGGGTGCCGCGCGCGGCGCCGGCGGACGCTGGCTGCTGTGGAAGCACCGCGATTCGGGTCACGCCGACAATTTTGTGCGCCGCTTTGCCGCCACCGACTCAACGCGTGCCTATGTGGCGCTGTTCAACGCCTCCGACACTGCCGCCCGCGAGGCCTGGATAGGGTTTAACGATGCCGGATTCGCGGTGATGAACACCGCCACATACAATATACCGGCTCCGGCGCCCGACCGGCAGGACCGCGAGGGGTTCGTGATGTCGGCGGCGCTGCGACGCTGCGCCACTCTGGCCGATTTCCAACGGATGCTGCGCGACAACGGCGACCGGCTTGGCGTGCAGGCCAATTTCGGGGCTTTCGATGCGGAGGGGCACGGCGCATATTTCGAGATTTCGGACCGCAGTGCGCTGCGCGTCTTTCCGGTCGATTCCCTTTCGGCGGTGGCGCTCGGTGTGGAGCGGGCCGGCGGCGATGACGAGGGGCTGCTCACGCGCACCAACTATTCCCTTTCGGGTGGCCGCAAAGGGCGCCTGGGCGTGTCGCGCCATTGTGCCGAGACGCATCTGCTCGATTCGGTGACGGCGACCCGACGCCCCTGGGCAAGCCCCGGCGAGGTAGCTGCCGAGGATTTCATCGAGACGCTGTCGCGCTCGTTCTATCTGCCTGAAAAAGGTGTAGATCTGCTCGACGGCACGGCCATCCGCCGGCCCGACAACGGCGATGTGATACCCCGCTGGAGTTCGTGCGCGTCGGTGGTGGTCGAGGGACCGCTGCCGGGCGAGAATCCCGCCGAGACCATGATTATGTGGAGCGTGGTAGGGTTTCCGCCCCTTTCGGAGGTGCATGCGGTCACCCTCGATTCCGTGCCCGCCGCAATCGCCACGCCCCCTGCGCCGCGAGTGCGCGAACGCGGATTTGTCAACGATCGCAAGGTGCGCTCAAAGCACGCGTTCCGCCTCGACCGTCTGCGCCTCGACGTTCCCGCCATCCGTGCCCGCTCCCTCACGGTCTACCCCGCCGCCCGCCGTCGCATCCGACCCTAAAAAATATACAAAGGCGGCAATTGTGGGGCGGCGGCTTTCCTGCCGCCGTTTAATAGACAATAAAACACTTAATCATTTATAGTCAGTTATATATAGGCGGCAAGAAAGCCGCCTTTCCATAAGTCCATACGTTTGCGGTAGCAGCAGTAGGCGGACGGAGGGAGGCTGTATGGGGCGGCGGTTTTCTAACCATTAGTGGCAAATTAAGTTTGTGCCAGCAATATCTGCTTTATTTCAGCAGGAGATTGTAATGGCGGCTGTGGCATTTTGCCCTGTAGGAACTGACACAGGTCCCCAAGCAGATCAAGCCCGATTCTGAATTTTGCAAAGTCTGCGTTATTTCGGTTGCAGGCCATATAAATCTTTATCAGAAGCGCAGTTATCAGCGTTATATAAAGAATTGACTCCATACCGTTTTGATTGACGGAAATAAAGTGAGAGAAATTCAATTCCTGTTTGAGGAAGCGGAAGAAAGACTCTATCTTCCATCGCTTTTTATAAATTTCCAATATCTCTGCGGCAGTAAGTTCCAGTTCATCGGTAATCAACACGATTACGGATTCTTTCGCTGTTCTCGATCCGGGACGCCATCCTATGGGATGCCCCACATCTGCGGTCACTACTCTGAGCCGATTGGGAAGTGCCGATCTTCCTTTCTTGCCATAAAGCTGCACCATTTTGTCTGACAGCACTTTAACGCCATCGGGAAGTTTACCGGCGCCGGCAGTGCAGTCTCCCAGCTCGTCAATCCGGCGTCCCGGATTGAGTCTTCCTACAAACCTGATGTTCTCGCTGTCAAAAGATGCCAGAAGGCCTCCGCCTTTGATTCCGCGGTCAAAAGTATATATTACGGGCTGTCCCTGATATTTCTTTGATACGGCACATACAGCTTCCCCCAGGGCATTGTCTTCATCAAGATAACGCGGTAGGGTGTGTAACTGGCTGTACAGAACAGTTCCTCCGTCATAACTCATTGTATATTTAACCAGTTTCCTTGCATCAGGACTCTTTGCCTTTACTCCCACCCTCATACCTTCTTTAAGCTTTGCCGCTGTTTCAGAGACCATTGTACTGTCCACCGCGCAAATAATTTGTCCGTCCACTGCTGTCCTGGGCAGCAGGCCGCCGAACATCACACATAGAGTCCGGTAAATATCCTGAAAATACTCGCTGGGCATAACCTTAAGACGCGCACTGATGCTCTGGTGGGATAACCCTTCGGAAGAAACGGACCGGTTGAGAGCTTTGAAAGAAGGAGAATCATAAATGGCGTCCAATTTCCTCTGAGACAGTTTAAGACTGAGCAATTGTCCATAAATCAATAATTTAAGAAATATGCATCCATAGAGCTTACGTGCATGGAAATCTACATTCAGAGTCTGGCCTATCTTCATGATTTCATCTTGAGGAAGGAGGTTGAAGATAGCCTGAACTGAAACATGGTGTTTTTTGTCGGTCATAATTATCAGTTTGTTGATATAGAACAAACTGGACAGCAAAAAGATACACGTCGCGCTAAAATAATTTGCCACTAATGGTTTTCTAACCGCCGTTTAATAAACAATAGAACCTCAATCAGATATAGTCAGGTATATGCAGGCGGCAGGAAAGCCGCCTTTCCACAATCCGCGGTTAAATGCAGGCGGCAAGAAAGCCGCCTCCCCATAAGTCCATACGTTTGCGGTAGCAGCAGTAGGCGGACGGAGGGAGGCTGTAAGGGGCGGCGGCTTTCCTGCCGCCGTTTAATAAACAAATGTCACAAAGACCCTCCCCGTTACTTGCAGTAGCAAGCAAACGGAGAGGTATGCTTATTGGTACTGGTGCAATTAACTATAGCCCACCATCAGCTACCCAGATATGCTTTTCGTTGTCGTTTCTGATAGCGATGTGCCTCTGCTCTTGTTTCCCATCGGGATGCGACAAGGTGTAGAACACATAGGTGCCAACATAATCGCCATCGCGACGTTCTTTGAATTCTGAGACTTTACATCCTTTCATATTTTCGCTCAGCGCGGGGAGTTCGCTCTTGTAATATACAAGTGCTTCACTGGCTTGGCCGTTGTCGGCGCTGATGATGGCTTGGAGTATGCGCTGGGCGGCTTGGGTAGCAGTCTCATTTTGAAGTTTGCTGAGTCTGTCATCGGCTGTCGAAGATGTCATTTCTGTTACATCCGTCCATTGAGTGTCTGGGATTTGAATGAGATTGACACGATTCATCATGACGTTATATTGGATATTATTGATATAAAGCAGGAGGGTCTTCTGGTCATCATTGACAACCCAGAGCTTGACAAAGCGCAGCAGCCCGTCGTTTTTTGTGAATACATTCTCAACTTCCACCTCACAATCCCCCATCTCGCCAGTCTCAAGCAGTTGTTGCAGGTCGCTGTTTTTCTCTGTTCCCTTGAATGTTAAGGTGATGGTTGAATCACTTTCTGTGCGTATCACTTCGTTCTTCTTGGAAAAATCGATGGCAGATTTCTGCATAGTCAGCAGACGCTCGGGGTAGAGCAGGTTGATAAAGTATTCTAGGAAATTGGCAGCACGAGGCCCTTTTACGTAGTGCGCGTTAGGAACCCACATATATTGGTTCTGGCCGTCGAATACGATAACACGCCCATTCTGTTTCTCTACACGATAGAACACGCTGTCATTCTGTCTCAGGAGTCCGATGTCTATTCTCGCGAAGTCGGCTTTTGGGTCGAAATAAGCAAAGTTTTCATTGGACGTTGTGCGGGCATAGACTGCCATTTGGAAACTGCCCACATTCTGCACACTTTTAATCCACTGCTCAAAGAGTTGGCCGCGTGGAGTCTTGGCCACAGCGGATGTGGAGAAAAGGTGGCTCCAACCGAGAAAGAATCCCAGGAGGAACACTGCGGCGGCAGCGATGGGGCGCCAGAGATGGTGCTGCTTGCCGACTGGTCTGCTGATAGTTGGTTGGGCAGATGTCTCCTGTGGTTGTAAGGCATTAAACGCTTCGGCCAGTTCTTCATAATAGGCCTTACATTCGGGACACTCAGCCATATGTGCCTTACATTCTGCCTGCGTCTGCATGTCGATTGTGGTATCAAAAAGGTCAACCACCTTATCTTTAAATTCCTTGCAATTCATAGTCAAGGTACTTTTTAACATTAGTGTCCACTAAAAAATCATAAGAGTACTTTGAAATTATTGAAATTCAATTTGTTGTGAGGGATTTCTGGGTGCGACGATTTGAAATTAACTTTGCAGTCTGAATCAGACTGTTATGTTAAAAGACAAGTACGTTTTTGCCCAATTAGTCAAGTTCCTCGACAATGACAAGTTCCGACACTTAGTTGATAAGTATGATGGCGACAAGTATGTGAAGAGTTATACTTGTTGGAATCAACTACTTACACTGATGTTCGGGCAGTTGTCAAACCGCGAGAGCCTTCGAGATCTCATCGTTGCCATGGAGGCTCATGCCGGGAAGCTCTACCATCTCGGAATTGGGAAATCGGTGACGCGTAGCAATCTTAGCAAGGCCAACGAGCAGCGGGATTACCGCATATTCGAAGAGTTTGCCTTCTTCATGATAGCGGAAGCCCGCAGGCGACGAATACAGAAAATCTTCGAGCTTGACGGCCATGTCTATGCCTTCGATTCAACTACCATCGACCTTTGCCTGTCGGTGTTCGAATGGGCCAAGTTCCGCAAGCACAAGGGTGGCATCAAGATGCACACTCTTTATGACGTGGAGACTCAAGTTTCTGCATTCGTGCATATTACCGAGGCAAAAGTCCACGATTCAAAAGCAATGCCGGAGATTCCGTATGAGAACGGTGCCCATTACATCTTCGACCGAGGCTACAACGATTTCGGCAATCTGTACACCATCTACCGTATAGGCGCGTTCTTTGTCGTCAGAGCGAAAACCAATGTCAGGGTCAAGCCTGAGACTTGGAAACGGAGGCTTCCTCC
>CEAC01004045.1_pt1 | contig 15468 bp, 6 predicted proteins | sample 557411 | NCBI WGS metagenome assembly CEAC01 (sample SAMEA3182094, study PRJEB8094) | gut metagenome | biome: human; feature: gut; material: Stool; isolation source: human stools | place: Canada | collected 2012-02-21
GGTATAGCCTATCCACTTCTGGTCAGACGCAAAATATCCCGAATGGATACCGCTGACTTTCATGGAGATGGATACATCCTGCAGAACACAGGACTCACAAAAGACTTACGAATCGCTTTCGTGGTGTGTGATGTTAACTCTGAAAAAGAACAGTTACAAGTCAATTTTTTGATTTGGGAGCAGATTTTTTCATATGAACCACTAAAATGAGCAGAATTAGCTTTATGCCATAGACCAAAAACAGAGAAAAACAGTAATAATGCACAAATATAATTTTCAGACAGGCAAGCCAACTTTCTCTTGCCCTTGTGAGAGCCTGTGTTGCCCCTGTGTGCAATTTTAAGAGCGAAGTCGAGGTAGTTACCCATAATGGAAGATTAAAGGCTTGTTGGGGAAGTGTGAACGAAGTTACTTTTAGAAAATATAAGAAAAATATTAGGGTCGAAATGTGTGCAGGTTAAAGGACTTATGCCTCAAGAAAGCGACATAGCCAGAAAACACCCACCGGCAGAGCCGTTGGGAGAAATGTGGTATGGCATAACTTTTTCTGCTGTTCCAAAATATGTTATGCTTCGGGACAGTTTTATCGGAATTGCCATATGACAGAAAAATCGAGAATGTTCCATGACGGTTATCGTCAATAGATCATTCCCGATTCTATGTTTTTATTTAGGTATTACGGGGATTTTTCATCCCCCTTACACCCTCTTGTGCGTGCCATTGTAACATGGAGACTTTGAGATCGTCAAGAGAAATGTTACAAAATTGTTACATTTGATTTTAGATACCCTTATGTGCACCGAATGGCAAATTTCGCCCTATGGTCATTAAACTACTCCATGGTCAAATCATCGTATGTGAGAGCCATTTCTATTATTTCAAAGTCCATAGTTAATTTTTAGGTGGTTGGTGACCTTAAACAAAGACAAAATTAAAGCAAATATATACCTAATTCTTGGAACGACTCTATACATTCGTCAATATCGTCAAACCATTCCTTTAACTTATTTACTTCGTTTATTGACAGGTTTAATCTACCACTTACACTTATCCTTCTTTGGTATATATCTTCTGCCAGTTCTATCTGTTCATCTGTCATTTCATAGTAATTCTTCCAATATTTTTTTGCATCATCCTCGCTATATAAAAATGGCATGATTGTTTTTTCAGAACTTTTAATTAACTGTTCTTCTGATTGATTCGAGTAATTAGTATCTCCGCTTCCCCAAAATGCAGAAGTTATAAACGGAACTGACTTCCCATTATAATTGACCAGCATATATTGCAAAGCTTCTTCTTTTGCTAAATTCATAATCTTTGCATTTGCTCCACTCAAAATCTCTGGCACATGTTGTTCAATAGATTCATCACATTCCTCATTATTTTGAATAGCACATATATACTCGCCTTCAGCAAAAGATATTACTCCCCTTATCCCTTCCATATTTTGAAAATTATAGTTAAAACCATCCCATGATTGTTCAGATGATAATAAATTATATTTTCCAACCATAATTGCATGTGCTACTGATGCCATCACACACCTCTCATAAAGAGTGTTATATTTCAAAAAATCAAATACAATATTCATACTAATCTCCATTCCGCCGCCTTCAGCCGGCGGCACAAATAGTAATGAAAGTGTTTTAACTCTTTACGTTGTGCTTTAAAATAGTTTGTAAGAAGCTACACTACAAAGCACGGGAGGATAAGTTGTAACAACTTTCTTCGTTTTAGACAGCATACTAATCAGTGTAAGTTCTGCCTTTTCAAGCACAAATAAGTGGTATTATGAATCCGTACACTAAGAATTGTTTAAGCACCTTGGTTTAATTGTGTGGCAGTTCAGTCAATGGCTTCTTATCATTTGTGAAAGGAGTCCGTCTATGAAAGTTACTTATCAAACCTGTTGTGGTGTCGATGTTCATAAATCTTTTCTCGTTGCCACAATTGTAAAAACTACTGGTGGCATTGAACCCTCTTACCAAAAGAAACGCTTTTCCACCTTTAACAATTCAATTCTTGAATTCAAGCAATGGCTTCTTGACAATCACTGCCATGATGTCTGTATGGAATCCACTGGTAAATACTGGGTTCCTGTCTTTAATCTTCTGGAAGATAAAATCAATGTTGTCATTGCCAATCCTAAATGGGTAAAGGCAGTGAAAGGCAACAAAGATGATACCAAAGATTCTAAATGGATTGGGGATTTGTTCCGTCTTGGCCTTGTCAAGGGCAGCTATATTCCTTGTAAGAAAGTCCGTATTCTCAGGGAATACACTCGCTATCGCTACAAGCTTGTTTCCTGCCGTTCAAGTGAAAAGAATAGATACCAGAATGCTCTTACTGTCTGTAATGTTGCATTAGATTCTATTGTTTCCGATATCTTTGGGAAGTCATCCACGTCTATTATCGACTATCTGCTTGAACAATCGGGTACATCCATTAACCACGAAGAAATCGCATCTAAACTTCTTCGGAGCCTCAAATCCAAAGAAGATGCTGTTATAGAATCCGTCGAAGGATATCAGATGACTGATGCCCAAAAATACCGTATGCGTCTTGTCCGCGCACATATGGATTATATCACAGCCGAAATCAACGATGTTGATAAAATGATAGAAAATATGATTTCTTCTAATCCTGATTTTGAAAATGCTGTCCAGTTCCTCTGTACCATTCCGGGTGTCAAACGTGATAGTGCAATCACTATCATCTCCGAAACCGGTACGGATATGTCTCAGTTCTCAAGTTCCAAACGTTTATGTTGCTGGGCTGGTTTAACACCTGGCAGCAATGAATCTGCTGGTAAGAAGAAATCTGTTCGGATTACACGTGCCGGAGTCTACCTCAAACCTGCATTAGTACAGTGTGCTCATGCAGCCGTAAAATCTGACAAATCTCCTTACTACAAAAAGAAATATGAATCTCTTGTTAAACGTCGTGGCAAGAAAAGAGCCATTATCGCAATTGCCCGTATGATTCTTACCGCCATCTACCAGATGCTGTCTACTGGCGAGCAGTGGAATCCGAGCGACCTTTATAAAATCGATATGCCTGTAGCTCTTGTTGAAAAACAAAAGGCAAAAGCTATCAAGCAGTCTAAGAAACTGTTGCAGCGGGAGGGACTCCTTCCTCCTGATGAGCCATTAGCTTCTTAATCCAATTTTTTAACTCTATAACACTTCAAAAAGTTGCCTGCCTTAGACAGCTTATTCAAGTGCGCCAGTTTATGGCTTTCCTCTACTTTCTTTCACACTACCAAATCCCCCTAGTAATCTGAAAAGGATTAATTAGCTCATAAATAAATCCAGTGTTTTCTATATCCAATTCTTTCAAAGTTTATTTTTTCTTCTTCCAGAGTCCCATCTCCATCATAAAGAATGCAATCTCTAATTTTTGTAGTCCTATTAACAATACTCTCCAAAATTGTATCTAATTGTGATGAAATTTCTTTTTCTTTCTGATTCTTTAGTATTGCACTCATCATATCATTCATATCCAATTTACTTATTACATATTCCATATTATTGGAAATCTTTATTATATTTCCGTCTTCGTGACAATAAGCTGTTCCTTAGCATCCCTCCACAGCCACCATACGGTATCATTCTGATAATAATCAAATACCATTTCATAACCGGCGTCCAAATATTTTTGTTCTATAATTTCATACTCCTGTAAGGGAGAGGTCCACACTACTTCTCCCCGAATCCGTAAGTCCTTCACAGGGCATGTCTCTTTCTGGCATTCATACAAAGCCGCTCTGTTCCCTTCCCGTACCAGTATTCCTTGCGGAAGTTCCAAATTATTCTGCGTACAATTGTCTCTGATCCGAAATAGTTCCCCGTTCTCTGTCAGGCGGGCATTTTCTTCTCCTGTGTAGTACTCTATAAAAAGATACAACCCACTGTCATCAAATCTGTTAAACATTTCTTTGGCATACAGCTTTCTGTTTGGAATGGCATCATGAATTTTTTTCACATTTCCTTCGGTATCTATTATAAAGAAACCGCTTCCTTCCTCGCCAAATATAATCATTCCATCCGCCCTTACCATCATAGAGTTCAAATAGTTTTCTGTGGAATACAGCGTATGTGAAGTAAAATCGTTACAATCCAGATATTCCAGTGAATAGTAGCCCGTTTCTTCATCCATCGCCTTGTAATATGCTCTATTATCATAGACAGCACATATTTCCTCCTGCAAAATACAGCTGCCCCTTACTTTTCCTGTAGGGAAATCAATTACTACCGTTCTATATTCATCCACTTCCTTATCATAAAGTGAATATATTATACAATTCTTATTCTGTAATACATGTGCACTATGGTCTCTGAAAAGATCATTCATACTTTCTCTGTCTTCCACGGGTATATAGTCCGTCAGTTTCTTTCCTGTCAATTTATATTCCCCGTCTTTATATCGATACTCTGTATTTCTTAAAAAAATCACATCATCAAAAATAAGCAGATTACAGTCTCTTCTATTCATATAATTTGTCTGTGCCATAATTTTCTCTGATTTTAAACTATATTCTTCAATATATGCGATTCTTTGCTTATATTCCTGCGAATTTCTCCATTCATCCAATGAATATAATTTTGCATCTACAATGTCATACCACATGACTTCTTGCAAATTTTCATCAACATAAAAGTAATCCCAATTAACCCTATAATCTTCCCGTTGCACTCCCACATATATTACATAATAATTTGTATTATCTTTTTCTGTTTTTACAAAATTAATATCTATTGTAAGATTAGCATTTCCTCCACTTTTCTGTTCAATGAATGCACTATATTTTTCTATTTCCGGAATGGAATCCATAACAAACTTTTCAGCAGCTTCTTGATTCACTTTGGAAAGTGCCAAATTTTCATTTGTTTTATAGGTATTCTCACAAGCTGTCAACATAATTACTATAAGAATTATTGTTATGCATACTTTTTTCACTTACATTTCTCCTTTATGCATAAATCGCCAAATGTTCTCTCTACTATGTTTTCTACTATGTTTTCTACAATGGATTGCATAAATGACGACTGGCATATCGCTAAATTAATGTTTTTTCTGCCCAAAATACTTCTTCCATTTTTACCACTGGATGCTCTATCAAGAGCATCCAGCAATAAGTTCAAATATGTAGATAACGGTTATGATTATCCAAACATTTTTCTATTTTATATCCTTTTCTAAATCTTTATATTTTTTTTCACAAATTTTTAAAACATCGGAAGCATATCCCTCAGTTCCGACATTATATAATCGTATTGCCTCCTCCAAACTGTCTGTTTTGTTCATTTTGCGCCTTAGTGTATCTACTCCTATCGCAATACTTAAAAATGGAGTCACATTTTCATATTGATAATAATAAATAGTTTTTGATGTATAATCCCCATCATAACTATTTCCATTACCATCCTCTTGTGTATTGAAAAGCGATTTCAATATAGCATATTCTTCCCGATTTTTCATAGCATTTATATCAATTTCAGAAAGATTTAATTTTCTACGCTCCCCCCAAGTTGTTTTCTCCCCGCTTTCATCTATATCTGTTACTATTTTAATATATCTAGTATCAATTTTAACATATTCATATATGTTTGGATTTCTTACATCTAAAGCTTGAAGCACATCCCTTGAAATATTTGCATTAGGACTAGTTGATTTATCATATCCTATTTTCGATTCTTTATACATCATTGCCTTAATAATATTGGGATTTATCTGTGTACCATACTTTAAATTATAGTATTTACTCCAGCCAATAATCCAAGAATCATATCTTTGATAATTTCTTTCCTGATATAATGTTGGAATATATACATCTAATGCATGTTCTCCGTTCACTAAATCCATCATATACATTTTTGCATAAGATTCACTAATATTTCCTTTCAAGTACTCATCTAATACATATAACGCATTTTGTTTCACTTGCTCTGTGCATGTAGAATTCACTCTCCGCATACTTGCTTGCTTAATAACTTTCTGGCAATATGATGGATTCCTTTGCGTATTGTCCAATGCATAGTCAACATTTGCTAAGGGACTTTGCAATTCATGTAGTGCGCTCAAAAAAGCCGTTGTTCTACGCAATAATTCCCATTTGATACTTTCATTCATATCCTTAGAATTCATTGCTTGAATTTTTTCACTTAACATCTTTTCTTCTGTAATAGTGAGCCAGTTTCCGCTCGGATCCGTATAATTCAGATAGCTGCTCACGCAGTAATTATACCGGTTAAGCGTCAGCGGTTCTGTCTGGCTGCCGAGGTAGCTGTCTTCGGTGAGGAAGGTCGCCGTTACCACGCAGTAGTACCTTGCCCTCAGGTACTGGCTCTGGATATTCGGATTGTAGGACTCTCCGTTATAGGCATATTCGTTCTCATACTGCGGAGCCCCGAAGGTGATCTCTCCGGTGACACTGTAACGGTAGGACTGGTAGACCTGTCCCTCTTCATTGGTGATGCCGGAGACGCTTCCCCTGGCATCGTAGAGGTAGTAGCCGGTGCTGCCATCGAAGCGGTCAAGGGAGATCCGGTCGAATCCGCCTTTTATCTCCGCTCCGTAGATATACGAGGTATCCGTCTTGCCATTGATGTTCTGCTCGACCAGTACCTCGGCATGCTCACGGTTGACGTCGTTTAAGTACTCGATCAGCTCATAGTTCTTTTCCTTACCGGTGGTCTTGATCCGGGCGATCAGATCTGCCTCTGTTGCGCTGACTTCCTCCTGTAGCGGGAAGAGAATGCCGCACTGGTTCTGGCTGTTGTTCTCCTCCGCATTGGTTGCATTGCCGTAGCCTGCATCATCCGTGCCCCCGGACTTGCTGTTCTTCTTATTGTTGCCCTTCCCCTTACCGTTGCCGTTTCCATTGCCGTTATTGCCGGAATTTCCGTTTCCCTTATTTCCACTGCCGGAGTTGTCCTTGTTGTTCCCGTTGCCGTTGCCGGAATTACCCTTCCAGTCATCATCGGTATGGAGATTATAGTTCAATAAGAATACCCGGTTGCCGTCACCGTCATAAGCCGCAGCAAGGAGCAGTTCATCCCCGTCATGCACAGCCGCCAGACGATTCTCTACGGAGTATTCATAAGTCCTGTTCACCTTGTCTGTGCCGATCCGTCCGGTCTCACTGATCCGGTTGCCATCTGCATCATAGGTATAGGCAAGGCTGGTGGTCTTCTTGCCATTGTAGAGCTTTTCAGAGATCAGCTGGTTACTCTCATTATACTCATATCTGTGCCACTCCACAACCGTTCCGTTCAGGGTTTTCTCCATGTAGGTACGGTTACCCATAAGGTCATACTCGAACGTGTAGACGCAGGTGCCATAATTGTCCTCGGTCTCCGTAGCGGTCAGGAGCTTTCCGGCTGCATCATAGGTAAATGTCCGGTCGGTCTCCACGATCTGGTACGCGAAAGTGGCGTCCTTATCATGCTTGCCATTATGGCGGTTGCCATGAGGATAGAGGTCGTCATGTCTGCCGTCCTCATGCCGTCCGTTATGCTTGTCATCGTAGGCATAACCTGCCAGAGATTCGATGGCGGTCTCCCCTGTGATGAATCCCCTGTCGTCATAAGTATAGAGATAGTCACTTACCACCCACTCACAGGTATCGCAGACATTCTTAAGCTCCACGATCTGATTCCTTGCATTGTAAGTGTTATAGGTGCTGATGCCGTTCGGGCGGTGGATCCGGGTCACCCGGTTAATGGCATCATAAGTATAGGTGGTAACTTTTCCCTCCCTGTCGGTCACTTTGATGAGATTGTCGTTCTTGTCATACTCATAGCTTACTTTTGTGCCATCCGCATAGGTAATGGCAGCGAGATGATCCGCTTCGTCATAGGCATAGCCTATGGTGTCACCCTTTGCCTCCTCGTGGGAGAAGCCGTCCTCTCCCGGTGCACGGTAAGTGGTCACGGAAGTGATCCGGCGGAGTCCGTCATAGGTGTACTCCGTGTCCCCTGTGGTATCCTGCATGGCTACCCGCTCTCCCAGAGCATTGTAGGCATAGGTAACCCCTTCTGCCCTCTGCTCTCCGGTGCTGTCGCTGTAGCTTTTTTCTACCAGATCATCCAGCTTGTCATAATCATAGCTGATCCGGTTTCCTCCATTGGAGGTATAGGATGTGATCCGTCCTGCGATATCGTAGGTACATACTTCCTTTCGTCCTGCGGCATCGGTCACGCTGGTCAGATTTCCTTCGCGGTCGTAAGTAAATTCCGTTCCTCTTCCCAGATAATCAGTCACGCCCGTCACACGGTCCATCACATCGTAGGTATAATATGCCACACTTCCCATCGGGTCAGTCACAGAGGTCAGACGGTTCTTGGCATCATAGGTATAGTCTGTGACCCGGCCGTCTGTTGCGGTCTTTTCCAGCACATTGCCATGGGCATCATACAGATAGCTTTCCGTTAATCCCATCTTGTCCCGGTACGTGGTGATCCGGTTCACAGCATCGTAGGTATAGCCGGTGGTCTGCTCCAGAGGATCGGTCGTTAACGTCAGACGGTCATCCTTATCATAGCCGTAGTTATAGACATATCCCTTCGGATCTGTCACAGCAGTCGTATTGTAGTTGCCGTCATACGCATAGGCTGTGGTACGTTCTCCGGGTCTGGTGATGCTTACGACATTGCCCACCTGATCGTAGAGGATACCGGTCACTTTTTCTTCCGGATCTGTCACAGTGGTCATCCGGTCTACCTTGTCATAAGCATAATTCCAGGAATAGCCCAGTGCATCCGTGACTTCAGACTGGTTGCCACGCTCATCATAGCCGTAGGTGGTCACTCCGCCTTCTGGATCTGTCACGGAAGTGAGACGGTGCATGATGTCATAGGTATATTCCGTGATCCGGTCCAGATTATCCTGTTTTACGAGAATATCATTGCCGTTGCTGTAGGTAAAGGCAGTCTCATAGCCCAGAGGTGTCGTGATACCCGTAAGCCGTTGTACAGCATCATAGGTATAGAGATAGCTTTCGCCGTCCGGCTGTCTCTTTTTCGTTACCTGTCCGTTGGCATCTACGGTATAGAGCGTAACGTTCCCCAGTGCATCGGTGACACTGGTAACTACATCATGTTTGTCATAAGTATATTTCTCCACAGCTCCCATGGGAGAGGTGGTGGTGATCATACGGTACAGTTTGTCATAACCATAGGTCGTGGTCTGTCCCAGGGCATCGGTAACGCCGGTCAGGTTGCCTGCCGCATCATACGCATAGCTTTCCGTCAGCCCTTCCTGTGTGGTAATGGCAGTCAGACGGCTCAGGGCATCATAGGTATAGGCAGTCGTGCCTCCGTTGCCGTCCCTGTATGCAGCCAGCCGGTTCAGGGCGTCATAGGTGTAATCTGTGGCCACACCGTTGCCGTCCTTTAAGGAGATCACATTGCTGTTCCTGTCATAGAAAAATTCCGTGGCAGCTCCTTCCGGATCTACTTTCTGTGTCAGCCGGTTCAGGGCATCATAAGTATAGGCATATTCTGCCTTGCCCGGTTCTGTGGTATGGATGAGATTCCCCGCCGCATCGTAGGTGTAGGATGTTACTTTTCCTTCTCCGTCCGTGGCGGTAAGCAGTCTGTCGGAAGCATCGTAGGTATAACGGGTGGTCACGCCGTCGATACCGGTCACGGAGACTGCTCTGCCGAAAGCATCATACGTCACAGAGGCTGTTCTGCCCAGTACATCGGTCTGGGAAGTCAGATTGCCTGCCGCATCATAGGTATAGGTCATCTCGTTGCCTGCCGTATCGGAAGCTTTCACGATTCTGCCACAGGCATCCATGGTAAATGTGGTCACGACACCGTAACGATCGGTAAAGCTTGCCACATTTCCGTTCTTATCATAGGTATAGCGGTCTGTCTCCCCGTCAGGATAGGTCTCCTTTAAGAGATTCCCCTCTGCATCCACGGTATAGGCATGGGCATTCCCCAGGGGATCCTTCGTAAGCGTAAGGTTGCTGTCCGCATCGTAGGTGTAGCCGGTCTCACCCTTCAGGGCATCCGTCACAGTCTGCAATCGGCTGATCCGGTCATAGCTGTAGGTCGTCACATTTCCCAGAGCATCGGTCTGTGCTGTCAGCTGGCCGATGGCATCATAGGTATTTTTCAGCGTATCTCCCTCCGGTGCCGTCACCGTGAGGACTCTGCCCTCTTTGTCATAGGTGTATGCCGTAGTACCGTCGCAGGCATCGGTCACAGTCGTCAGTCTCGCCAGTGCATCATAAGCATAAGCGGTGGTATTTCCCCGTCCATCCGTCACGCCGGTCAGGCTGCCACAGGCATCATAGGTATAATGGACAGTGTTCCCCAGCGGATCCGTACTCTCTGTCAGAAGATTTCTTGCATCATAGGCATAGGTGTACTCTCTCGCCAGTTCCTCACCACCGGTCTGACGGATCTTCGTGACATTGCCGTTGCCATCGTAGATGTATGTGGTTACGGCTCCCAGCGCATCGACCGTCTCCGTGAGTCTGGACAGATGATCGTAACGATAAGTCTCCGTGGCACCATCCGCATAGGTGATTTTCGTGATCCTTCCGTTTACGTCACTTTCATAGGAAGTCACGTTACCCTCTCTGTCAGCAGCCGAAACCATGCTCTGCTTCACAGGGTCATAGGTATAAGTCTCTGCATTGCCCAGACGGTCCGTGACGGTAAGGATCCGGTCTGCTCCGTCGTAAGTATTCTTCTGTACCGCACCCTTTGCATCCGCAGTTTCCGTTACCCGGTTCATGGCATCGTAGGTATACTGTATGGTCTGCTGCTCCGCATCGGTCTCTGTGAGCCGGTTGCCGTTACCGTCATAGGTATAAGTCAGGGTATTGCCCAGCGGATCCGTACCGGACATCATCCGGTTAAGAGCATCATAAGTAAAGGTGCTGTTCTGCCCCTCTTTGTCGGTAATGACTGTCACTGCGCCTGCCGGATCATAGGTATAGACGGTCACTGCACCGGCGGCATCGGTCTCCTTTATTACTCTGCCCAGAGCATCGTAGGTATTGGCCGTGGTCCCTCCGGCGGGATCCGTGACTGTTAACAGCCGGTTCATGGCATCATAGGTATAGTTCCATGTATTACCGGCACCGTCCGTCATGGATGTGACGCAGGCACCGTCATAGGTATAGGATGTGGTGTTGCCGTTCGCATCCTTTACCGCCACAAGCCGGTTTTTCTCATCGTAAGTGTAAGAGGTCTGTCCTCCCTCCGCATCGGTCACAGAAGTCAGGCGGTTCTGTCCATCATAGGTATAGCCGGTCTTTCCTCCGTCATAGTCTGCAGACTGCGTCATTTTGCCTGCGGTATTGTACGCATAGGTTCTGGTGGCGCCATCCTGTCTTTTTTCCTGTGTTACCCTGCCTTTTCCGTCATAGGTATAAGTCGTCTCCACGCCGGTGCGGTCCAGACGGCCTGCCAGATACCCGGCGGTATTATAGCTTCTCTCCTCGAATGTGCCGTCCGGATATTCAATTTTCGTGGTACGGTAATTGTCATCATAGGTATAGACCGTCACATTGCCTTCCGCATCCGTGGCAGTGGTCTGTCCGGCTCCTGCCGTCTGTTCATAAGCCAGCGTGACCACGCCGCCTTCCGCATCCGTCTGCTGTATCACACGGCCTTCCCCGTCGTACTCATTGGCTACGACTCTGTGTCCGTTTTCATCGTACCATGCGGTCATGCGGTGGCTGTCATCGTAAACATAACGAACGACACCGCCTGCGGGATTCGTCACCTGCGCCAGATTACCGGCTTCATCGTAGGTATAGGTCACACCGTGACCGTCTGGCAGAGTAATGCTGCTTAAGCGGTTCTTTTCATCCAGCGCGATCCGGAATTCCTTTCCGGAAGGTGTAGTAATGCTTTTCAGGTACAGATCCACATCATAAGCCAGTTCTGTCCGGTTACCGCAGCTGTCTTCCACCGCACGGAGCAGACCGAAGCTGTCGAATTCATGACGGCTTCCGTCATCCAGGATCTCTACCACATATCCGTTCTCTGTCTCTGAAAGTCCATAGTCGCATCCAGCCGGTGCGAGGTATCCCTCTCCCGCCGGGGTAAACGTGATGATGCCGCCATTATTTCTAAGCCACAGGACCGATCCGTCGGCCAGTTCTCCCATACGTTCATCATAGGCAAAGGTCCAGCCGAAGCCCAGACTCCCTTCATACGCCGCACCCTTTGCATTGTACTGTCTGGTCAGGGCAAAATCACCGCCGATGTCCGCAATCGTGGCATCGGTCTGCTCCATGTAGAAATTACCGGTATTCAGGTTCACCGGCTCATAGCCGAATTCACAGTTCTCCGCCCTGCCTAACAGCAGTCCGTCGATGATCGCCTTATAATATTCACTTAACACGCCGGAACTGTAAGCTGTGGTATTCTTCGGCTCCCTGATGAAAATACGGTTGCCCTGTCTGGTCAGGCAGTCCTGCATCCGCATGTCGGCAAGGATCGTATTCAGTTCCACACCGTAATGCTGTGCGATCCTGGGCATCAGGTCGAAAGCACCTTCCTCATAGATCAGGAAGCGGTCGGATTCTACGGTCTTGCCGCTTTTCCCGCCGAAGGAAGCAGTCGCCGTTACATAGTAGACCTGTCCGGGCTGTAATCCGGAAAACACCTCGCTCTGCCAGTTGGAAAGCCTCCGCTTATAGGCGATCGCCTCCGGATATTCCCCTGCATAAGCATCGGAATCCGGATAGAGAAGCTTTGTCTGCGCTTCGGTCTCTCCGGTGCTGCCGTTGACCAGTTCGTAGGTCACGGTACTGCCGGGCTTGGCCAGTCCATGGGCTGCCACTCCCAGTGTATCACAGGATTTGTCCCCATTTCTTCTTACGACCGGGTAAACATCCACTGTAGTATCATCTAGCGTAAGCTTCGCCAGATCCGTCAGATCTCCTGTCCATGAGACGATCAGCTTCGGTGCATAGGATGCGGAGGAATTGTTGTAGAATACCTCACACTGCATGGAGGCACCGGCATCGCCCGCTGTCTCGTTGGGTGCTTCCACCAGTGCTTTCATGACCAGTCCGTGATTCTCTGCGGTTCCGTTGATCCATGCACTGACTTCTTCCGTTACATCGAAGGATAATGCCTCTCCGCGGGTAGTGGAAGCCGTTCTGCTATCCAGAAAATAATGGTTGTAATTTAACTGATTGTTCCAGGTAAGGCTTCCCACCTGCCAGGGCTCTTCCACTCCGAAAAGTCCGAATTCAGAACTGCCCTTGCTCCAGCGGGTCTTCTGGGTCACCTGAAATGCCGCACTGACGATCTCCGGCTCCTCCGCCAGCGCTGAGAAATCATAATCAATGGCAAAATAAGATCTGCAATTTAAATGTTTGCTGTGGAAGCCTGCCAGATTTCCGGAGGTGATACCGTCATCATAGCCCACATAAGGATATGCATTATCTCCGATCACGGAATTCGGGCTGCCCTGCTCAGCGCAGGCCACATGGATCGCACTTTTACCTACCTGAATAGCGGTAGGATCGATCCGTACCGGATAGACGCGGTCATCTGCATCCAGCCAGTCACTGTCCGCGGAAACGGTAACCGCATAGGTGGATTCTTCACCGCTTTCCTCCAGCTGAAGTTCCACGCCGAAAGAGATCTCTCCCGCCGCGTCCTCCATCTCCGGAGCCTCCAGAACGAATACTGCGTCCTGTTCGGGATCTGTTCCCTCTTCATAGAGGTACAGCGTGTTGCCGCTCAGGGTGGCTTTCAGTCCATAGGTGTTCAACAGATAACGGAAACTGTGGGCAGTGTCTCTCTGCAACAGGATGATGTCCTCTTTCACACTGTTTCCGAATATCGTGTACTGATAATCCACATCCGGCAGTACATTGTTGTAACGAATAGCATTGTCCTTTACGATACCGTCAGTGAAATCTCCCCGGGCAGGAGTCAGTGTCAGCAGATGGTCGTCACTTGCAATGGTCAGTAGCTCTGTACCTTCCTCCGCTCCGACTGTAAGCATCGCCTGATAGCTTCCGGCACTGTTCACGTAGCTTTTTGTATCTCCATACAGGGAATAGGTGGAGACCTCACTCTCTACCAGAGTATTGTCTGCCTGCTGCAGATTGCCGTCCTCATCAAGATAGCTGTTACCATCATAGCCGATCACTGTCACATACCGGTCACCGTCTACATGGTAGGTTCGGCTGTACGCATCATAAGCTGCCAGCGTACCATAATTTTCCGGTTCCGGATCCTGATAATAGTTCTCCGGCTGTCTGGGCGGAACGTTCCCGGATACGCTAGCCGGTGTCGGCACAGGCTGCGGAGTCGGTGTCTGCTCCGGCGTCTGTTCCGGTTCCATGGTCTGTTCCGGCTCCGCCGACTGTTCCGGTCCTGCCGATTGTTCCGGTTCTGCCGATTGTTCCGGTTCCGATGTCCGTTCCGGGTCACCGCCGGATACGGACACCTCTGTTTCCACCCGGTGCTCTGTTATTTGGGTCTCTGCTGTCCCGGTCTCTGCCGCCATGACGTGCTGCAATGAGCTGTCTCCAAAAAGCAGTACCAAAACAAGCAGAAAGCTCAGCCTTCTGTTCCACTTCTTTCCTTTTACACTATGCATTTGTCCTCCCTCATTTGTGCTTCTGCACCGCAATTAAAGTTTGTTCCGGTTGCTTCTTTAACACGTTGTTTCTCTGCCGTGATAAAGTGTTTTGAAATATTTTATGATATTGATCATCAGTTGTCAATAAAAATATGTGGTTTTTCGATAAATCGAAGCGTGTATTTCGATTTATCGAAATATTAAAAAACGTTTAGCATTTTTTGGCTGAACGTTTCTTAGGTATCTCCCGGATCCGATACCTTTCTATAAAAATACCTTTATTAAAAAATTTCTCCGACTGCAGTCTGTAGCAGTCTGCGCATCCGGTCGTGCTGCACATACATTTTCTACACTTCATTTTCCAGTATATAATAATGACGTATGTATGGAACAAGTAAGATCAGAATTACCACCGGAAGAACTAATGTGAAAAAACTGTCCGAAATTACGCTTAAGACAATTGCCAACATTTCTAACAGTGCAAAGGTCACCGTAACGATCAGATGGATCAGGCGCTCATGCTGGAAAAATCCCACCTGCACCAGATGCTCCTTAAGCTTGTTCCTGACAAGTTCCTGTGTGATCTGCTCTGCGTTACCGCCTTCCTGCGACTGTGCCTGCATGTTCTGTTCCATTTCCGCCAGCCATTCATCGATCTGTTTCCGATATTTCAAAATCCGCTGTTCCATGGTGTACCCAGCCTTTCCGCTTCCTGTATTACTTCATCATACCTATCTTTCCACTGTTCGTCAATGCGACACGGGAACTAAAAAAACGCCTCTATGCATACGCATAAAGACGATTTAAGAATTCCGGACATAAAAATGGGGCCTATAGGGCTCGAACCTATGACCCTCTGCTTGTAAGGCAGATGCTCTCCCAGCTGAGCTA
>CEAC01031400.1_pt1 | contig 15428 bp, 10 predicted proteins | sample 557411 | NCBI WGS metagenome assembly CEAC01 (sample SAMEA3182094, study PRJEB8094) | gut metagenome | biome: human; feature: gut; material: Stool; isolation source: human stools | place: Canada | collected 2012-02-21
GGTCGAGGCAGTAGTCCTTCCAGTTTGCCAGACCCACAGGGCCGTTGACCTGGAACAGGGTAGGAGCTTCGCTCTTCTCCATCTCGCTCATCAGGGTGGTCTCATACTGGCCGGAAGCGGCGGTCACGACGGTGACAGGCACGCCGGTCTGCTTGGTGTAGGAAGCAGCCAGATCCTGCCAGGCCTGATCCTGCTCGGGCTTGAAGTTCAGGTAGTAGACCTTGCCGGCAGCTGCGGGAGCGGCAGAAGCTGCGGTAGAACTGGCGGTGGAAGCAGCGGTGCTGCTGGAGGAACCACCGCAGGCAGCCAGACCGAGGGCGGCAGCAGAAGCGCCGGCGACCTTCAGGAAATTACGACGAGAGATCATTTTTTTCATAATTGTTCTCCTTCTTCATCATGTGATATACACATTCCGCCTGGCAGCGGAAATGAGACGAAATAAATCAGACAGCCCTTACGCTCTCACCGACCTGCAGCTCAGGCTGGAGAGTGATCTTCTGGGCCGGGGCGCCATGCTCGATCTGCCGCACCAGCAGCTCGATACTCTGGAGCGCGATCTGCTCGCCGGGCTGGACGATGGTGGTCATCACCGGCACACAGTAGCGGGACATCGAGATGCCGTCGAAGCCGATGACCGATACATCCTCCGGCACCCGGAACCCGGCGCTCACCAGCGCCCGGATGGCACCGAAAGCGATGACATCGCTCATGGCGAACAGGGCGGTGAACTCGGCCCGGCGGGCCAGCAGGCTGTTCATGGCGTGGTAGGCAGACTCGAAATCGTAGTTGGACAGGCCGTAGAGCCGGTCGTCAAAGGTGAGCCCGGCATCCTCCATGGCATCCTGTGCGCCAAGGCGGCGCATCCGACTGGGGTAGCTGGTGGTCGGACCGCCGAGAACTGCGATCTTCCGGTGGCCCTGCGCGATGAGGTGGGAGACGGCGGTGCGGGCTGCAGCCCGGTCATCCACGCCCACCATCGAGAGGTTCGGAAAATCCAGTTCGTCGGAGACCAGCGTCGTCAGCACCGAGGGGACGGTGATGTTCGCAAAGCCCTGCTGGAAGTTCGCCACGCTGCCGCCGAGGAATATCATGCCTTTGGGCTTTATCTCCCGCAGAATCTTTTGGGCGGCGTCTATCTCGTTGGCATTCTCGTCCAGGTAGGAGACGATGCCGCTGTACCCGTAGAGGGTCGCGGCCCGCTGCAGCTGAACGAGGAAGTCCGAGAAGAAGAGGTTCCGGGTACCCTTGACCACAAAGACGAGGCTGCGGGACTGCTGGATCTTCAGCTGCCGGGCGTTGGTGTTCGGCACGAAGCCCGACTCCCGCATCATCTGAAGCACCTTTTCTTTCGTTTCGGGACGCACATCCGGCCGGTCATTGATGACGCGGGAGATGGTGCTGACGGAACAGCCGCTCAGACGGGCAATGTCTTTGATGGTCATGTTCGGCATTCCGGAAAGCACCTCTCTTTCGGTCGAAGTTCTGGTTTTTTACTGAAATCGTGCGGGAACGATGTCGGGAACGGTTTCAGTGACTATAGTATGGCATAATTTGTGGAATAAATCAATAACCTCAAAACACTTTTGGCAGAATTGCATAACAAATCGACCCTCCTTTGTGCAGGTTGATTTGCCCGCAGAGCGAAAAGCAAATTGATTTCCGGTAATTCCCGGTACACGTCAGAACCTCCCGGGACGACCGTACTCTTTTGTAACTTTTATAGCAAAAAAGCGCGTTCTCATGCGGGATGGATACAAGCTGAACCGACGGGCCGGAGCAAAAATAAGCCGAAAAAATCCCGGTATCCCTGCCGCCGGAGCGGAAAGGATACCGGGAATGAGATCTCTGGGGTCTACTCGGCGCGCAGGGCTTTGACGGGGTTGCACTTGGCTGCGCCGCGGGCCGGGATGATGCCGGCCAGAATGGTGAGCAGGGTAGCCAGTGCCACGAGGAAGAGGGCTGCGTCTACGGGCAGGGAGGCAACGAGGGTCGAAGTGCCGGAGACTTTCTGGATGATGATGTTTCCGGGGATGAGCAGGATCTCGCTGAGGACGATGCCCATGACGCCGGAGCAGAGGCCGATGATGAAGGTCTCTGCGTTGAACACCTCGGAGACGTTCCGCTTGGAAGCGCCGATGGCGCGCAGGATGCCGATCTCCTTCCGGCGCTCGAGGACGCTGATATAGGTGATGACGCCGATCATGATGGAGGAGACGACCAGCGAGATGGAGACGAAGGCCACCATCATGCTGCTGATCATGTCCACGATCTCGGTCACGCTGGTCATCAGGGTACCCACGAGGTCGGTGTACTGCACCATTTTTTCGTCTTCACCCTTTGCGGACATCCCGGCGTTGTAGGCATCCAGCTTTTCCAGGATGGTGGCCTTGCTGGCGAAGTCCTTCGGATAGATCTTGATCTGGCTGGGGGCGGCCTCGTCCGAGTAGCCGAAGGCCGTCAGGTTGGCCTCATAGGTGGCGGAAGAGGAGCGGAGGGTGGAGCGCATCAGCTCGGTCAGCTCGGAGGCGGTCATGTTGAGCTGGATGGCCTTCTGGAAAGCCGACGCGTCGATCTTGATGGCGCTCTCCATCTGGCTGCTCAGCTTGCCGATGTTCTGCTGGATGGCCGTCTTGAGCTGGGACTGTATCTGGTCCTGGAAGGTGACGATGCCCTTCTGGATGGCAGCGTCCAGCTGGCTTTTCAGCACCTCTGTGATTTGGTCGGAGTAGGTCTCCATCACGGTCTGGATGGTGGTCTGCAGAGCGCTCGAGAGCTGGCCCTGCAGCTTGTCCGGGTCAACGAGGTCTTTCATGGACTCGGCCATCAGCTTCTGGAACCGCTCGGTCTTGAGGTAGGCAGAGAAGCTCCACTTCTTGAAGTTGAGGATGCCGTTGCCGATGATATACTTTTTATAGTCCTTGAAGATCTTTTGCACGAGCTCCTGCAGAGCCTCCGGCGAGACGGAGAGGTCCAGCTCTGCAAAGGCATCGCTGAGGTCGATGTCGGGCAGCTCGTCGATGTCGAGGGAAAAATCCGAGAAGTCGATGAGGCTGCTCAAATCGAAACTGCCGCTGCTGAGGTCGAAGGCACCGTTCAGGTCGAAGTCGAGGGCAGAGGCGTCGAACTGGAACGCATCCTTCAGTGCATTGGTGTCGATGGAGAAGAGGCTGGTCAAATCGAAGTCACGGAGGCTCTCGGCCTTGCCGAAGCTCTCGCCGGTGAGGACGTTGGTGGCGGGGTCGGCCATCTGCTGCTTCACGATGTCGCTGTCGGCAGCGTCCTTCATGACCTTCTCGGTCAGGGAGGCGGGGTAGGCGATGCCGGAGGTGAGCATGGAAGCGGAGGCGGTGTAGTCCGGCTGGACGATGCCCACGATGGTGATGTCCTCGCCGTTCTCCACCAGCTGCTTCATATAGTCCTTGTCGTCGGCCTTGCTCTTCCAGATGCCGTAGGTGTCGTCGTAGACGTAGGTGTCGGCGCTGTTCACCAGCTTGAACTTCAGGCCCATCAGCTCGTCGTAGCTGTAGGTGCGGAAGTCGCTGGGGACATCGACGTTCTGGTTCTGGGCGAACTGCTGGATCATCTTGTCCAGCTCGGCGGAGTCCCGCAGACCCATGGAGTAGAGGGCGTAGTCGGTCACAGTGCCGTATTTGCTCAGCACGGCGACACATTCGGTGGGCTTTTCGGGCCAGCGGCCGGCCTTGACTTCGTACTGGGACTTATAAAGGTCGCTGTTGGCGGGCAGCTGATAGAAAACACTGGTGTTGCTGCCCATGCTGTTCATCAGGCTGCTGGTGACAGAGGTGGAGCCGGAACCCGAGCTTCCCAGACCCAGCATCGAGAGGGTGGAGTCCGGGTTGACCTGATGCACACTGCCGTCGGCGTCCTGCCGGTAGATCTGGGGCGAGACGCTGTAGGAATACTCGATGGAGGTGGCGTCATCCGCAATGGTGGACTCGTCGCTGTCGAGATATTTCTTTAAGGAAGTGAGGTCGTTGGACGTCAGGCCCGACACCATCTTGGTGATGAGCTGGCGGACCGAGACCATTCCCTCCACGCCGCCGGAGGTGTCCTTTTTGCCGTCCTCGTCGGTGGGCAGGCCGGTGGCTGTGGTGCCGCCGCTGCTGCCCGAGGACAGAAAGCTCGTGATGTCCACGCCGCTGCTCAGGATCTGAAGCGGGTATTCGCTCAGAGTGGAGCGCTCCATGTCGGCGATGTAGGCATTGACGCCGGTGGACAGCGAGATGATGAGGGCGATGCCGATGATGCCGATGCTGCCCGCAAAGGCTGTGAGCAGGGTGCGGGCCTTTTTGGTGCGCAGGTTGTTGAAGCTCAGGGCCAGCGAGGTGAGCCACGACATGGACGAACGGCCCATGTTCTTATGGATGGGAGGAGCAAGCTTTGTGTCGTCCGGCTCGAAGGGGCGGGTATCGTCGGTGACAGCGCCGTCCCGCAGACGGACGATGCGGTTGGCATACTGCTCCGCCAGTTCGGGGTTGTGCGTGACCATGACCACGAGGCGGTCTTTTGCCACATCCTTCAGCAGCTCCATGACCTGGATGCTCGTCTCGCTGTCCAGTGCGCCGGTGGGCTCGTCGGCCAGCAGGATGTCGGGGTTGTTGACGAGGGCGCGGGCGATGGCTACGCGCTGCATCTGGCCGCCCGACATCTCGGTGGGGCGCTTGTGGAGCTGGTCCCCGAGGCCCACCTGCCGCAGCGCCTCGGCGGCACGGCGGCGGCGCTCAGCGCCCGACACGCCCGAGATGGTCAGGGCCAGTTCGACATTGGCGAGGACGGTCTGGTGGGGGATGAGGTTATAGCTCTGGAACACGAAGCCGACGGTGTGGTTGCGGTAGGAGTCCCAGTCCCGGTCGGTGTAGCGGCGGGTGGAGATGCCGTTGATGATGAGCTCGCCGCTGTCGTAGCGGTCGAGGCCGCCGATGATGTTGAGCAGCGTGGTCTTGCCCGAGCCGCTGGGGCCGAGGATGGCGACAAATTCGCTGTCGCGCAGGTTGAGGCTGACCCCGTTGAGCGCTGCCTGTGTCAGATCGCCGGTGGTGTATTTCTTTTCGATATTGATAAGCTGAAGCATTGGCCTGCCTTTCCGGCAGCAGAACGGGGAAGTGTCTGCTGGCCTATTCCGCCCGGCATTTGTGGACGGAGAGGGAAACATAGTATCTGCTTGATTTTATCAGAAGAATATGAACAATTTATGTCGTAACGGGTGCCAAGTTCTGTGTTTTCTGCCGAAGGATGGAAAAGCGCTGCATCCTGCGCGGAAAAGCGTCCCAAATCAGGAGAATGCGGCAGATGTGTCTTGATTTTTGGAGCGGTTGATGGTATTCTTGAGACAGTATCCATGTTAATATCTTCAGTGTTCCAAAATTCGACGAAAACTGACGCAAATTTGTCGTTGTAACTCCTTTCGACGCTCCATACAATTTTATACAGTATCGTATAAAGTAATTTGTCCGGCATAAGTGGAAGGGCCGGACAGATGGGGCGAGGAGGATGCAGAATGAAACAGGATACCCCGTTGGTGAGGAGATTTTCGACGCTGGAACCGTATCAGGAGGCGTATACCCTTGCCTGTTCTCTGGAGACGGAGGGACAGGGCTGCTGGCTGACCGTGAGCCGGACAAAGGCTCCGGACGACCCGGCAGACACAGCCCGTACATGGGTCCCGGCCCCGGAAGAGGAGTGCGGACGGCTGCTGCAGTTTTTGTATGAGAATTCGGTCCAGCCGGAGCTGTGGCAGGATGTTATTTCCTGCTGGTATCCGCAGGCGAAGCAGGCAGAACACCTGCAGGAAGGGAGGCGCGTCGTGTGAGCTATGAGGAACAGGACGTCATATGGCGCGTAGCGCTGGCCAGCTATGACCCCAGAGAGATGCGGGTATGGACACGCTATCTCGAGGAGCGCAACCCGGCCATCCGCTGCACGGGCTACCGCAGCAGCCGGCCGCTGCTGGAACGGCTCGAGCAGGGCGATGTGGACGTTCTGGTGCTGGGCGGCAGACTGGAGGACATGGACAGCATCCAGTTTCTGCCCAGGATACGCGGCCTTGCCCGCAAGCCTCTGGTGCTTCTGCGGGACGATGGACGCAACGAGAAGTCGGCTGTGGAGAGCCTGAGTCAGGAGGATGCATGCTACCTCATCCGTCAGGCCACACTGGAAGATATGCTGCAGGAGCTGCGCGCCCCGGCCCACCGCCCGGCGGAGAGCCTGGAAAAGCGCTGCGAGCGCATCTATCTCAGCTGGGGCGTGAGCACCTGTGACGCCAACAAGCGCTATCTGACCGGTGCGCTTCGGGTGATGATGGGCTCCGACCACCGTCTGGCCATCCGCAAGGAGATATTAGGGCCGGTGGCGGAGGAATACGGTCTCACCGTGGCGGCTGTGGACAGCGCCCTCCGGCGGCTGCTGGAGACGCTGGACGAGACCGGTACCCAGACATGGCGGGATTTTCGAAAAGAGTATGGCTTAGAGCGCAGGAAGGTGACCATCGGCCGCCTGCTTTATGCGCTGGAAAGTAGACTGAGTCAGCAGTGAGATGCTGACCACACGACGCGGAGGTAGAGCAGAATGCGCAGGCGAAACGATGGAGCAGGAGTCTCCCCTCAGGAGGAGTTTGGGGATGTGTGCTTCCATGCCCTTGGCATCATCGACCAGAACCGGGAGTATCTGCAGATGCATCTGCTGGCGTCGGCCGACCTGCCCACCCGGCAGGCACTTTCAGACATCCAGATAGAGTCTGCCCGGCTGGACCGCACGGTACGCAATGCCATAACACTTTATCAGCTGGAAAATGAAGAGCTGAGCGAGCTGCAGCCTCTGGACCTGTGCGGTCTGCTGGAAAAGGCGGGCCGTCTGGCCCCGGACATCCAGCGGTCGCTGGAAATAACGCTCACGGCGGAGAGCGGGGGCATCGAGCACTGCGCCGTCATGGGCGTCCCCGATGAGGCCGAACAGCTGCTGCTCCACCTCATCTCCAACGCGCTGCGGGCCTGCGATGCAGGCGGCAGGGTGTGGGTGAGCCTGAAACAGAAAAAGACGGGCGTCGCGCTCCGGGTAGAAGACAACGGCTGCGGCCTGATGGAGGAAGACCCCATCGAGAACAACCGCCGCTTCCTCAGCGGCGCAAAGCTGGGCCTCCGCATCTGCAAGCTCATCTGCCGCCGTGCAGGCTGGAAGCTGACGCTGACGGCCCGGCCGGGCGGCGGCACCCGGGCGCAGGTGGTGTTCCCGCTGGCCTCCTGCGAGGACATCCCGCCGGAAATGGAACTCCATTCCAGCGAGGAGAACGACATCCGCGCAGCGCGGTTCGCAAGCCGGGCGGCACAGGAGATCCTTCTGCTGCGGAGATATTGAACGAGACAAAAAGGCATCTGCAATGCGGCCGGGACGGCGCAGCGCAGATGCCTTTGCTTTGTGTGCGGGACAGGGAAGAGAGCAGAAAAATTGACAGACGGTAAAGAATCTTAGTAGAAACAGCCCGAAATTCACAGAAAAGTTTGCGAAATTAACAAAATGTTTAACTTTGAAAGGTGATTTTACTGTTTTTAAGGTGTAAAATAATCCCGAATGATTGATTGTCAGCCGGATTTGGTTTATAATACCCGTGTATGCGAGTCTGAAATTTGATTCGTTAGCAAACAACTTCTGCCCGGGCCGGAGAGCCCTGTGTGCAGAGGGAGAGTGCATTGTCCTTCAGGAGGAAAAACAACTGTGAGAGTAGGTCTTGACATCGGCAGCACTACCATCAAATGCGTGGTGCTGGATGAAAACGATACCCTTTTATATTCGACGTATGAGCGCCACTACAGCCACATTCTGGAAAAGGCGCAGGAGCTGCTGCGCCGCATCGACGCAGAGCAGCTGCATGGCCGGAAAGCGCTGCTCAGCATCTCCGGCTCCGCCGGCATGGGCCTGGCCGACAGCTGCGGCGTGCCTTTCGTGCAGGAGGTGTTCTCCACCCGCGTGGCGGTCAAAAAGTTCGTCCCTGCGACGGACTGCGTCATCGAGCTGGGCGGTGAGGATGCAAAGATCCTGTTCCTGACCAACGGCACCGAAGTCCGCATGAACGGCAGCTGCGCCGGCGGCACGGGCGCTTTCATCGACCAGATGGCGACGTTGCTCAAGATGGGGGCCGATGAGATGAACAAGGCGGCCGAACAGGCCACCCGTACATACACCATCGCATCCCGCTGCGGCGTTTTCGCCAAGAGCGACGTGCAGCCCCTCATCAATCAGGGCGCAAAGACCGAGGACATCGCGGCCAGCATCTACAAGGCCGTGGTCAACCAGACCATCGCCGGTCTGGCACAGGGACGCCCCATCCAGGGCAATATCCTCTATCTGGGCGGTCCGCTGACCTTCAGCACCGTGCTGCGCAAGAGCTTCGACGAGGCACTGGGCGTCACCGGCACCTGCCCCGAGAACAGCCTGCTCTACGTCGCGCTGGGCGCTGCCCTCTACGCCGACAAGGAGTTCGTCCTCTCGGACGTGGCCGCTGCGCTGGATGAGTACGCCGCCACGGCGACCTACGCCAGCGAGCCGCCTCTCTTCGCCAGCAAGGAAGAGTACGAGGTATTCCATGCCCGCCATATGTCCCACAGCGTGCCGCGGGTGGCGTTCAGCGCCCAGTGCGGCCCGGTGCATATCGGCATCGACTCCGGCTCCACCACCGTCAAGCTGGTGGTCGTGGACGAGCAGAGCCAGATCCTCTACACCAACTATCAGCCGAACCTCGGCAACCCGCTGCCCCTTATCCGGCAGCAGCTGCTGAAGATCTATAAAGAGCACCCCGGCCTCAAGGTGGCCAGCGTGACCACCACCGGCTACGGCGAAGAGCTGGTCAAGAACGCCTTCCGCTGCGACTTCGGCCTTGTGGAGACCGTGGCCCACTTCACGGCAGCAAAATACTTCATGCCGGACGTGGACTTCATCATCGACATCGGCGGTCAGGATATGAAGTGCTTCAAGATCGAGGATGGTGCCATCAGCAACATCTTCCTGAACGAAGCCTGCTCTTCCGGCTGCGGCAGCTTTTTGCAGACCTTCGCGCAGGCACTGGGCTACGACGTCAAGGAGTTTGCGGCCCTCGGCCTCTTCGCCGACCGCCCCGTGGACCTGGGCAGCCGCTGCACCGTCTTTATGAACAGCTCGGTCAAGCAGGCCCAGAAGGACGGCGCGTCCATCGAGAATATCTCGGCGGGCCTGTCCATCAGCGTCGTCAAGAATGCGCTGTACAAGGTCATCCGTGCGTCCAGCCCCGAAGAGCTGGGCCGGAAGATCGTCGTGCAGGGCGGCACGTTCTACAATGAGGCCGTCCTCCGCGCCTTCGAGAAGGAGATGGGGGTCGAGGTCATCCGCCCCGACATCGCCGGTCTGATGGGCGCTTACGGTGCGGCCCTCTTCGGTCTGCGCCAGTGCCGCAAGAACGGCCAGACCACCTCCGCCATGATGAGCGAGGAAGAGCTGGAGAGCTTCGACCAGAAAGTCGTCAGCGTCAAGTGCGGCGGCTGCGGCAACCACTGCCAGCTCACCGTCAACACCTTTGCCGATGGCCGCAAGTTCATCTCCGGAAACCGCTGCGACAAGCCCGTCACCGGCAAGAGCGAGGACAACAGCCTCAACCTCTACGCCTACAAGCAGCAGCTTCTGGCCGGCTACAAGCCCGTGGCCGGAAAGCGCGGCTCCATCGGCATCCCGCTCTGCCTGAATATGTACGAGCTGCTGCCGTTCTGGTACGCCTTCTGGACCAAGCTGGGCTTTGCCGTCCACACCAGCCCGGTGTCCAGCCGCGGCCTCTATCTGGCTGGTCAGGCTACCATCCCCAGCGACACCGCCTGCTTCCCGGCCAAGCTCAGCCACGGCCACATCAAGGCCCTGACCCAGATGCATCTGGACGCCATCTTCTACCCCTGCCTGACCTACAACATCGACGAGGGTCTGGGCGACAATCACTACAACTGCCCCGTCGTGGCCTACTATCCCGAAGTCCTCGCCGGCAACTGCCCCGAGCTGGAAGGCCAGAAGTTCATCTACGACTACGTCGGCATCCATCGCCCGAAGGATTTCGTCCACAAGATGGCGAAGGACGTGCTGCCCAAGTATTTCGGCGGCATCTCCGAGAAGGAAGTGCAGGAGGCCGCCAACGCCGCCTATGCCGAGTATGAAGCCCACATGGCACAGATCCGGGTCAAGGGCAGCGAGATCATAGATGAGGCCCGCCGTCAGGGCAGGCGGATCATCGTGCTGGCCGGACGCCCCTACCATGTGGACCCGGAGATCAACCACGGCATCGACCACCTCATCACCCGCCACGGCGCGGCGGTGGTCACCGAGGACAGCATCTCCAACCGCGTGGAGAAGTTCCCCACCAGCGTGCTGAACCAGTGGACCTACCACAGCCGCCTCTATGCTGCCGCCAAATACTGCACCACCCAGAAGGATATGGACCTGGTGCAGCTGGTGTCCTTCGGCTGCGGCGTGGACGCCATCACCACCGACGAGACCCGCGAGATCCTGCAGGAGGGCGGCAAGCTCTACACCCAGCTGAAAATTGACGAGATCACAAACCTGGGCGCGGTCAATATCCGCCTGCGCAGCCTGTTCGCCGCGCTGGATGAGCGAGACGAAGATAAGAAGTAACATAGGAGGAACCTATGGAATACAATTACCCCAAATTCACCCCGGAGATGAAGAAAACTCACACCATCCTCATCCCCAACATGGCTATCACCCAGTTCCGCCTGCTGGAATACGCCCTGCGCTACGACGGCTACAAGTGCGAGATCCTGGGCAACTGCGGCAGCGCTGTGGCGCAGCTGGGCCTGAAATATGTCCACAACGACACCTGCTATCCGGCACTGCTGGTCATCGGCCAGTTCCTCGACGCGCTGAACAGCGGCAAGTACGACCTCGAGCACACGGCCCTGCTCATCACCCAGACGGGCGGCGGCTGCCGTGCCTCCAACTACATCCATCTGCTCCGCAAGGCGCTGGTCAAGGCAGGCTATCCGAACATCCCGGTGGCCAGCCTGAACTTCTCGGGCCTCGAGAAGGACAGCGGCTTCCAGATGACTCTGCCTCTGGCCCGCCGGGCCATCGCCAGCGTGTTCTACGGCGATATGCTCTGCGCCCTGCGCAATCAGGTCGCTCCGTATGAGAACGAGAAGGGCGCTGCCGATAAGATGGTAGACCTCTGGGTCGAGCGTCTGGGCCGTGTGCTGCTGGCGGGCAAGGGCTTCACCTCCCGCGAGATGAAGCACACCTTCCCCCTCATCGCAAGGGACTTCAAGTCCATTCCCGTCACCCGTGTGCCGAAGGTCAAAGTCGGCGTCGTGGGCGAAATTTACGTCAAGTACAGCCCGCTGGGCAACAACGACCTGCAGAAGTTCCTCGAGAGCCAGGACTGCGAGGTCAACTTCCCGGGTCTGATGGGCTTTGTGCAGTACTGCATCTTCAACATGGGCGAGGACCATGTCCTCTACGGCGGCAAGCTGGCCATGAAGATGGGTACCGACCAGCTGCTCAACTGGCTGGACAGCGTGGAGCGCTCCATGCTCAAGGCCGAGGCTGACGCCGGTTTCTACGCCCCCGGCCCCTTCAAGGAGCTGGTGGAAAAGCCCGAGGGCATCATCTCACTGGGTGCCAAGATGGGCGAGGGCTGGCTGCTGACGGCTGAGATGATCGAGCTGGTGCAGGGCGGTTACGGCAACATCATCTGCGCACAGCCTTTTGGCTGTCTGCCGAACCACATCGTGGGCAAGGGCATGGTAAACAAGATCCGCGCGATGTACCCCAGCGCCAACATCACCCCCATCGACTACGACCCCAGCGCCACCAGGGTCAATCAGGAGAACCGCATCAAACTGATGCTGGCCGTGGCAAAGGAGCGTCTGAACGCTCCTGCCGAGGCGAAGCCCCTGACCGCCGAGGAGATCGCAGGCGGTGCGCCCAGCCTGTCCCACGTCTGAGAAACTACAGAAGAAACAAAGAAGCCGCACGGTACAGCTTTTCGCTGTACTGTGCGGCTTTTCTTATGCGCCGGAGCGTTTATTTCTTGTGATACTTGCGGTCTTCCTGCTCATAGGCGGGCTCGCAGGTGAGGTACATTCCCAGACGCTTGATGGTGTCCGTATCCACGCTGGACAGGATGACCGTGGAGTGCATGTCGCAGCCCTTGAGCTTGGAGAGCTGCTGCAGAGCGACAGCAGCCGTCTCATTCTCGGCGGCAGAGCTGGACAGCGCGATCAGGATCTCATCGGTGTGCAGGCGGGGATTCCGGCTGCCGAGGTAGTTGGTCTTGAGGGTCTGGATGGGCTCGATGGCGCGGGCGGAGACCAGGTCGATCTCATGGTCGATGCCGGCCAGCTTCTTGAGGGCATTGAGCAGGGCAGAAGAGGCTGCGCCCAGCAGGGGACCGTTCTTGCCGGTGACGACGGTGCCGTCCGGCAGCTCGATGGCGGCAGCGGGTGCGCCGCCGGTGCGCTCGGCCACGGCGTGAGCCTGCTTTTCCACGGCACGGTCGCCGACAGCCAGACCGGCCTGATTCAGCAGCAGCTCAAGTTTGAAGATCTCACTGTCCACATTCTTGCCGGTCTTGTGGTCGCAGAGAGCCTTGAAGTAGCGGCGGATAATTTCGTTGCGGGAGGCCTCGCGGCAGGCTTCGTCGTCCACGATGCAGTTGCCGGCCATGTTCACGCCCATGTCCGTGGGGGACTTGTAGGGGCTCTTGCCCGCGATGAGCTCGAACATCGCGTTGACCACCGGGAAGATCTCGATGTCGCGGTTGTAGTTGACGGTGGTGACGCCGTAGGCCTCCAGATGGAAGGGGTCGATCATGTTCACGTCGTTCAGGTCGGCGGTAGCGGCCTCGTAGGCGAGGTTGACCGGGTGTTTGAGGGGCAGGTTCCAGATGGGGAAGGTCTCAAACTTGGCATAACCGGCCTTGACGCCCCGCTTGTGCTCGTGGTAGAGCTGGGACAGGCAGGTGGCCATCTTGCCGCTGCCGGGGCCGGGGGCCGTGATGACGACGAGGGGACGCTGGGTCTCGATGTAGTCGTTCTTGCCGTAGCCCTCGTCGCTGACGATGCGGGCCACGTCGTTGGGGTAGCCGGGGATCTTATAGTGGCGGAAGGTGCGCACGCCCACGCTGTTCAGCTTGTGCTCAAAGGCTTCGACCTCGGGGGCGGCGGTGTACATGGTCACGCAGACGCTGCCCACGAACAGGCCCATGCCCTGGAAGGCGTCGATGAGGCGGAGAACGTCGAGGTCGTAGGTGATGCCGTAGTCGCCGCGCACCTTGCTGCTGATGATGTCCTGCGCGCTGATGACGATGACGATCTCGGCCTGCTCCTTGAGCTGCAGCAGCATCTGCAGCTTGGAGTCCGGCTCAAAGCCCGGCAGCACGCGGGAGGCGTGGTAGTCGTCGAACAGCTTGCCGCCAAACTCGAGGTAGAGCTTGTTGTCGAACTGTGCGATGCGCTCCCGGATGTGCTGGGATTGCATCTGAAGATATTTCGCGTTGTCAAAGCCTTTTTTCATGGAATGCTCCTCTTCCTGATCTTACAACTTCATCTCCGGCACGTCGGTGGTGCGGCGGGCCGGAAGGTCACACAAACACTCTATAGTATAGCATACGACGGGCCTCGGCGCAATTATTTTTTGAGGGCCTCCTCGTGCTCCAGGTGCTCAAATTCTTCCAGCTCCTCAATGTCCTCTTTCAGGAACATCAGGCAGAAGCTGATGAAGAGCAGCAGGCAGGAAAGCCAGATGGCCCGGCTGCCCATGGGGGCCAGTGCAAGGCTGCCAAGGCCGGCACCAAGCGCGAACAGGAAGATGATGGCGAAGTAGTGAAGCGCCTTGCCGAAGGCTTTGGTGTTGCCGCCCACCAGCCATGCGCAGAGGGAATCCATGCCGCCGCGCAGATTGCCGATGCACATGGTGCTGGCGAAGGCATAACCGTTCACCTTGCGGAAGGATTGTACCTGCATGGCGCAGGAGAAGGAGACAAGGGAGTTGGCCAGAAGATTCAGCTCCTGCGGCAAAAAGCCCACGACGAAGAGCAGCAGGATCTCGAACAGCACCACCAGCTGACGCCAGTGGAGCCACTGCATCCGCTTGAGCTTGAGGCGGATGAACTCAGCCACAAAAATGCCCAGTGCAAAGGCGCAAAGGGGCATCAGGTAGCGCAGTGCCTCGCCCCACTCGCCCGCAAACAGCTTGACGGCCATCAGCACGATGTTGCCGGTCTGGGCGTTGGCGAAGACCTTGCCGCGGTACAAATAGGTATAAACATCCTGTAAGCCGCCCGAGACGGAGAGAAACAGGGCGGTGATAAAAGCTTCGGACATCTGTCCGTGAGGTTTGAGAGATGGCATAAAAGCTCCTCCTTCTATCCAGAAAATAATTCCATGCCATACTATAACGCAAAACCGGCGTTTTGTCAAAAACTGCGCCATATTTTTTATAGATAATGACGATTCCGGGCGGGTATCGCAGGATGCGCTTTGTTTTGCAATGCGGCGCAGACTGTGGTAGAATACATAAAACAGCTTTTTTCAGGAGAAGGAGGGGCTTTCTGTATGCCCAATATCATCGAGATCACGGATTTCCACGCGCCGGAGCTGGACCCTTATGCCCGGCTGACCCAGAACCAGCTGCGCAATCGCCTCGAGCCGGAGAAAGGCATCTTCATCGCCGAGAGCCCCAAGGTCATCGACCGGGCGCTGGACGCAGGCTACAAGCCCGTGTCCCTGCTGATGGAGCGCAAGCAGATCACCGGCCCGGCAGCGGGCATCCTGAGCCGCTGCGGCGACGCACCGGTGTACACGGCAGATCGGAAGATGCTGGCAGAGCTCACCGGCTTTGAGCTGACCCGGGGCGTCCTCTGCGCCTTCCACCGCCCGGCACCCCGCCCGGTGGAAGAGCTCTGCAAAAACGCCCGCCGGGTGGCCGTGCTGGAGGGCATCGTGGACTCCACCAATGTGGGCGCCATCTTCCGCTCGGCGGCGGCACTGAACATGGACGCTGTCCTCATCAACCCTTCCTGCTGCGACCCGCTCTGCCGCCGCGCCGTCCGCGTCAGCATGGGTACGGTGTTCCAGGTGCCCTGGGGGCAGCTGGGCGAGACCCCGGCAGACTGGCCGGAGAAGGGGATGGACATCCTCCACTCCCTCGGCTTCAAGACCGCCGCGATGGCCCTCAGCGACCGCTCGGTGAGCATCGACGACGAGCAGCTTGCAAAAGAGCCGAAGCTTGCCATCGTGCTTGGCACCGAGGGCGACGGCCTCGCCGCCGGCACCATCGCTTCCTGCGACTACACGGTCAAGATCCCCATGTCCCACGGCGTCGATTCGCTGAATGTCGCTGCCGCCAGCGCCGTTGCGTTCTGGCAGCTGGGCAAACAATAAACGAAA
>CEAC01031423.1_pt1 | contig 15363 bp, 14 predicted proteins | sample 557411 | NCBI WGS metagenome assembly CEAC01 (sample SAMEA3182094, study PRJEB8094) | gut metagenome | biome: human; feature: gut; material: Stool; isolation source: human stools | place: Canada | collected 2012-02-21
CGTTAGCACTCACTTTTGTTTTTGTAACTTCGGGACTACGCTACCGCTTCGCCCTACGGAAATCCGCTGGGGTACACGTTATTCTTTCCCCTCTTGCAAAAACATTCACAGGATGTTTTTGCTGCGGCAGAGTCTCATCGAAAAGCGATACTTGAGCAGAGTGCGTAACGGTCAAGGCGGTGAGCCTTGCCGTGAAGGCACGTTTATTGCGAAAGTATCAAGACGAAAAGAAAGAATAATGGGTACGAAAAAGGTAAATATGAACAAAACGCTTGCATACTTTAACAGTAAGATCCTGAAATAAATTCAGGATGACAACAAAATGTCACCCTGAACTGTCTTGGATTTTGTTTCACAAAAAGTCGTTGCTCACTACACTTCGTTGTCGTTCGCCTGACTTTTTGTTCCTTCGTGTCTGCACTATCGCTTCGCACTACACAAAATCCGCTTGTTTCAGGGTCTATATTAAAAGATACTTCGCTATGCTCAGAATGACGGAAAAGGTGTCGTCATTCTGAGGTCTTGAAAAGACCGAAGAATCTGTTTTGACAATATTTTTAAAAAACATTAAAAAAAGTTAGAGAAAAAAGGCAATTTTTTGAGAGAGAAATACTTTATATAAATGTAGCAAGTTACATTATTTGTTTGCTACACAAATATATATAATAAAAAACAAACACAATTTTTTGCAGCCCTTCAAACATGGGGGCTTGGTACAGTTTGTTAAGTTTTGTTGCGTAAAATATATCAAAAAGGTCAATTTTTTGACTCGGATAAACTTTATATAGGAGTAGAGAGTTTAAAAGAGCGAGAGTTGAAGATGGTATCAGTTAGCAATTTGAATTTAAATCAAATCGGTAAAGCAGCACAATTGTTGAACCAAGTTGGTGCATTCAACGGAACAAAAACTAACTCATTATCAAGCACTTCAATTTTCAGCGCTTTGGGCTCAACAACTTCAACAAACTCAACAAGCTCACAACTCGGCATCAAATCAATCACATCATCACTTCTCGCATCAAAAGATGACGGAAAAGACGACGGCAAACTTTCATTCGGCGAATCAGTAAAAAGCATTTTCAAAGGTGTAGTAAAATCTTTCACAAATATGTTTTCATCACCTAAAAACATTGCAAAAACCGTAATCGGTGGTGTAGCATGTGCAGCATTAATCGCAGTAACAGGCGGCGCAGCAACTCCTTTCATCATCGCAGGCGGCGTTGCACTCGGCGGAGTTCAAGTTGGCAAAGGCATCTATGATGCATCACAAGCAAAAACAGATGATGAAAAAAGAGCAGCATTAGAAAACATCGGCGGCGGTGCAGCAACAATCGCAATGTCAGTTGCAGCAGGCAAAGCATATTCATCAGCAACAGGTTCATCATTAACATCACTTTCAACATACAAAAACGCAGCAACAAACTCAATCAACAACGCACAAGCATTTATGAAATTATCACCTGCAGCAGCAAAAGCAGAAATCGCAAGCGTTTCATCATTAGACAAATCAGTAAACTGGATGCAAGATGACAAAGCATTGAACTCAATGTACCAATCAGATGCAACAGGCACAATGAAAAAATTCGGATACCAATTACTTCAAGGCAATGCTAAAAACGCACAAGGTTCACAACCCGGCGAAGATGAAATGAACGAAATGGCAGCAAACATCGCAAAAAAATCAAACTTCTTCCAAGCATAGTTGAATAGAAAGAAATAAACAAGAATTAAAAGACGAAACGGAAAAAACAAAGAAACAAAGAAACAAATAAACAAATAAATCAAAATTAAGATAAAAAGAAAAAGAAAATAGTGAATGAATGTGTACAAACCGCCCTTGGCGGTTTTTGTGTGAGAAAGGTTTGTTGAGACTTGACCAACCCTACGGAAATCCGCTTGTTCAGGGTCTTGTTGTTAAAGAATGCAAAACTTTTGGTTCAAAAACAGATACTTCGGTTTTTTCAAGACCTCAGTATGACAGAAAAGACAACTCGTCATTCTGAGCCGTCAGGCGAAGAATCTGTTATACAAATCTACTTTGGGTAAATAAAACAAAACAGATACTTCGCTTCGCTCAGTATGACGCTTGAAAGGGTTTTATGGTTTGCATTCGCCCTACCGAAAATCCGCTCAATATGACGAACAGTTATACGTCATTCTGAACCCACAAAGTGGGTGAAGAATCTATTGTCAAATATAGATACTTCGGCTAAAGCCTCAGTATGACGGACTATTATGTATCATTCTGAGGGCAATGCCCGAAGAATCTAACTACAAAATACTTTGATATAAATCATTCCATTGAGGATTTATTGAATTGATTAGATTAACTTTAAATTCTCTTTTTTTACCTTTTAAGTATTTTTCTCGTTCAATAGCAGTCACAACAGAAGAACAAAGCTCATAATATACTAATTTGTTTAAGTTATATTTTTTTGAAAATCCATCAACAAATTTGTTTTTATGTTCCCATATCCTTTTGGCTAAATTGGTTGTTACACCAATATATAGAGTTGTATTGGTATAATTTGTTAAAATATAGATATAGGCATTTTCTTTCATATTATAATTATATTATAATATGAACTTTTTATAACAGATTCTTCGCCTGACGGCTCAGTATGACGATAGTCCAATTTGCGAGTTCGGGATGACGGTAACAGGTTGCTTATTTCTCTTTTACTTTACTCCACGTTGCAAAAAATCTACATATAGACATATTTGACAATAAAAAAGCACCCCTTTCGGAGTGCTTTTTGTTTTCGGTTAAGAATTAAATTACAAACGAATGTCATCCAATCTTTGAATATCCGTTTTAACTTTATTAATCCAGTTTCTTGCTCTGGGTGATGCTTGTGACCAGTTAACCGCGCAGATACTTCTTTGTACCCATACCAATTTCTTGAAGAATTCGTATTGTGCATTTGATGCCTTGAGTTTTGCTTCGAGGTATGTATCTTGAGCGTCAACTAACTGTGCAACAGGTGCTTTACCCTTGAGGTAATTTGCTTTTACCGTCATATAGTTTTCTTTTGCTGCAAACATTGCTTTGTATTCTTTTTCAATGCTGAAGTAGCATGAAAGTGCTTCGTTAATAATCGTTCTGATGTGTTCTTCGATTGTCAACTTAGCGCCATCATTCATCGCCATAAGGGCTTTCTTTTCGTTTGAAACTCTTGCGATTTCTGCAAACTTCGTACCGCCTTCAATCGGTTTCCATTGAGCAAAGATACCAATATATCCGTTTGTTTTTTCTGAGTGAGGCAATGTATTATAAATTAAGCCTGTCATAGGTGTGTACAATGGGATTTTAACGTCATTTGCATAATGTCTGCCAAACAATGATTGATATTGGAGTGTCAATTTTGCATCAGGCAATACAAATTTTTGAATGTACATGCCTCTTTCGGCATTTTTCATTCTGATTGCTGCTCTTAATTTAGCAAGTTCGGGAGAAACATCGTATGCTTCTTGAATGAGCAATTGCGTAAATTGTTCGAGCGCTTCGGGAGTTCTTACGTAGTCAAGAATGTACAAATCTTTCGTGTAGAAAGCGGGGTCGTCAGCCTTCAAAGGTGCAAGCGTAAAATCTTGGTTTTGAGGTTCTGCGAGAACTTTATTAATCATAACTTTGATGTTTCTGTGTTCAGAATTCATTCTGATTAAGTGTTCTTCGTTAATTCTCAATTGGCTTGCCCAACGCATTGCTTCTTCGTTTCCGCAGTAGCCTAATTTTGCACGAACTTTTGCCATTGCAAGGTTTTCTCTTGATTCGGCAACGTATTCTTCTTGAATTTTGATTGAGTTTTCAAGCATTAACAAGTCGATGTACAAAAGTGCAACGTTGATGCCCATATTTTGCTCTGCAAGTAATCTTTCAGCATAAGCAAAATCTTTTTGTCTGTGTTTAATCAAAATGTTTGTAACCAACGCGGGTGAATAAATCGGTTGGTCGATACCCATTTGGAAGATACCTGTTTCTTCGGGGTAAATCAATGATGATGATGCAGCCCAATCGTGGCTGTATTTTTGCCAACCAACTGTTGTTGAGAAGGTCGGTAACCAATGCAAGTATGCTGATGCAACTGCAGCTCTTGCTGCTTTAATACCGTAACTTTTTTGTTCGATATCTTTGTTTTGGATGTTCAATTTATTGAATACATCTGACAAAGTGTATTGCGGAACTTGTTTTGAAGAAATGATTTTTGCGTTGTTCAAAAGTCTGAGGTGAGCCTTGTAGCCGACTTTTTCCGCAGTATCTGTATTGATGTACAAAATATCATCTTCATAGAAGTGCAATTGTTGGTAATCATTTTTTGTTGTTTTACCGTCAAGTACGGCTCTGATGTTGAAAGATGTTGCTTCTGCAACTTTTCTGTCCATATCAAGTGCGCCCGAACCTAACATACAACCGAGTTTTACATCGCTTTCGCCCAATGCTGAGAAGGTCATAATCTTCTTGTCCGAAAGTTTTGTGAACATATCTTGTAATTGTTCAAGTGTCAATGTAAATTGCGGTAAAATGAACGCTGCATCGCAGTCAGCGGGGATTTTTGCAATCGCATTGTCAACGCTGCCGTTTACGGGAACAACTACGAATTTGATGGATTTATCGGTCAACTTTCCGCCGATAAAACTGTTCCAATCTTTGTGAGTTTTGTAGTAGCCTTCGTTCATCAAGATAGCAACCTTATTGTAAGGTGCAATTCTCTTGAATTGTTCAAGTTTTTGAGCAGTTTGTGCAACAGGTGAGAAGAAGCCGTCGCCGAAATCTCTCAAGCCGTATTGGTCAACCGTTACTACAAATTTACCTTGGTGATTAACTTTTCCGATGTATTTGGAAGTCAAATAACCCAATGCGACAACGATTGTTGCGTTTGAATGAAGCGCTTTGTCGCAAATCTTTTTCGCTCCGGCTTCCGTCCAGTCTGCTGTGTATACAAGTTCTTTCGGGTAAACCGCGTTGTAATCTTTTGCTACCGATGCGGTGATTGATTTTTTGAAGTTTTCAAGAAAATAATCATTCGCAGGTGAAGGTCCGTCGATTACAAAAGCTATTCTTGCCGTAGTCTTTACGGATTTTGATACAGTAGCCTTTTTAGCAGAATTAGCCGTTGCAGCAACAACAGGCAAATTCATATTAAAAAGAAATATACTGCACAAAATAAGTGTCAATATCTTTTTCATCTGTATTTTCCTTTTCACATTCTTACACACGAATCTCTATTCGTAATTAAAATTTTAAAATAATACATATAGTGTGGGCAATCCTACAACCCCTATTTTGTTACATTTCAGCCGTTTTGCCCTTTGCCTTAATGTATAAATATACAGTATTTAAAATTCTCACTATTTCTCAAAATCCACGGAAACAGACGGTTTTCAAAACAAGCATTAATGTTAAACATTAAAAAAGACCCCTATTTATATCTTAACATTTTACATCCTCTTTTTATACTATACATATATGTATAATAATGTGTTAGAATTAAATTGTGAACATTTGTAACGAATTTTAAGGAACATGTCAAACATGCTAGCAAAAAAATTTGTATTCGATGTTTCATGCGAACGACAGAAATCAAACTCTGCCCGATGAAGGTCGGACGGAATGAGATGACTGAGCACTAAAAGGGTTCTACCGAACCTACGCAGACGGCAATTCTCAAGGATTGACGGGTGCGGGAGTGAAACGTTCGTAAGAGTGTGGACAAAACGAAAGGCTTATTGCAAGGCAATAAGATGTTTTGAATACTCATAATGCAGAGGATAATATCATGGTAGATACCAGATCTGCGGGAGCATTCGGAATAGCGGGAGCGTTGAACTTCAAGAGCGGCGACATATCAGGCACGGCGGCTAAGACGTCGGATGATAGAGCCGGCAGAGGAACCGAATACTACCGTACAAGAAGAAATAAAGACGAAGATGATAATAACGGTTTTGATAACAACAGATACATGGACCGTAGCGCGCAGCTTAATGCGACACTAAATTCATTGGCTCTGATGAATGTAGCAGGTATCATCAAAAACAACAGGGCGCTAAAGTAAACATCATTAAACACGAAAAAAGGAAAGAATTTATCTTTCCTTTTCTTTTTATTTAAAAATTTTTTATTTTTGTTCGGTCGGAGTTTGTCCGTCTAATTTAGGTTCAATTCCCAATTCTTTAAGCGTTTTGAGGAAGTGTTCCGCTGCTGCTTTTTGAACTTCGGGGGGAACGACTCTCAAAAGTTCAACCGTTTTTGAAATAACGGGGTCTTTGTCATACCAACGGTTTCCGTTCGCAGGACGAACCATTTCGTAAAATTTATCAATTGTTTCTTTAGAAACTTTTTCTTCAATCTTTAAAAGGAACACCTCAGCTTGAGCACGCAATTCCGTTTGGTAATCGCGCAGGATGTTGATTACCTGTAATAACACGGGATCGTGGTCGTACCATCTTTTATATTTTGGTTGTTCCATTAAGATTTCCTCGTACTTTGTCTGCGACGATATCTTTTTCATCGCTGATTCTTTCAATATCTGCACCGATTGCTTTAAGTTTCGGAACGAGAAGTTCGTAACCTCTGTCGATGTGGTGCAATTCGTCAATTGTGCTGTAACCTTCCGCCATTAATGCTGCCAAAACCAATGCAGCACCCGCTCTGAGGTCACTTGCTCTCAAGTTTGCGCCTGAAAGGCTTTCAACACCTTTAATTAAAGCGTGATTTCTTTCTTGGTGAATATCTGCGCCCATTTTGCGCAATTCGGGGACTTGCATAAATCTGTTTTCGTACAAACTTTCGGTTATAATACTAACACCGTCTGCAACGCTTAACAATGCCATACCGAGTGATTGCAAGTCGGTAGGGAATCCGGGGTAAGGTTGAGTTACGATGTTAATGGCTTTTAATCTTTGATTGCAACTGATTTCAAAAGCGTTCGGTTCAATCAATTTGATTTTTGCACCCATTTGGGTAAGTTTTGAAGTATAGAAAGTCAAATGTGACGGATTGACGTTTCTTACAATACCTTTACCGTGAGTTCCGATAAATGCAGCCATGTAAGTTCCTGCTTCGATTCTGTCGGGAATGGTTGTGTATTCCACACCGTGCAAATCTTCGGGTTTTACACCGTTGATAACGACTTCTGAAGTGCCTGCGCCTGTGATGTCTGCGCCCATTGCATTCAAGAAGTTTGCCAAATCGACGATTTCAGGTTCTTGTGCAGCGTTTTGTATTCTTGTTGAACCTTCAGCCAAAACTGCTGCGAGCATTAAGTTTTCTGTTGCGCCAACTGACGGAATGTCCAAGTAAATATCTGTTCCTTCGAGTCTTTCGGCGTGCGCGTGAACGTAACCGTTTTCGATTTTGATAGTAGCGCCGAGGCTTTCAAGTCCTCTGATGTGGAAATCCACACGTCTTTCACCGATTGCACATCCGCCGGGGAGTGCGACGATTGCTTCTTTGCATCTTCCGACCAAAGCGCCGAGAACGATGAATGATGCTCTCATTCTGCTTACAAATTCGTAACCTGCTACGATGCTTGTTAAATCTCTCGCGTCAATAGTTACGCTCTTTTCTACTTTGTCGTAGGAGGTTTTTGCGCCCAATTGACCGATAACGCTGAGCATAATGGTAACGTCTGTTAATTCGGGAACGTTATAAATCTTGCTGACATCTTTTGCAAGCAATGCAGCAGCCATCAATTTAAGTACGGCATTTTTTGCCCCGCTTATTGATACTTCCCCGTACAATGGGTTTTTGCCCGATATTACAAGTTTATCCGTCACTTTATGCCTCAAAAATTCTTTTGCTAATAATAATGATACTATACGGTAACATTTTAAGTCACAATTGTAAATAAATGTTACTTAAATTCCCCTCGTCACAAATGTTTTTTTCCACGATACAAGACCGCATAAAACTGTAACACTAACATTATCGCTGTTTAAGTTAATATTTATATCCTTTGTATAAATGATTTTTGAAAAGTGTGTTATAATGAGTTCCCAATTAAAAATGTTGTGTTATTTAATATAAGGAAAGCCAGAATGAACAATGAAGAATTATTGAAAAAAGCGGCAGAAGTAGCAAAAAATGCTTATTGTCCTTATTCTAAGTTTAATGTAGGTGCTTGTGTAGAGTATGAAAGCGGAAATATTTATGTAGGCTGCAACGTTGAAAACGGCAGTTATACAGTCGGTATTTGTGCGGAAAGAAACGCTATTTCCACGGCAATTGCAGCAGGCGAAAAGTCAAAAATCAAGAAAGTTGCAATTTATTCTCCGAACACAAAATTGTGCTGGCCTTGCGGTGCTTGCCGTCAATGGTTCTCAGAGTTTGAACAAGGTCAAGATATGAAAATTATCGTTGAAGACAAAGACGGAAGTCCGATTGAGTTTACGGTAGAAGAACTTCTTCCCCACAGATTTGAACTCATCCCTTAAACTCAAAGACAAAAATTGAGCGGTATGCTATAATTGTTTTGCAATTCAGGAGAAACTGTGCAAGAACAAGATATAGATTTTGAAAAAATTAAAGACGGCTTGCTTCAATATAAGCAAGCAGATAATGCCGTTCGCAAAAACGAGTTGGAAAATGAAATCATTATCGAATCCGTTCCGCTTGTTAAAAAAATAGCATTGCATCTTGCGAGAAGAAGTACCGACCCGATTGAAGATATTCTTCAAGTCGGTGTTTTGGGGCTTATTAAGGCTGTCAAAATGTTTGATTCTTCTGTAAGTAACAATTTCAAAACCTATGCAACGTATTTTATCACGGGGGAAATAAGGCATTACCTCAGAGATAAAGCCTCTATGATTAAAGCGCCCAGAGAAATTTACGAACTTGCTTACAGGGTAAACAAAGTGCTTTTGGAATTTAAGGATTCGGACGGAAATTTGCCGACGGAAAACGAAATTGCGAAGGAACTCAAAACTCCCGTCGGGAAAATCAGAGAAGTTATGGATGTCGAAAGGCGCAGACACATTGTGTCTTTGGATCAAATTTTGTCTTATACGGATTCTGACGGGCAAACTCTGTCGGAAAAAATTCCGAACACAAATTACAGCACAATGTCAGAGTATCAGGAAAATAAAATCATGCTGACCGAGGCTCTTGCGAAACTCGAACCTGATTTGCAAACGGTTATCAAGTTGAACTTTTTTCAGGATATCAGCCAAACAAAAATTGCGGAAATGCTCGGTATTTCTCAAATGCAGGTTTCCAGAAAAATTAAAAAAGCATTGAAAAAAATGTTTTCAATAATAAATGAAGAACAGGAAATTAAAAAATGACGGAAGAACTATTTAACGTTTGCGGAATATTCGTTTTTGTTATCGGACTTTGCATAGGCAGTTTCTTAAACGTTGTTGCGCTCAGAGCATTTACGGGTGAATCAATCGTTTTGCCCGCGTCAAAGTGTCCGAAATGCGGCGCAAAAATCAGACCTTATGATAATATTCCCGTGTTATCGTGGCTTATCCTCGGCGGAAAATGCAGAGATTGTAAAAATTCAATCAGCATTCAGTATCCGATAGTAGAATTTATTACGGGTATTGGCTTTTTAGGCTTTTATTTCCATTTTTCAAAGTTCTTCATTGATACGGATATAATTTGGCGAAACGCAATCCTTTTGCCGTTTTTCTTGATATTATTCTGTTTGGCGATTGTAATTTCGATTACGGACATAAAAGAAAAAGTCGTTTTCGATGTGCATACGATATCGCTTGCGGTTGTTATTGTACTTTTCCAATTTATTGGCGGAAATTTCAAAGAAGCAATCATCGGTTTGGTCATCGGTGCTTTGTCCATGGAAATTTTATCGGGCATAAGTTGGCTTTTGGTTAAGAAAAGAGCGTTCGGCACGGGTGACAGTTATATTGCGGCATCTATGGGTGCGCTTTTGGGTGCGAAGATGTTTTTTGTCGCATTGGTTGTTGCGGTTGTTATTCAGGCGCTTTGCATAATTCCTGCCCTTATCAAAAAACTTTATGTCGGCGGTGAATACAAAGTTTTGGTCACTGCTGCAATGTTTATTGCGCTCGTCGGTTTTTATAAATTGCCGTATTTTACAACATTGTCGAACGAGATTTTAGAATACGTTTTTGTAATATTGATGACGATTGTCGGATTTTACCTTTGCAGGTTGATGCTGACGATTAAATCGCTCAAGGAAAACCCCACATATTGGCCGTTTGGTCCGAGCCTTTTGATTGCAATGTTTTTGACGGCATTCTACGGCGGAATTATTGAGCATTTCTTCTATACGTTAATGTAAAAAATTCGTATCGTAGGCAGGGTCTTAATTCAATAAAAAGTAAAAACCACGACTTAAAATCGTGGTTTTTTAAAGTTGTTTTATGGTTTTATTTTTTACTCAGCCTTTGCTTCTTCTGTTTTTTCTGCTTTTTCGGCTTGTTTTTTAGCATCCATTTGCTTTTTGCGTTTTCTTCTTCTCATTAAGTCCGTAAACGCTTCCAATCTTGTGATATATCCTGCCTTACCTGTTTGTTCGTCCATAATCAATGTCAAAATCGGGATTTCGCAGTTTTCTCTCATTGTCGGGAAAATATTTTGTGAAACGATTTCGGGCATGCAGGTAAACGGGCTGACGTGGATAATTCCGTCGATTCCTCTTTGGTCTGCGTAAGCAACGTCGCTGATTGATTCCAAAGAGTCACCCCCGATATCTCTCATAAGATATGGTTTTGCAAGTCTAAATGCTCTTTCCAAGTGAGTTTCGCCTTTTTTGAACCATTTCGGAATGATTGCATCTTTCAAGAAGCTTGAAACAGTAAGGCTTGTTCTTGTTTGAACACCCATTCTGCCAAGTTCGCGGTTAATATTTTGGTTTGAGAAAGGATCAAGAACGATATAAATTTCGCCCGTGATATCAACGTAGAGAACGTCTCTCTTTTCGTCGATTTCGGTTTCTTTAATCATTCTGATTGTTTCTTTTTCGGCTGCTTTAAGTTCCTTAATCGAACGAGATTTGTCGATAAGTTCCAAACCTTTGTTGAAGGCTTTTTCCGCAGTACCGAAATGAACCTCTCTTGCTCTGTAATAAGAAAGCACAGTTGCAATTCTGTCCAAAGCGAAGATGTATTTTATAACCGTGTATATTGCAGATACAATATCAAAAATGCTTGCTTTCGGATTTGCTTTTTTGAGGTAGTCATACATACCCTTAAATCCGTCATACAAGGACATTTCGATATATCTGTTTTCGTAGCCTAAGTCTTTTAAAACATTCTCGATACATTGACCGTATTCGCCCAAACGGCAAATTCCGGGAGATGTAATCATTGAAACATAGTCAGCACCGCCTTCTAAAGCTTCAATGAAGTTTCCGAGAATAAGTTTGTAGGGCAAACAAATTGCCTCAGGAGCATATTTTGCACCCAAGGACAATGTTCGTTTGTTTGAATATGGCGGAACGAAAGCCTCAACTCCCAGTTTTCTGAGAGCCGCTCTCCAAGCATACGAGACAGTTCCCATATGCGGAAATGCTATCTTCTTCTTTATTTCTGCCGCCATTAATATTTACCTATACTTTTAAAACGTAACCGCCGTTATCAGCGTTGAACAATACGTCTTGATTGAGTTTTTGTCTTAAATTTTTGATGTATTTGTAAACGTAATCTCTGGGAAGTTCCAAAAGGGCTGCCATATCTTTTGCGTATACAATTACACCTTTGTTTTTCAATAAATAATCAAAAATCATTTGCTCTCTGGGAATAAGAGGTTTTTTGAATGTTATATCCGCACAATCCAATGCAACAGATACTTCTTCTTTTGTTGCAACGGGTTTTGCAGGAGTTTTCTTAACTTCTTTAACTTCCTTAACTTCTTTTATTTCTTTGACTTCTTTTGTTTTCTTAACTTCTTTGTGGACAGGAGCAACTTCTTTTTTTGTTTTCGGTTGTTCTTTGTGTTCAAACATCGTTTTTAAAGTAATAGTTTGTAATCTTTCGCTGGGTGCTTGATATTCCGATGTTTGCATAGAGTTAAGCGAGTGAGTCATTACCTTATCTATCATATCGTTGGTTTCTTTTTCGCCTTGAATGACTTTTCCAAGTCTGGCTGCATATTCTTCCAACGTAATTCTTTCAAGAGAACTTCTCCATTGACGAACTTCTTCTTTTGTAAGATATTCCGGCATTCCGTACTCTCCTTGACTATTCTATTATATGTATTTACGGGCGATTTGAATAATATCGCCGCTACCAATCTAACCTTAATTACAATAGCATAATAAAATTTGAAAATCTCAAAATATTTAGTAAAGTAAAGATTTTTTTTTATGTTTTACAATTGAAAAAAAACTCTTTACAGGATATTTTTTTGAGATATTTTATCCTTTTTTCAAAAATATGGTATCGTAAATATATTATTTAAAATTTGTTATTGTTTGCAGGGTCATTATGGAAGTAAAAACAACCAAAACAGTCAAGTTTCTATCGATAATATTTATACTTTTGACGATAATTCACGTTTTATACGCTACATATTCAATGCGCGGATTGTATTTGGACGATTTATTTTTGATGACCAAAATGCTGGATAATATTTCATTGGGTCGTTTCGTTATTTGTAATGATTTTGACCACCCCAGATATGTTATGCAATTTCTTCAACAAGCCCCCGTTATGTTCGCGGGAATTGTGCTGAAAATCAGCAGTAAAAAGGCACTTATGATGCTTCATTCTCTGATGTGCTTCGGCATTCCGCTTATTGCACTTTATTGGAATTACAAACTTACGCAAAGAACAAAACAATGGGCGATTTTGTTCTGGAGTGTGATTTCTTACGCGGCAATGATTTTATTTGCACAAATATTTCCTTACGTTGAATCTTTTACGGGAATTGTATTCCAGTTTGTGCTTTTGAACTATTTGTTCGGAAAAATTCATTATACAAAACGGGATAAAATCGGGATATTTTTCCTTTTGATTGCAATGTTCGGAATTTACGAATATACGATAATTTTGGGCATTTTGCTCTTTATCGGTACTTTTTTCACGTTATTCGACGAGGAAAATCCCGACGACTTGCAGATGAAACTCGTAATCGGGGCAGGTTCTTTGTTTGCATCGGCATATACGATATTTTTTGTTATTCTTAACAAACACGAACATTCGGACGGAATAAGATTTTTCAAGGAAATGTTTGATTTTATACCGCATACTTTCGATTTAAACTTCGGATTATTCGTTATCACGGCTGTTTTGCTCTGTCTTTTAATATTCAAAAAAGGAAAGTTGAAACTTTGGCAAACCTTTGCAATCGGCTTGATATACGTTGCATATCTTGCAAATATGGTGACGGATTTGAATACATATCTTGTTCCTATGTGGGAAATTCACATGAGAAGTATTCCGTGTTGGGCAATGCCTGCGATTTTTGCGGGGATTGTTATTTACAGATACTTCAAAATGCCCGAGCAAAAAGAACTTATTAACAGAGCCTATGTGCCTGTTCTGTTTTGCGGAATAGTTTTGACCTGCTGGCAGATGGTTCATACTTATTATTGGAATGAAAATATTAATTATATAAGAGAAAAATTGGATAACTGTGGGGCGCATATATACGTTCCTGCGGCAGATGAGGATTTGAGCAGTTTCTTTAACGAAGATTTAAGACGATATATTTGGGCAAACGGCTATCCTGCGCTTTCAATTTTGTCTAATAAAAAATATAAGACTAAAGCCTTTTTATTCCCGCCCGAGGAAACGAAAAGTCCGGCTGATGAAACTTATTTGTCTCATATTTGGGTTTCAAAGGAAAGAGGAATTATCTCTATCCCAATCGGAATGACTTTGAGTATCCAAAATAAATTTTGGGATTTGTCGGATTGCGTTGACGAAATGGAAAATTATATTGAGTCAACGGGGGTTGAAACTACAAAGCCCGAAAATCCCGACGATATTCTCTATCCGTAAAAGTAGCAATAAAAATAAATGCGAAATAAAAAAGGACGGTTTTGATGCCGTCCTTTTTGTTGCTTGAAGTTATGATTAAGGTTTCAATCTGTCCATAAGTCTCGGGAACGGAATAGTTTCTCTTACGTGAGAAAGTCCGCAGAGCCAAGCGACAGTTCTTTCGATACCCAAACCGAAACCTGCGTGCGGAACCGAGCCGTATTTTCTCAAATCCAAGTACCAGTCGAAAGTTTCGGGGTTCAAGTTTTGTTCTTTGATTTTAGCCATCAATTTGTCGATATCTTCTTCACGTTGACCGCCGCCGATAATTTCGCCGTAGCCTTCGGGAGCAATCATATCAACGCAGGCAGCCTTGTCGTTTTCTGCTTGTTTAAAGTAGAATGCCTTAACGCTCATCGGATAGTGGTGAATCATAACAGGTTTGTCAAATTCTTCCGAAATGAGTGTTTCTTCGTCGCCGCCGAAGTCTTCTCCGTAAGGAGTGTCGTTACCTTTTTTGTGAAGGATTTCGATTGCTTCGTCGTAAGAAATTCTCGGGAACGGACGTTTGATGTTTTCGAGTTTTGAAATGTCACGTTCAAGAGTTTCGAGTTCGGGACGGCAATGTTCAACGACCTGTTGAACGATGTATTCAACAAATTCTTCTGCCAAATCCATATCTTCAAAAATATCCATAAATGCAACTTCGGGTTCTACCATCCAAAATTCCGTCAAGTGACGACGTGTTTTTGATTTTTCCGCGCGGAATGTAGGTCCGAAGCAGTATGCCTTTCCAACTGCTGCGCAAGCGGCTTCCATATAAAGTTGACCGCTTTGTGAAAGGTATGCTTTTTGGTCGAAGTAATCTGTTTCAAACAAAGTTGTTGAACCTTCGCAAGCATTTGGAGTGAAAATAGGTGCATCTACGAGAGTGAAACCGTGGTTGTCGAAAAAGTCACGGATTGACTTGATAATTCTGTGTCTTACTCTCAAAATTGCTTTTTGTTTTAATGAACGAAGCCACAAATGTCTGTGTTCCATAAGGAAGTGAGGACCGTGTTCTTTCGGGGTAATCGGGTAATCTTCCGAACCGCAGATGACTTTAACGTCTGTTGCGTCGATTTCATAACCGATTTTTGAACGGTCGTGTTTTTTAACCGTACCTGTAACTTCTACCGATGATTCTTGAGTAATTTTGTCGGCAAGTTCAAAAACTTCTTCCGAAACATTGCCCTTGAAAACTACCGCTTGAATTTCTCCCGTACCGTCACGGAGTTGGAGAAAGTGTAATTTTCCGCTTGAACGTTTGTTGTAAAGCCAAGCCTTGAGGGTAATTTCTTGTCCTTCGTAATTTTTTATGTCTTCAATAAAGATTTTTTTCATGATTGCTCCTTAAACTTCAAACACACAAAAATCATACCACGGAAAAACTTAAAATCGGATAATGTAACATCT
>CEAC01033974.1_pt1 | contig 15358 bp, 7 predicted proteins | sample 557411 | NCBI WGS metagenome assembly CEAC01 (sample SAMEA3182094, study PRJEB8094) | gut metagenome | biome: human; feature: gut; material: Stool; isolation source: human stools | place: Canada | collected 2012-02-21
GCAATAAACGTGAGGAGGAAGGGCCGGACAGGTCCGAGCGCACACGATAAAAAGCGCATCGCTCGTGAAGTGAGCGCAGGAGCCGACGTGCCTTTTGCACGAAACTCCGGCGCCAACAGCGAGAACCAACCTCTTGGAGGTGCGTAAGCAACTCCGAAGGAATCCTCTGATTTCAATCAGGGGAGGACGTCAAGACATTTGTCGAGTAGAAGTACTCGCTGAAATTCGAGTCGTAGATTGACGAATAACATATTCGTCGTTTGCCGAATAATCTAGTTTCAGAATATCGAAAGTTCGCAGGCGAAATGTCCTATCTTTTTTCCGTTATCCGGTAGCCGATCATGTTGATTCAAGGTTTTGAGCTCGTTGGCATCGAGCGGAATCTGCTATTGTGGCCGTACAGAATCAACAACGACACGGGAGGCAGAAATGCTCTACAAAACAGTTGGTTTTGCAGCGGCCTCGGCCGTATGCGCGCTGATGGTCGGGTGCGCCAACACGACGACCGGAAAGATGGTCGAGCCGCTTGAAGTGATGCCGACGGAAGTCTGCATCATCCAAAATCCCAAGGTCACGATCGGTGAGGCCATTCCGTCGCTGCAGTCGGCATTCCAGCGCCGCGGCATCAAGACGACAGTGGTCCGGGATGCCGCGTCCTGCACGTCGGAATACCGTTTGAGCTACGTGATGCAGCGTTCGTGGGACGCAACGACCTACCTCGGTCTTGCGGAACTGACGCTCTATAAAAACGGCGCCATCGTATCGACCGCCAAGTACAAGGCCGGAAGCATGACGCTCACGAAGTGGGGCAAGACCGCCGAGAGAATCGACAAGACGGTCGGCAAATTGCTCGGTGAGTCGGAATAGTTCAGATACGGATTTTTAAGAAGAAACATCAAGCGCCGCTTAAAGGATTTTCGAAGCGGCGCTTGATGTATGGTGAGCCGATGATTTCTGTCCGATCAGAAGTGCTTCGTCCAGCGCAGAGAAGCGCCCCAGCGCTCGTCTCCTGAGTCCCCGGCTTCACCGTCGAGCATCAGCGCGAACTCGTGACCGGTTGACGACACCCAGCCAATCTTGCATTGCGCTGCCGCTGCGTGACGGTTGTCGAAGAATTCGACGTTGGTTTCGTCGCGTATGCCGGTCCATGTGTAGGTCTCGTCACCATTGACGTGAAAGCGATTGCGGTACGCAATGCGACCTTCCAGAAAGAGATTGCCTGTCGGGGAGGCGGCACTGCTGCGCGTCTTGAAAGCCAGGCCGGCTTCAAGTGCCGCTACGCTTAAAAGTTCATCTTCATACTCTTGTGCAACGAGAGAATCCGACTCGCGGACATCGTCTCGGTGGATTCCGTCCCAGCTGAGCTGAGCGTACGGCATGAACGAGAGCGCGATCCGATCGGGGGCAAATTTGCGGCCGATGCCGATGGACGCGCCGAGACTGACGGCATGGGTGGTTGTATCGAGTCGCTTTGAACCGTAGAAGTCGCTGACGTATCTTGTGCGATCCTCAACCCCGTAGCCCAGAAGTGCCTGACCGAAGAGTCGCATGCCGGCACCGAATTCCCGCATTGCCGAAACGCTTGCAAAAACACCTTGCGCGTTTCCCTTGTCCGGGCCGGAGATTTCGATGTCGTCGTAATAGCCGCCGACTTTCCAACCCAGCGCCCAGTCGCCGAAACTGCGGCGAGCACCGGCTGAAAGAATGGTACGGGTACTCTGGAATGATTTCGCGCCGTCCATATTTGCCCGTTCGACGACGAGCGAAGCCTCGGGAATGACATCCGTGGCATACAGATCGGTAAGCGGCGAGAGCGCTGTCACCTCACGCAGGCGAATGGATCGAGACATCGCGGCGGCATCGAAGGCCAGGTGAGAATCCGCCTTGGTTGAAGCAAACGCGTTTTCCAGGGTTGTAGCCACCAGCTGTCTGTCGCTTTCGGTGAAGCCCTCTCTGAGGTTTTCGGAAAGGATATCCACGGCGCTGGCGAATTCGGCGGCGGTTCCCGAAAGAATGCCGTCGGCTTGGATCACAGCGTCGAGTTTTTGAGCTCGGCGCATGGCGTCTTGTGAGAGTGAAACGGTTTCGCCGACGCGCTGCATGCTGTTTTCGACACGGTGCATCTCAAAGCTGCCGTCTTGATTTGTGACGAACTCAAACGTAATGCCGCCGCCCCAGGAGAGCTCCGCATCTTTGACCTGCTCAAGGATTTCGTCGCCAGCGTTTAAACCGGGAAAAAAGAGCGTCGGGCTCAGGATAATCGTTTGATCGACGTATTGCCCCGTGCGAATCGTGATGTTCAATGGGGCCTCGGCATTGCTCTCTTGGCCGGATTTCGCCAAAAGTGTCAGGGACGATGTTTGATCCTGAGAAAGATTGCCCACGATTATTTGGTCGATCGTGTGTTCTCCGACATCAAGCACAAGCGATGAGCCCGCTTCCAGTTTCAATTGACTTTTGACGTGAAACGTGCCGATTCGATTGTCCGGGCTGAGATCATCTCCGGGCGAGAGCGTGCCGCGGGAGGTCAGAGACCCGACCACACCGCGTCCTGCAACGGTGGCTGTGGCATCAGACTGGACGTCGTTGTCAATGATGCCGTCAACGACGAGTGTGGCGCCGTTGATCACGTCGGTGGAGCCGCTGTAGGAGGCGTGACCGCTCATCACGAGTGTGCCCGCGGAGACAATCTTGTTGTTTTTATCGAGCGTGCCGGAAACGACGAGTGAGACGGGAATATCGGCATTGTCCGGTGCTCGGGTTTGATTGCTCGAACCTTCATAAGTTTTGCCGCTTTGAATCGCTACGTTGTAGTCATTTAATTCATCCTGCGTTGTGATGTGCAGCGTCGGGTTCCAGCGCACTTCGTTGATGTCATTGATAAAGCGGCTCACGCCGTTGCCGGCAAGATTGAGCGTGTAGGCGATCTGATTTTGTCCGTTGAGACCTGTCTGAACCGGAAGCGTCCACTTTGAATTCGTCTCATCCCAACGCGCCATGCGGTTGATGTTGAGTTCGGCAATGCCGCCCACGGCAGAAGCCGCATCCAGAAGTCCCGCGCCGATCGCGTACTCGACGATGATGCAATGTTCCTTGAAATAGGTCTTCCACTCTTCGTAGGCGTCGTACACAGCTTGCCTGTAGGCCTCAGGATCCATATCCCAATCGGCCTCTTCGAGCGCTTGCTCAAGCCAGTCGCCGGCAGCACGTTTGGCGGCTTCTTCTTTAAGTGCCTCAATGTCGGCTTTTTTTGGGTCTCCGGCACTTCCCCAAAAGACAATGGCCGCCGACTCCTTGTATACATTGGTTTCGTATTTGCCGCTTTCAACCGAATAGCCGGGGGAGGCAACGGAAAAATTAAGTCTGCCTCCGAACTGCAAATGGTAGTCAGGATTTTTATGCGACGGATCCGTTTGGGCACTATCGGGATGAATGGCGATGACATCGTACTGACCCTCTTGAGGCTTTTGAGCGGTTGAGAGAACGGTGTCGGCCAATTGCGAAGCGGTCATCCAGGGAAATGCTTGCTGCACGAGCGCAAGGGTACCTGCCACATGCGGCGCGGCCATGGATGTGCCGGTCATCTCAATGGAGCCGTTGCCGCTTCCCGCCTCGGCGCTCACAATATTGGTGCCCGGAGCGGCGATGGTCCATAACGAAGCGAAAAGACCTTGGTTGGAGGCTTCAATGACGCCCGAATTGCCGTGAATGAAATGCCCTTCTTCAAAGAGGTGGTCTGATTCGATGTTGACGACGTTGATGAAGTGGCCCGCTTTCGTAGGGTCCCGCATGATCGGCAGAATCGGGTCGGCCGGCGCAAGTCCCCCTTGGTTGCCTGCGGCAAAGACCATGAGTTTGTCGTGTTCGACGGCGGAGTTGAAAACCTCCTTGAAGGCATCCGTTTCGTCCGGAATGTCACCGTAGCTGAACATGCCGCGCACCCAGCCCCAGGAGTTGCTGTAGATCTTGACGTCGTCGTAGGTTTCAATGGCTTTTTTGTAGAGGTCGGCGACCTCATAGATCATGGTCGGACCTTGAATGGTCGAGTAGAGCAAAAGCAACGAGGCGTCTTTGGCTACGCCGTAGTTAACGGAGGAGTTGCCTGAAGCGATGCCCGCTACGTGACTGCCGTGACTTTGTTGGGTGGCGTTGACGCCGGTGCCGAATTTCTCGAGATACTGGTCGCTGTAGAGCTTGATGATGTCTTTGCCTTCAAAGGCGATGTGGGTGGTGTCAAAGCCCGAATCGAGAATGCCGATGCGCACGCCCGCTCCCGTAAAGCCCTGAGCGTAGGCGCCTGCCGCGTTGATGGCGTCTAGGTTGATGTTGCCGGTGGGAGAGGCGCAGACTGACAGAGGCCACAAAACGGCGCAGACGGCCAGAGCGAGAGCGGAACGATGGTGACGAAAACGGTTTGAAGCGGGCATCAAAACCCCTCCCTATGACGGGAAGATCAAAAAAGGCACCCTTAGGCGTAGTGTGACACAAAATGAGCGCAGTGGTTTGGTGTGGCCAAATCATGGAGAAAAAAGTAGCCGAATCGGTCGGCAAAAATCGGCCAAATTGGGTGGCAAAAAACGGCCAAATCGGGTAGTAAATTCTGGCCGATTTGGGTGATGAGCATTTGTAGCGACCGTAGAATCGCTGTCTCGACATAAGTCATTACGCCGTGCGCCATTTGCCGATGGAAAGCACGAACCAATCATCGCTCAGAGTTTCGCCTCGAAAGGAAGTCTGTAAGACTAAAGCGGGTGACGGTCCTGTTGCTGCCGCGTTCCGCACGGATGAAGCTGGGCTCTGTGAGCGGCCTTTGAGCCTCTGGGAGACGGGTGAGTCAAACGGTTCCGTCAGCATCCAGACTCTTTTTGATGGGGGCACGACATCGGAGAGATGAATGGACTAAGTGTTGATGAGCTTGCCTTTGCTATATGTCGAGGCGGCAGGCAGCAAACAGTCGCGATGACTGAAAAATTCGCGTTTGACTGTGCTTATCGTCATCTCTTGGGCGAGATCTGTAGCCGGATGGTGTCTCTGAGCGGAATCAAAAGAGGCCTCAAACGCGTTGAAGCGTTGTTACGCGCCTACGCAAAGAATCTTGGTACGCAGGTTTCAGTTGCCGCGATCAGAACCGACGTGCTTGCTGAGACTCAAGGAACGTTCAGCGACTCAACAGTCAAGAACTATATGAAGGCGCTCAAGGCTATTTCTGTAATCGAAGAGCTCCCTTCCTGGAAGCCTCAATTGCAGACGCAAACGGCAATTCGGACAGCGAATACTCGCTATTTTTCAGATCCATCGTTTGCGGCGGCAGCATTGGGAATCGGACCACAGGAACTGCTGGAAGCACCGCAGACGTTTGCTCGTGTTTTCAAGAACCTGTGCATACGCGATTTGCGCATCTATACGGGAGCTCTTGACGGCCATCTCTTTCATTACCGGGACAAGACGAATCTCGAGTGCAATGCTGTGCTGCAAAGACGTGACGGCTCCTACGGGTTTATCGAGATCAATCTGGGTGGTCAAGAGGCTATTGAGCAAAGGGCGACAATGCTACAAAAATTGGCGGCCAAAATTGACACTTCTTGCATGCCGCAACCTTCGTTTCTGATGGTGCTGACGGCGTCGGGCAACTGGGCATACAGACGTAAGGATGGTGTGCTTGTGGTTCCCGTAGGGTGTCTGACGTCCTGAACAGGAATACGATGCTGCGGCGCGAGAGTTATGGGTTGCAGCACGGAAAAGAAAACGGCCCGGATTCTCTTATGTTCTTGATCGTTTGGATACTGATACTCTCGATGGCCGTCTAGGATCACTATGCCGTGGTAGTCACTGATAATCGGTACCGTCGATCACAACAGACAAGGCGTTGGTTTAGCTATTTTAGGAAATTTGGCAGTTGAGCGACCAATTCCAAACTTGAAGCTTAGCTGTTTCGGTTGAGAAATATTGTTACAAGGCTAAGTTCCCTCGAATAGACACGGAACAAGTGTCTTGAAGATTTTATTCCGTGTCATCCGACCAGATAGCAATATTGACTGGGATTACCACATATAGCGGGCGCCTATCGAGAAGTCATATTCTTTCGTATAGTCGTTGCCTTTTTCACGCTCAAAGCGCCCGTAGATGTAGAAGTTTTCGGACAATAACCAATCCACGGAAGCTCCGTAGTACCATCGCGTTCCGGAAATGTCGTCCGCTTCAAAGCTACGGTACCCGTCGTTACCGCGAACCGAAACGGTTGAATCACCGTCAAATTCATGGTTGAGGCCACCTAAAAGAGCCAGCTTCAGATTCTGTTTGCCTTCAGTTCCAATGGTGATGTTGCGACCGGCTTCAAAGCCTAGACGGCCAGTGACGAAGTTTGTACTGTCGACTTCAATAGCCAAACCCGTGGAAGTACTGTAGTCCTTATTAGAAACATGAAAATATGACAACTGTGCTTGGGGTTCTATAAACCAAAAGCCGCCATTTGTGTCCTTGGCCAGGCAGAAGGTCTTGCCGACTTCGATTGATGCGCCGGTACCGAAGACCGTATAGTCGGCGGTATAGCTGTCGCTGAAGCTGTTTGACCGACCATTGATGTCTAAATCAAACCATCCGACTTGACCAATTAGATCAGCATATAAGCCGTTGCTGTGCAGATAGGATGCATAGAGCTTTAAGGAGTATTCATCCATGTTGCTTGATCCATGCGTAGCTTCGCCCAGGCCGCTTTGATCCGCGTTGCTGTAACGGAAGGATGAACCGAATAGCCAGGTAGAATCCGCGTTGGCGGGGAGTGCGTAGTCCGCGCCGATGTGAACGCCCGAGACTTCCTGCTCGACACCGCCGGCGGAACTGTCAAATTTGCTCTTTGAGGCGAACGCCTTCGCCCAGGCGCCTGACTTAGTACCGTGGCGAACATCGCCCAGACGTTTCCTCAGATCCTCAAGGCCATCGAGCCAGCTGATTGCTTGAGCTGTTGAAGTTCCAAATGCAATTGCATCCGCAACTTCGCGGGGAAGGTCATCGGTTCTCGCCAGAAGCCAGTTACCAGAACCGATGCCGGTGACGAGATTGTCCTGATCATCCGATGCCGTCAGAATATCATTGCTTCCTTCTTGTTTAAAGCCCAGCTTCCAACCAAATACTGCCCCGGTCTGAGCAACATAGGAGTCCGAGTGGCCGTCGCCATCTCTGTCTTTCAGGCCGAGAGTGACGTTAGCGTTTTCGTCAGTTTGATTGATAAAGCCGTCAGCAAGCGTTCCTAATCCCTGATCCCGGTTTGAGCCGGAAAGTACGACGTCTACGGTTCCGGTAATGTTGCCTGCATTATCTTTTAAAGTAATCTGGTCGAAGCTGTCGGTTTCTTGATTAACCCTGAGCCGGAAGTTTGCTTGATCAGCGGTTAAGTTGGATAGGGTGACATGTTTATAGGAGGTATCGAGTTTCTCAAGATCGGATAAAGACAGACCGAAATCTTTATTGCCCTCAGCGATATTTTCAAACCCGTAGCCAAATTCTGTTTGAGATTGTTCGATTAGCGATTTTGCTTCATCAGCGTCCAGGCATATCGTGGCACCATTAGCCAGACTTAAATCTTTGATTTCGGTATCTTCTGTGACAAGCCAAACATCTTTGGAATTGTTTAGTCTGACAGAGGCATTAGCAGAGCTGAAGTTTTCCTGACGGATGTTTCCAATGAAATGCAAGCCATTTGAGCTTTCTTTGCTGGTCGTAAGGGTGAATTTTTCGGAGATATCAGCTGCGAGTTCGATATTACCTAATAGCAAACCATGGACATTGGCGAACTGAGCCTTGGAATCTTTGTCAATAACAAGAGCGTTACCGAGCTCTCCGCTTTTAACGGCACCGATGAAGATGCCGGAATCGTTAACCGATAGTGACGAGTTGACGAGCTGTATGGCATCTGTAACTTCGGCGCTTTCACTGTCTGTCAGACTGATGACGGAGAATCGTTCCGCTGTCCTAACGGTAGCAGAGGAAGCTCCGGTCAGACTCAGACCGATTATTTCTTTAACATTGTTGAGTTTTTCAGCTCCAGCAAAAATGTCGACAATATTATTAAATTTGATATCGGCTATTTCTCCGTGAAATCCAGTAATTTTGCTTCCGTTAATGCTTTCGTCAATGGAAGAGTTTGCGCTTTGATAGTTTGTTATTTTTGAAATTCTGCTGTTAAATTCAATTGTATTTTTTTCGATGTCTTCTTTATTGGATGGATCCCAGTAATCCATGTTGAATGCATAAGTTTCATCGAAATAACCATTTGTGTTGCGGGCGATAATTTCTGTTTCTTCGCCTTCAAAGTTAACATTGAAGCTCCCAATCCAAGATGAGGAGTAGCGATATGTTTCTAGCTGAACGCCATTGATTCCGATAATTGTTGTGTATTTTGACTTGAAATTTAGAGAGTAGTCCTTGTAGTTTGAATCGGCATAAAGACCGTAAATGTTTTTGTTGTGGTCCTCTCCGCCGTTGTTTTTATTGTGTGCTGTATGACTTTCTTGTTCGAAATCTATGCCTGAATTAACTTCAAAGATGTCGCCGTCAGCATATAAATTGGTTTCTTCTAAATATACGCCGCCAAAATTTGAATCTAATTTCAGATTTGAATTATTAAATGTCAGAGAATTTTTATTTTGTCTGGTGATGATTCCATAAGCGAGGTTGTCTTGCTCGTAATCTCCTTCTAATGTAAAGCCTACATAAACATTTGAATTATTAAATCCTAACTCAACATATCCGGCTCCCCCTTGAGCTCCGCCAGCAACAACTATGGTTCCTGCACCAAGCTCTTCTTTTTTCTTGTTTGTGTTACTATGCGCATTTGTAATGAAATTGATATTTATATCATTAAACCGTATTTTTGTTGGGTTTTCGTCACTTCCTTTTATCAATAAAGCGCTTGACGTCGGATATGCATTTTCTTCAGTCCAATCAGTTTCGCTAGTAGGACCTTCACTGATTAAAGTGATTTGCCCCCCTGTTGGTCCATTTATATCAACATCAACACCATGTAATTCGAAAACGTAACGTCCAGACTTTAAGCTGGCATCGCCATTAAAGGAGATCGAAGTTTTGCGTTGACCACCTTGTAAAAGAGAAAGTATTCCTTCATCTAAACCTTCTCCTTCAGTCTCTAGATTTGCGCCGGATTCAAAATAATATCCGTCAGAATTGATATTACTGCCACGGAGCTGAAGAAATGAGTCGACTTTAATAGGTTCGGCGGTGGCTAAGATAGGCACGGTAAAAAGAGCAGAAAGAACAGCGGCAGAAATGGCTGAGAGATGGGGGCTATACATAAAAAATAACCTTGATCAGAATTTTATTCGTAATAAAGATCTTCAGGTGGAAAAGTTAGAGTTTTGGGGGATGGAGCGCTGAACTTGTAACCAATATATCCTATGGGAAAAATATGTCAAAATTATACAAATGTTTTAATGCTGCAGACAATAGTTTTTAGCAACAATCTAGAAAGGGTGAAGATAACCTTTATGGGTGAATATAGGTCAGTACGGAATTCTCCTATGACATCTAAAACGAAGATGTTGTTATTTTATACACCTTTTTCCTGGCTCCTGTGGTTGCGGTAGTTGTACCGTGAGCCCCAGCAACGTGCAGTTGCTCATACTGTCACCAGGAGAGTGTGTTTGCATCTGCTTTCAGCTGTTTGAAGTCATGATTTGCTTGATCTGGGCAGTGGATGTTTGAAGATGCTACAAACAACCCCGAAGTTTATTGGTAAATTCCACGAATAGGTTTTCGGTTTGTAGCCTTGTATGGCATTAAGCCGTTTTCAATAAGGGATCCATACAAGGCGGGCGTTTGTTCCGCCGAAGAAGCGCAAGGCAACGAGTAAGCTATGTCCCAATAAAACGATAATGACCTCAGGTACCCGATCAAGCGTAGTACCCATTGGTACAAAGCATGTGGCGATCTTTAACAACCTGGAAATGAGGTTAAGAGTCTGAGGACGGTTGGTTCGATGAGACAACCCGAGAAGGGCTTTGCCTTCTCCGCCTGGCGGCGGATTCACCTGAAGTTTTTCCTGGCCCTTAGGAATACGCCTTGACTTTCCCGCGCAAGCGTTTTCAACGCAAGGCATACACTTGATGTGCGCTGATAGGAGAAGTCCGAATCTGCGCGGCTCGCGAGAATGCGCGGACAGCTTGAGTTTTAACGCTTTAGCTGAGAACGTGATGACGGCACTCGCCGTTATTGCAATGCTTCACCTTTGCTGTCGGCGATGACGTCTTTCTTTCAGTCGAGTCGTTCGCAGTTGGTCATTTAGCTGCGCTCTTTAGTGCCTGAAGGTAGGCGTTGAGGCTCTCATCGGCATCATTCGACGTGCGGTAAGCTTCCTTGAAGATACGCATACAGTCTGCCGGACGAACTACGGTAATTTTGCTGCCCGGATACTTTTCCTTGAAAAACACATCGTGCCGCGATGTCTGAACCTTTGGGGACAGCTTGCACTCAAACGCTTCGATCGAACCGTCAAGCACTTCGAGAAAGTCAATTTCTTTCGGGTATGGGCCGGTGGTTCGCCAAAAGTACATTGATTTGAAGTCTCGAATCGTATCGTGCAGCTTCATTCGTTCCATGAAAAAGAAGTTTTCCCAAAGCGCACCGGCATCCGCACGCGAAGACATCGGCGAAAAGTCGTGAATCAATGCGTTGCGAACACCGTTGTCGAAAATGTAGATTTTCTTGCCTTTCTTTAGCTCGTTGGCCAAATTTCTTGAGTAGGACGGACAGATGCGGATAATGGAGCACTCTTCGAGCTTCGAAATGTAGTCTTCCAGAGTGTTCCTGCTGGTACCGATTTCCCGGGCCAAACTCTCGTAGGAAATTTCAGAGCCGATGTAGTGAGCCAAACAAACCAAAATTTTGGAGACGAGCCGCGGATTCTTCTCCGGATAGAGGTCGTAGAAGTCCTTTAGCAGATGGCCGGAGCAATAGTCATCAAGAAAATCTCTTGCCTCGTGAGGTTTCAGGGCAGAAATCGGCATCAGACCATAGATGAGAAATCGCTCGACGAATGAATTGACGAAGCCCCAACTGAACTTAGCGGCCATTTCGTAAAGCGAAAACGGCCACATTTGTCTGGATGCTATACGGCCGACAGCCGTCTCTTTGACCGTTTGCTGATGAATTGCCGAAGAACACGTCAGGAAGATGCGGCATGGTCTGTCAAGACGTTCGTTCGTGTCAACGAGCATCTTGATGATTGTTCCGATGTCGGCGATCTTATGTGCTTCGTCAATCACCAGGTTGGGCGCAGCTGTCAGCAAGTTGACTACATCGCCAGGCATACGGAAACTAAGAGCCTCAGCGGTTCCGGGAAACTCTCCGACGTACCAACTGGTTTGTTGCCCTTGCGTGATCTGCTCGAGAAGCGTTGTTTTGCCAATGCGCCGAGGACCAAAGATGGCAACGGCTTTCGGTGGCGTTGCCGTTGCAACTCGATCCTTTATGGTTCGTTCGAGTAGGTCATCATCAGTTGGTCTGGAGTAGGGGGTCTGCATAGTGGAACTTAAAAATTCCTCAATATATTGAAGAACTTTATATCAAAAATCTTCAATGGACTGACGAATTTTTACGCGGTTGGGCCTTTTTAGACTAGTCTGACAACTGGAAGGCGGCCTTGGATGACTTCGTGACATTTCCGGAGATCGGGAAATTCGGATAGTTTGCGGCAGGCATGCAGAATGCGTAAGACCACAGCACTGGTTGCGGGCAAAGTTGATAGAGAACGACAAAAAAGTCGGAACCGGTTTTCCGGCGCCGACTCTTTGAGGTTTTGCCTCGACAGGCTTTAGAAGTTGTAGACGAGATGACCTGACACCATCCAGGCATCAAGTTGCTCGCCGCCGGCGCTCTTTTCGAGATCAAGCTGCATCGAGAACTTGTTGGCGAATTGGTAATAGCCGCCTACGCCGAAGTTTGTCCAGGTGCCGGCATCTCCCCAATGCAGAGCCTCAACATCATCAAGGTCTCGGATGTGGCCGAACTGACCATCGGTGAACTGATGCAAGAGGTCGCCTCGAACGTAGATTTCGCCCGAGCTGCGTTCACCGGCAAAGTGCTTGCCGAGTCTCAGACCGGCACGTCCGACAAGTGCCGTTTCCTGTTCAACATCAACTGACATGTCGCGTTGCAGACCGTAGTTGTAGCCTTCAAGTCGAGTCGCCTGCATCTGCAATTGAGGTTCGGCAAAGAAACCTGCCGCAGACTTGAGCGTATAGCCGTATTCAGCAGAAACGCCGAAGTAGTTCGTCGAGAATTCACCTTGGGTGGAAATCGAGCTTGCGCTTCTTGAAGATGAGAAGTCTGAGCTCAAGTGACCGAAGCGTCCCACGAAGTCCAAGTAGTGGTTGCCGAAGGTGAGGGTGTCGTAAACGGCGATTTCGTAGCGTTCCAGATCACCGCCTCCCTTCAGGTTCTCAAAGTCAGGACTGCCGTCCATGTAGGAGACGCTCACGCCGAAGCGGTTGTTGTCGGAAGTCTGACGTTCGTAACCCACGTGAACGGTGGTCGTGTCGGACTTGTAGGCGTCTTCAGCTCCGAGTCTGCCGTATTGCATGCGGACCCATAGCCCGTCATTGGAGTTGCTGTCAACAAACGCAGTTTCACGCAGACGACGGTCGCGGCGGTCCATTTGCATGATGGCGTCGTATGCGGCCCAACCGGCATTATTTACGCCAACCGTGGCGGCGGACTTGGATACGACCACACGATCGATGAACCATTCGGTACCGCCCAGATAGTCTTCCCGATAGCTCTGGTCAGCAGAGCTGTCGTCATCGTCGAACTCGCCGAAGTCTGTGTAATTGGACTTGATCTGCTCTTCGAGTTTGGCAAGATCTTTCTCGTCGATCGGATCGCTTTTGACGTAAAGCTCGTAGTCATAGAGCGTTTTGCCGTAGATGTTCATCTTGTCGGCAAAGGTCACATTGTTGGCGTCCTTCTGAGTCAGAGCAAACGTGAGCGTATTGTCGGCTGAAACGCTCATCAGCTGAGATGGGTGATAGGGTTCGATCCAGTGGCGGGTCTGTGTTGTCTCAGACGTGCCCTCAATGAAGATCATGTCGCTTTCTTCGGGGTGGTCTGAATCGAGATCCAAACGGAAGATGCCGTCACTACCTTTCAGGTCGCCGATGCGGACGTAGTCGTGATGGAGCTCATCCCGATCCATTTTAAGTTGATCCCACAGTCCGATTTCTATCCATTTTTCTTCGATATCTTTATCAAAGAGATTGATAATTCCACCGTCGAGCAGAGTTATTTTTGAGATGCGTTTATTTTCAAATAGCGGACCAGATAGTAATGGATGGAATTTTGAGGCATCATCTACGTTAAATGCATCAAGATAAGTCCATTGGGCGCCATTTTGAAAGGTAAATTCGAACTTTTCAGCAGAGAGAATTTTGTCAATTGAGTCCGCCAGAGGCTTACCGCCAACTTGTTTCAGTGTATTTACTAGTTCTTTTGAGATGTTGTTAAAGCTCTGCTCATCACCGAACCAATATGAATCTTCCCCGGAGAACGTACCCGTGACAGAGCCAGCTTTTATATTGGGTATATTTTCCAATTTATCTGGGTTGTGAACCATGTCGACGGAACCGACCAACATGTTGTGAGTGGACTTGATTTTCACCTTGCCGCCATCTTTAGCACTGATTAAATCAGGTTTTGCAGCTATGACCCAGGATTTTGTTGTGGTCCCCTCATCCCCGATTTCGATTGTTCCGTCATTTTGAGCGTAATAAATATTTGCGCCAATCTCCTTAGTTGAAACGTCAGGATGATGAGTCACTATGACGTCGACATTTCCCTTGAAGTGAATATAACCGTCAGTTGCACGGAATGTATATGTTCCGCGATCCTTTTTGTCACTTTTCTCTGTTGAAATCGATATAACCTTTGTTGTTCCGGTAATCGTGAGAGATGATTTGTTTTCGACAGAAACGAAAAATTCCGAATTGGTGATGAGGGGGCTGATTTCAGCGTCTACTCCATCAAAAGAGGCACTTGTATCGTCTTGTAAGCGGAATTGGTTAATCTCATCGTCGTTTTCGTTGGTATACCATTCACCAGGGCCTTGCCAATCCCCAATGTTTTTAGGAGGAGTTAAAACGATTGCCTGAGCGGAATTGAAGGCGAGAATCAGAGCGGAAGCGAGGAGGGTTTTTGCGTGGCGATTAAGGTAATTTGCCCCCCCCCCGAGGGTAATATCGTTTGGTCATGCTATCTCCTGGTTGCATCGTCAATAGGATATAAATGCGGTATTGTACGATTGAGTTTACATGTGCCGCAACTTGTCTAGTGCTCAGAATTGTTGACCTGCAGCGAATTTGATGACACGAGTGTCAGGGTATTCAGACCGTCAGGCAACCTGTTCGGAGTTTGTAGCGTTCTGTGTTGGCAATCGCATCACGACCTTGGTGATGGAGCAAAGAACGATTGCCGATGGATTGACCTACCAATAACCTACCACCTGCCGTTACTTATTGGTAGGTTGGTAGGTCATTGGTAGGTTCGTAGGCATGTTTGAGGAAATCACCCGAATGCCTTACAGCCAAAAATCGTTGCTGAAATAGGGGTACTGATGGCTACGTGGCCCGATGACGAAGACTGATCTGAAAATGAGGTTAACGCCGCGTACATTGAGCTCTTGATCTTGACTGTTAGTCTTTCTGACAAAACCATTCGCTTGGAGGCTTTTTGCGGATGAAAGCAGAAAAAAACGTCTCTTCGGGTAAACCTGTAGGCAGATTCTCCAAAACTTAAGAGAGTCCGGGGCGGTTCGGTAGCGTGATCTCCACCTTGGAGCAGATCAGTTTGACGTAGGCAAACATGCTTTGTAGGTTTCGAAAGCCGTAGGAGCGCCGTACCACAACTTGATCTTGTTGTTGATGGCTTTGAGTCTCGCATTGCTCAAGCCGCTGCGCAACGTATTGAGGATGTTGTCACTATTCCGCATGATCTTGGCAGCCTGTTCCTTTTGATGGCCTCGATTTTCGAGTGCGACGCCCGTCAGTACCAACGATTCAGGCAGGTTCCAGCCGTTTCGCTTGGCATTTTCAAGATCAAACGGAGTTCTTCTTTGAGTTGGTAGGCCTTGTAGAGTTTGGGGTGGCTCTCCGCGATAAGGGCCAACAGCTGAGTCTGTAGCGTCGTCAGATTCTCCGGAGCCTTACCCAACGCATACGTTGAGCCCTTGATGCTTATGGCCGGAGCTTCCTGTCCGTTGTCACGGACTTTGAGCTGTTTGCGCTCCTTCTCGTCGTCTGTTTGCCTGACCTGTTTGCTCAGGCTCCGGTTGTCAATGCGCATTACCTGCCATATC
>CEAC01028428.1_pt1 | contig 15286 bp, 31 predicted proteins | sample 557411 | NCBI WGS metagenome assembly CEAC01 (sample SAMEA3182094, study PRJEB8094) | gut metagenome | biome: human; feature: gut; material: Stool; isolation source: human stools | place: Canada | collected 2012-02-21
TTCAAGCCATTTTTTAATTTCTTTCCAATTTGCTGGCATTGTCGAAACACCAGTGAGGAGTTCCATGGTGTAATCCATCCGGAAATTGCACAGCACCCCGGCCAGCTCGTTGTCTGTCATGCTCCGGATCCGGTCGGCAATGGTAACGGGCCACGTGCGATACGGGCACTTTTCGATTGCGGCGCATTTTTCAACGTCATAGCCCACCTGCATGGGGCAGTTTTCACCGGTGCATTTTTTCATCACTTACCCTCCCTTTCAGTTTAATTCCATTCAGCTTGTCCCACTCTTTTCCCGCAGACCGGGCTTTCTCCCATTCTGCTTGCGCTCGCTCGGCAACGTCCAGCGGAATATTCGTAATGGATTGCCCGTCATAAGGCCGTAGGAGCTCAAAATATGCCTCGGTGTGTCTTCTCTCTTCGTCAATCAGTTTTCGGCACCTTTCGAAGTGAGCATCATTTCGCTGCATTTCAATCCGCCCAAGCGCACGATCCAAATAATATTCGTTAGCCGCTTCCGCCAACATTTCCACCACTTGAAGCAGTTCCGCCTTCGTCAAATCACTTGGTTTCAGCATTTTCCACCTCCGGCGGCTCCGGCCGCACCACCAGCCGACCGGCTTTGTCGGCCTCCATCAATGCGACAATGCGCTTAAATGTCACGCCCTTACTAATAGCCTCATCCTCAAACGTCTTGTAATTGGCGCACATCGCAGGTTCCAGCCCCGTGTCCTCGTATTGCATGAGCCTGCCACGCAGTTCTGCGTATGACCATGCTGCTGTATAGAGCAGGGCAAGCAGGCCTGTCGGCTCATCAGGGCCGTCCAGCAAAAGCTCACCCATCGCATAGTCTACGCCGTCATCATCTGTTGGGAAGTCCAAGTCCGGCAGCAAAATCTTTGCGGCTTTGCGGATAAAATCGTAGAGCCGGATGTCTGGGTAATCCGGGCCATCACCTCCGCCCCGCACCCACGTCTCGAAGTCTTTGATGTAAAACATATTCAGGGCGGCATCAAGGTTGTTATCCGGGCAATTAGTTGTCAGTCTTTTCATTTACCTTTCCTCCTTCGGCGGTTCCGGGCTTTTTAGCTCAAACTGACCATATGGCATAACACACGGCTTCTTGGAATCGCAGTCAGCCATGCCGCTTACGATGCCCTTGCAATGAGCGCAATACTGGCACATCCACGTCTTTCCGGCTTTGGTAACATCCGCAATTATCGACATAACATAGTTGCGTTCAAGGATCAGTTGTCTATCCTGCCCCCGCAGCTTCTCAATTTCCATCTGGAGCGCCGCGATGTGGGTGTTCTGGTTGGCGATCCGGTCGGCGGCTTCTACCAAGTCATCGCCCAGCGTGATCGGTGTCTCCCACTCATTTGCCCGCGCCCATTCTGCGTGCTCGCGCAGCGCATTTACGAGGTTTGTATCTCTCATAATTCCCCTTCCAATTTCATAAAGCATCCCCAAAAGGTCTGCGATTTTTTCCCGCTGTGGTGCCCGAAAAGAGGTTTTTCCCCAATCGCTTTCCAGACATCGGCAGCTGGGATCTGTGTTTCCGCCCACTTAAAAATCAGCACACCGTCCGGTTTTAATACGCGCATACACTCGCGGAATCCGTCATGCAGCATTTCGCGCCAATTCTCGCCGAGCTGCCCGTACTTCTTCCGCAGCCACGCATTATCGCTGATGCGCAAAAGGTGCGGCGGGTCAAATACGACCAGCGCAAAAGAATTATTGGGAAACGGTAGATCCGTGAAGTCGCACAGCACGTCAGGATGCACGATGCAGGTTCGTTTTGAATCTTTATTGCTACTTTTCCAGATCCCCGTGTATTCCTCGTCCCGAACGTCGCAGTAGATCGCAGCGGGATGGTTCTTGTTAAACCAAATTGATCTGCCCCCGCAGGTCACGTCAAGAATTTTCTTTGTCATCATGCGTCCTCCAATTCCCCGCCGCAGGCGGCATATCCGGCGAGGTCAACGAAGCAATCGTCCGTTGCCCGGTTGCCCTGAATCCGTGCGATTTTCAGCAGCGCCATCATCATGGCAACGTCCTTCGCCGTAATCGTGTGCCCGGTGTATACCGTCCAGTATTGCCCAATCAGGCCGAAACTGTCCTCTGGCGTTCCGTAGTCGGTTTCCCTTCCTCCGCACACGCACTGCTTGGCAGCGGTCAAAATCTCTTCACGGGTCATTCCTCCACCTCCGCAGACCAGAATTTCCGTTTGCAGTCAGCGCACGTATCGGAATTGCCTTTGTTGCAAGCGCCATTCCCACGCCTATACGCGGCTGAGATTGCAAGCGGGCATATCGCTATGGCACCTTCTTTTGAGATTGCCGCCTCCGGATACTGCTCAAGAAACACGCTCTGCCTGGTTTTGACGGGGTGCTCGGCGGCCCACTTTTCGGCAATTTCCACCGCCTCCTTCGGGTGGGTTCTTTGCCAGACAGGGCAGGTTTCAAACCCGCTACGTGCTTTCCCAAACTCGCATTTGAGGCACTCGCAGTGGCACATTCTGCACAATGTTTTTAAATACTCCACAGCATCCATCATTTTGCCTCCTTCTCCGGCAAAAGTCTGTCCGTCAAAACATCCGCAATGGTGTACATGATCTCGTCTCGTTCTAACTGCGGGAACTTATATTCGTTGACAATCTGCTCCACTCTTTGACGGATCAGTGGTCTGGCATTGCGGCACTCTTCCTCCAAAATGTCATAGGCTACGCTGTTCGGTCTTTCCCAAACATCAGCTTTCCGGAATACAGTAAAAGACGATAGCCCGTCGATAACGTCACGCACCTTTTGCGGGATCATTTTCTTACAAAAATCATCCTCGCCAACATAGGTATCTACCATAGCCGCAACTTCGCTGTGAGATATATTTGCAATAATGTCATTTACATTGAGGCCGCGCATATCTTCTCGGATTTTCTGATACAGCGCATCCTTGCAAACTTCTTTAATTTCTTCGCGATCAAGGTAATCTTCAATTTTAATATCCATCATTCTGCCTCCTCAATAGTGACCTCCACGCGGGAGGTTCCGGTTGTCTGATATTTCCGCACGGTCAGCAGTGCGATTGCGCTGTCATCGTTGTAGGCGTGACCGTTCAGCGCGTCCAGAATGGCCTTTGCCACGTTATCAGCGTCCGGGCGCTTGGTGTGGGGCGCCCCGTCCATCGCAGCGGCCTTTTTCTTTGATATGCTTCTTGGCACCGTAAAGAACGCCGTGACGGTGGCCGTCAGCGGGATGCCGTCCGCAAAGCCTTTCCCGCTCTGGCATTGCCAGCACTGGACCACCTTGTCCTCGTAGTCCCGCGTTTTCTGTGGGGTGTAGGTGTGGCCGTTTTTCATAAACCGTGGACGGCCCTTGCCTACCGGAATGCCGGGAACCGTAAATTCAATTTTCATTGTCTGCCTCTTTCTTCGGCTCAAATCCGCTTTTTTTCTCGCACTTGCACAGGTGGCATTTGTCTGAATGTCTGTTTGCACAATGTACGCATGCAAAGGCAAACGTATAAACCCCCATCGGGTAAAGAACAGGGACGGTAGATTCACTCTTCATCGCTTTTCCTCCTGAAAATCACAACCATAGACGGGAACGGAGCGTTATTCCGGCACCCGCCAAATTTCAACCGCCCGCGTATAAACCGAATTTCCGCTTTTCCGTAGATGAAATCGTGGAACCACGCGGTATCGGTTCTGGCGGGCAACAGCATCACAACCATGCAGGTTTCTTCCGCTGCTTTTTTGACCCACTTGCCGATTTCCCGGCCATAAGGCGGGTTGCACCAGACTGTTCCGCTCCACGGCTGCTTCAAGCCGTCTTGCTTCGGCGTGTAGAACTCTCGGCACTTTGCGTTTACCGGTGTTGCGCATACATCCAGTGTGAAATGAAATTCAGCGTCTAATGCCCGGAAAAACGCATCCGGGGTTTCCCAACAATCTGACTTGCTAGAAAACATCAGGTCAGTATTCATCGCTTTTCCTCCCTGCCGTTGGTAATAACGCTGACCACCCGGACGCGGCCCAGAGGCTCCAACAGCATGGCTACCGCCTCCTTGGTTGCCAGCAGGTCGCCATCCTCATGGATGTCAATCACAAGCCTTGTCATGCGCCCTCCTTGGGTCTGCCCGGAACTGAGGGCAGGAATAGATTTTGTAAGATTTGGCTGAGAAATTTTCCGGGCCACGGTCCAGGTGGTTCCGGATGATGCTCGGTTCCGCCTTCCAGCCGGGGACGGGTTCTCCTTTTGCGGACCATGAACAGCCGCCGCAGGCGTTCATGCAATCCCAGCAGGGCTGGCTATACGGAGCAATGTAGCAGTCCGACAGTTTAATATCCGTAGCCATTACACATACCCCCAAGCGTCCTCGCATTTGAAGCCGGGGCCTTTCGCGCCCTTACGGCCTCCGCGATCCTGTTCTTTCGCCAGCCAGCGGGTAATGAATCCGCGCACACCACGCGCCGTTTTCCGCTTCGCCGGGTTATTCAGGCACCATTCCCGCATCTCCCGCAACTGCTGTATCACGTCGACAGCAGGGTATACGCCCGCCCATTCCTGGCATTGCTCCTGCGACACCGGATATTCAGTGCCGTCATTGAGGGGGATGGAAACCACCGGCGGGGATGCCGTTTGCGGCTCGCCGCCTACTTCTTCTGGATTCTGGATTCTGGATTCTGGATTCTGGATTGGATTACGGGCGCATTTGCTTTCACCTGCTTGCAATTGATTGCAATTGATTTCAGATGTAATCAATCCGTCAGCAGGTGCTGGGAATTTGCTTACTTTGTTCCTCACCGTCTGGTGTTCGCTCCAGTTTGGAAAACATAGGTACGGTTCTCCGTCAACTTCATAGAGGATCACAGAGCCTATGGTCGCCAATTCTGCAAGCGTCTTACTGATCGTTCCCTCAGTCACACCTTTTCTACGGGGGAATACAAAGCCTTTGAGCAATTCCGGGTCTGCGCTACCGCGCCCATAATCATCAACGTAGGTGATCAGGTACGCCCACAATCGGAATTGGAAATCCGACATTGCGTTGATGCTTTTGCTCGTCCTGATGCTATCCTTGATGATCCTGTTCGGCATTCACCCACCGCCTTAGAACGGGAGGTCCCCATCGTCCGCGATTTCGCTGAAACCGCCCTGCGGTTCGCTCTGCACCGTGTCGCCGCCGTCCCGCTTGGAATCGCCAAAGTACACGTTGTCGGCCACGATCTCGGCGCTGCGGCGTTTATTGCTGTTCTTGTCCGTCCAGTCACGCAGCTGCAAGCGGCCCTCCACCACGGCCATGCGGCCCTTAGAGAAGTACTTGCTTACAAATTCAGCGGTGTTGCGCCATGCCACCACGTCGATAAAATCCGGTTCCTTCTCGCCGGACTGGGACTTGAAATCCCGATCAACCGCCACGGTGAAGGATGCGACCGCCGTGCCGCTGTTGGTGCGGCGCAATTCAGGGTCCCGGGTCATCCGGCCCATCACAATAATTCTGTTCAGCATGAAATAGCTCCCTTTCTGTAAATCATGTCCTCCCGGTTCCAATCCGGGTAAAATGCTTTCATGTGCGCCACCAGCCGCACGTAGATGCGCTCGCGGTCTCTTAATGGTCCCTCGTCATACAGGCGGTGGCAGCGAGGGCAGAGGGTTGCAATGTTCTGCTCAATCCCCATGCCGCCCTGCGAACGCCGTACCACATGGGCCACAGGCGCGCCTGCGGGAGACCCGCAGATCACGCACTGGTGATTGTCCCGTGCCCATACCACAACTTTCACGGATTGCGGAATGGCCGTGGCCTTTGTCATTTTGTGCATCCCCATTCCTCCATCATCCCCGCCAGCTTGTCCGGCGGCAGGGTCTCAATGTCTTGCTCCTGGCAGTCCTGCACCGCCATATCGATCAACCGTGACATTTGCGCGGTATCGTAGGTGCTGGACCCGTAGTAAAGTACAACGTTCGTGCAGCCCGGAAGCTTGCTGGGCATGGTATCCGTCAGCCAGCCCAGCCCATTGTGTTCCCAACCGCTCCGCAGCTTGTCTACGCCTTTGGCCGGAATGCACACCGTCTCATTGTTTCCGCCGATTTCCCGGATGTAGCTCCGGTAAATATCCGTCTTGGGTATCCGGGTCTTTTCAGCCAGTCGGTCAGCCAAAACCCAGAAGTACGCATTCGCGTCGAGGCTTCGCTTCTCCCGGTGTTCCTTGATCTCCACGTCATAGGGCTTGCCCTCTTTCAGGCTGTCAAGCACCTGCCGCGCTTTGTTGGTCTGGACACAGAGCCAGTCCCCGGCACTGTCCATAGACCAGCGGAACGATGTGGCGTTAACCTGCTGCATCATTGACCTCCTTGGCATCGGCTACGCACTTCTCGCACAGCGAATAGCCGTACAGTTCCTTCGCTCGTGCCGCCAGACGCGCCGCCTTCACCGTGGCCCTGCCGTCAAAGTAATCCATCACCTGACCGCCACAGCGTTCACAGATAACGGTGGCATCGCCCTGCGGGGGAAGTCTGTACCCCGGCTTATTGTTCGGAATAGCCGCCTTTGTGGCCTTAGATTCCTTTCCCTTGTTCTGCTCACGGTATTCATCCGTGTCTGCATCCTTGGTATCGTCGATGCAAAACAGACCGTTCAGTGCATACTTTCTGGCGTAACTGGATGCCGTGCCGGTGATTTGGCTGTCATCCATGCCCTTCTTCTCAACCGGCTCCCGTGCGAATGCGGATGCCGTCACAGCGCCGTCGCTCTCGCAATCGTGAAGCTGGGCCTGCGCCATCACATAGAACCGCCCGCTGACTTCCTTAATGTCATCCAGCAGAACCAGCGCCGTCTTGTGCTTGGCACAGATAGGCTTTACCGCTTCCAAAATGTCTTCGCAGCTCCGATACTTGTACTTGCCAAAGCTGTTGTACTGGCCCTTCGGCGCTTTCAGTTCCTGCTGGATCGCCGACAGTTTTTCATAAATTCCCATCTTCATCCTCCATTTTCAGTGGGCAGTACATCCCACGCCCCTTCGTGTCTAACAAGTACTCGCCCGTCCTCCGGCATTGGAGCCGGGAATAGGTTTCCAGCAGAGGGCACAGACCGCAGCACACATGATCCTCCGGAAAATTGATATCCACGGTGGCCCGTGTGTAAAATAGGCAGCTATTCCCCATCACTAACCCTCCGATACCGGGCGAACCGGACAGTCTCGCCGTAGCGGTTCTTCTGTGTGACCGTCTCCACGTCCAGCGCCACGCCGTCCCGCCGCAAGTCAGAGACCCGCGCCGTGAAATTGGCGATCCCGCACTCACTCATGGCCTCGGCCCGTGTGATACTGCCGTGTTCATCCAGATACTTCAAAATCCGCTCACACTGCGTCATATCAGCCCTCCGGGATGTCGATAATCGCCACCCCCATGGCCCGCGCCACGGTCTCCGGGTCGCTGTCCACCGCATCCTTCATCCACTCCTTGAAGCATTCCGGGCAGTAGCACTCGCCGTTCACTAGGAACCCAGGGGCCACGTCATCGTAAAGGCCGGGGTCCATCACCGTGGAACAGTGGGCGCACACCGGATATACCTTGCATCTCATTTCCACGCCTCCCCTCTCTGCCACGCCTTCGTGGCGCTGTTCTGGCTGGTGTAACCGCCGGTCTTGGCCCCGCAGAACCCGCAGCGCACGTAATGCTTAAACGGCGCGTCCGTGGATTGCACCCGCTCGCCGCTGTCCGTCCCGCACACCGGGCAGGGTGATAGCGGCATCCGCTCTTTTCGATTCCTTGCGTTCATCTCGCACTCACCACCATATACGACAGGGCAATCAATAAAAGCGCCAGAAAGCACATGAAGCCCATCCATGCGGAGGCATCCGTCTTCCGCTGCTCCCGCGTCCGTCTGTCACGCTTCATGCCGTCCCCTCCTCTCAATGAAATCCACGATCTTGAAGGGCCACGTGGCCGCATACGCCACGCCCAGGATCATAAAAAACAAACTCCGATCCATCACCGGCACCTCACTAACTGCGCCAACTCCTGCGCGTCAAATTTCAAAAGCTTGTCCAGCTTGTCCAGGTCATCCAGCGTCATGCGCGTTGTACCGCAGATTCGCTTGCTGACCCAGGCGTCCGGCAGGCCCATAGCCCGTTCTATGCTCCGCTGGTTCCGGTATCCCCGTAAATGTGCCTTACTTTCGATCAGGTTCCGGCGGAAGTCGATCCGCTCCTGCCGCATATCCCGATTCAACTTTACTTTCGGCATTGCATTTTCCTTTCCCCTGTGCTATACTCAGCACAAGAACAACTCCCTTTGTTCCTACCTTGCCCCGTTCGGTGCTCCAACACCGTGCGGGGCGCTTTCTTTACCCATCTTTTGTCCTAAATCCCTCCGATTTGGAAAGATTCCCTTGCCGTCCGCTGTCTTTCGCCCGGTTCCCGCACCGCTTTCCGTTCTTAGAAACGCCATAATTGGTATATCGTTTACCGCTGTCGCTTGTCCGCAGCGCCCTATACGCCCTGCACAGTTTCTTGCTCATACGGCTAGCCTCCCAGATGCAGGCTGTGTCAGATACCATTGGAGTTGCCGCTTCCTCTGGTCATAATCCGGCATAGCAAGCAACAGCCCAATGTCCACCTTCTGCAAAGTGTCCAGTATGGAAAGCTGCTCTGCCGTCAGATATGGCCGGATGCTCTCGCCATCCTTGATGCCGTGGGCCTTGCGAAACTCTTTTGCGGTCATCCCGATTGCCATTCGGTTCAGCATATCGGCCTCGTTGGAAAAGTGATATGGCTTCGGATGCTCGTGGATCAGTTTGATGCTCGCAGTTAGCAATGGGAATTCCTGCCGTGTTTCCACCAGCGTACCGATCAAACGTTCCATATCGTTAAAGCGCTTGATGTAGGCTTCCTTAATTGCCGCCGCTTTTTTGCCGCGATACCCCATCACAAGAAACATGAATCCATCCCGCGTCATACAAACGCACGGTTGCCGCTTGCCCTGCTCGTTTATGTACGAGGACTGTCCAAAATTGGACAGTCGAAATTCATCCGAACAATCCAACTTTTGAATGTCTCTCAGCACATGATTATGGCTCTTATTGAAATATTGAGCTACCAGCAGGCTGTTTGCCCTGGCTGTGTCATGCCCATCTGCAAATACGCCGTAGGAATCCATTGGAATTAGTTCTCTCATGTCCGTGCCCTCCGCTTTTTAAGCAAGTCATCCACCGTCACGCCGAAATAGTCTGCAATGGCCTTTAAGGTGTCTACACGCGGGGACGATTCACGCTTGGCCCACTTCCCGATCGCTCCGTTTCCAATCCCGCACCGCTTCTCCAGCTCGGCAATCGTGATCTTGTTCTTCACGCACAAACGCTTGACGTTTTCGTAGATCAAAGATCTCCCTCCTTTCATCGGTTCTTCCCGTTTTCATGAAGATAACGAGAATTTTCTGTAACGTGGCATAGAAAAACCTTGACATTTTTTAGATATTGGTCTAAAGTGTAGTTGGAAAGACAATTTAACAATCTCTAAAAAAGTCCGTCATTTGAGGGGCTTGGTGTTTTCTGCCCTTCACAAGTCTAAGTATAATAGACTTAGGTCTGAATGTCAAGAGAAATTTTAGATTTTTGTCTGAAAATTTATTATGGATATTTCAACCAGAATTAAAGAAGCCTGCAAAGCCCATGGGACCTCCATGTATAAGCTTGAAAAAGAGCTTGGCCTTGGAAACGGAACGATTGGGAAATGGGGTAAGAATGGTAGAATCCCTAATTATGCCAATTTGCTTGCCGTTGCAAATGCTCTTGGCGTCACGGTAGATGATCTGACCGGCACCGCAGATACGCAGGCAGAATACCCGGAGCTGTGGGCTGCTGCGGAAGCAAAGATCCGCATGGATGATGCTCTTGCAGGCATAAAAAAAGACGCCCCCGGCCCGCAGGCCGAGAGCGATTTGGAGCGGAGGTTCAGAGCTGCTGTTGCAAAGCTTCCTCCTGATTTTCTGGAACGCGAGATTGCGTATCTGGAACAGAAAGCGCAGCAGCTGCACGTTCCAACTGATTCAGATATGTAAGCTGTTCCTCCGGTGGCAGGTGCTTCCATAACGTCACCAGCCGTTCGATTGCTGCGTCGTCCATGTTCCGCGCTCCTTTCGTTCGTACATTCGTTCGATCCATGTTTTGAGTATAGTACTTCTGCTTTGCGATTGCAATGGCAATTTTAGGAAATATGTTGCATTGAGAGAGGGTGCATTGCCCATGGGCTTTTTATCGGCACTCGCTGCGGGAATTGCTGGCCTTGAAGCGTATGTGCTCATTTTCTGGCATGATAAACTTACTTCATATCAGAACTACGACAGCCTGAAATCCTATATAGAGGGCTGCCTCAGCGTAGCCAGAGGGTACGAAATGAAGCCATGGGTCAACCATGCGTTACCGCCTGATCTCCAAATGGGAGAAAACGCCAGTACGCATTGTGAGATCATCGCAGACGCATATCGCCGGGAAATGCTGGAATGGTATTTCAAGGTAAATTCATGGTCTGCAAATAAAGTAGAACCCGTTTATGAAGAAAGCTTTTGGCGTTACTATAATGAGTTTCTTGACTTCCTGACCCGCCATGCCGGAATATCCGGTGACTGGGGGCGTCAATATCATGTAACAACAGATTACAGCGATGCCCTATCCGATTTTGGCCTTGATCTCTATAAAGTCATATATGCAACATCAAAAGCCGCATCAAAATTTGGAATGCCGGAATACCTCGGCAACAGAAGCGATCAATGGCTGCCTATCATAAAGTCAGGGAAAATTCCCAAATAACAGTTTATGATGGTACCTATGCCAGACGATTATCACACCATAATAAAAAAGCGAAGAATGGAAGCGGAGGATAAATAGTTAGAGGTCCCCCGCCCCGCCGCCTCTGCAACAAGCGGCGGAGCCGGGGGCAGCAAGCCGGGGGCATCGGCTTGCCGTGATGTAACCGTAACAGAAACAGGGTAGGTAGAGCAATTTTCAAATTTGGGTATTCGACACCTTCCGACAAATTGTTACAAAACCAAAATTGGTACTCTGCCTGTCCATATTTTGTCTGATCATGCAGAGGGGGTATTTTTTTGACGATTCAGGAATTATGCAGAGAAAAAAAGAACGCGCTGGGCATGACGGCCCAGGACATTGCCGATGCTTCAAACATCCCCCTCTCCACCGTTAATAATTTCTTCGCCCATGCGTCCAAATCCCCGGCCCTTTATACCACAGCTGGTATCTGTGCGGCACTCGGGGTGTCTTTGGACGCGTTTTTTGGTATTGGCGATCACTGTACCGCCACGGAAGAAACCTTGCAGGCGGAAAAGGATGGGCTGGAACACCGCCTTGAAAATAAGCGGCTGACCATCGGCCTGATGGAGACGGAGCTGAACAACCTACGTCATTCCGTAAAACTATCCAGGTGGATCATACTCGGTTTGTCACTATTGATCGTCGGTCTCTTCGCCTGGTGCGTGTGGGTAGATATTCGCTGCGCCAATTACGGATTTTGGAGGGGATAGTGTGAAGATACCAAAAGCAACAAAGCTGCCGTCCGGCAGCTGGAACATTAAAATGATGATCGAGGGGCAACGTATCTCCGTGACAGCATCCAGCAAGCAGGAGGTCGAAAAAAAAGCCGCTGCCATCAAAGGCGGGGCAGCCATTGAGGAAAAGCAAAAGAAAGTACCACTTTCCGCCGCGATTGATGATTACTTGGAAAGTAAAAATACCGTCCTCTCCCCTGCTACGGTTCGGGGGTATCGGACAGTGCAGAAAAACCGCTTCAAATCGTTGATGTGGCGGGATGTGTACGGTATTACCAAATTTGACGTGCAGCGGGCCGTGAACGAAGAAGCAAAGATCGTATCGGCAAAGACGGTTGCCAATGCCTACGGCCTTATTCGCCCCGTGCTGAAAGAGTGCGGCGTGAATGTGTTCGGGGTGCGGCTGCCGCAGGTCAGAAAGCCGGTAAAGCAGTATTTACAGCCGGAGGACATCGGGAAACTGGTGGACGCCGTAAAGGGTGACACCTGCGAAGTGCCTATTCTGCTGGCCGTTTGGCTGGGTATGCGGCGCTCTGAGATCATAGGGCTATGCTGGGATTGCGTGGACACGGAAAACAATCTGATCCACATTCGGCGGGCCGTTGTGCCGAACGAGAAAAACGAATGGGTTTTAAAAGCCACCGCCAAGAATGAAAGCAGTCAGCGCACCGTTGAATGCCCACAGTACATTATGGATAAGATCAAGAAACTTCCCCGGCGTAAAAGTGGCAGGCTGTTTGCCATGCACCCGGATACCGTGCGAAAGCATATCCATCGGGCTTGTGAAAAAGCCGGTATCACAGATACCACTGTTCACGGCCTCCGCCACACAAACGCCGCTGTCATGAAAACACTTGGCATTGATGACCGCTATGCCATGGAGCGGGGCGGCTGGTCATGCGAAAGCACCTACCGAAAAACGTATTCCTATGTATTCGACAGTAAAAAAGTTGAGGCCAATACGGCTATCAACGATTTTTTTACCCATGAAATTACCCACAGAAAATAAAAGGGCGTTGTAGCGCAATGATTATAGGCATTTTATTGTAGGGTTCAAATCCCTCCTTCCGCGCCAAACAAGAAAACCGAGGAGCCACAATGGTTCCCCGGTTTTTCTTTTGATTCCAACGGTTTGCGGGTTTGCTGGAATTGCTGGGGAATTGCTGGAATTGCTATGCAAAGCCTAAAATTGCACACGAAATTACACACGAATTACACACGAAATTTTCAGGTGAAGCCTATCCTTCCGCTTCCACGATCCCGTGGTAATACGCCGCCAGCTTTTTCTTTGCTCCCGGCCCGTCCTTGTCCATCAGAAATGCCCTTGCCATATCTGCATAGAACTCTGCAATGGACACGCCGTATTTCTCCGCCACGCCGGAATAGTCGGAATACATCATGTTCATGGTGATCCACCAGCAGGGCCGGGAAACCTTTTCCCAGGTCATCCCCATACTTTCCGCAACAGCGGTCGTCTGGTCAACGCCCCAATGGGGGCCGGTGGTGCCGTCCTCGTTTCGAAGCATTGCAGCCCACGCCTAGGGATTCGCAAAATAATTCATAGCGCACCTCCTTTTTCTGCCTTTATGGTACAAAAAAAGAACCCAAACAAACGGCCTGCTAAAGGTCTTTGTTTGGGTTCTTCCTTATGAATGCTTAACGCCGTCCAAAATCTTGGAGTAGGCTCGCCGTCTGCATTTCTTGATGTACTCTGGAGATACGTTCATTTGCCCGGAAACCTGCGTGTAAGACTGCCGTCTGACGTCGATCTGAACAAGGCAGTATTCCTCGTCTGTCGGCAGCTCAAAAGATTGGATATACGCCTCCGCCCGCTTGGGGGCCATGCCGGATAGCATGGCCCGCAGCGCCTTATGCTCACTGTTCATGCTCGCAGTTTCAGCTTGCAGAACGGGCTATCCCGTGGGCGTTTCCGCCGCCTCACATCTCCTTTCGTTATTTCCCGGCCAAACGGGCGTTCTTCCGAACCTTCTCGTTTACAAGCGCCTTGTTGTAATGCCGGATGCTTTTGCCTACCCCCAGATACTCAAAAAGTGCGTTCCGCTGCTTCTCACTCAGACCGGGCATATTGTACACCGCCTGCATAATCAGCAGCCCCTTGCTGTTGGGGATCGTCTCCCCGTTTCTGTCCTTGACGCTTTCCAGATCGGACACCTGCGTTTTCAGCGCCACATAAATTTCCGGCTTAATGCCGTACTTCTTCTGCGCCTCCTGGGCTTTCAGAATCCACTTGTCCGTGATCTCATAGGTTTTGTCCGTCTCGTGCAGTGCCGTCTTTTTGGCGTAGGTCTCCGCGCTGGACAGGGCCTTGTCCTTCTGCTCGTCAGTGAAGGCCCCGAACACCTGGCTGTCCTTCAACCCGGATTCCATGGAGATGTAAAGCTCGGACTTCCTGCGGCTGTATACGATGTAGTCATCGGAGCTGAGATCGTTTTCCGTGAATTTATCCTCGCCCTCGCTGTCATCGTAGCTGTCCTTTGCCCCGATCAGGCTTGCGGCGTTCTGAGGCAGGCGGTAATCCCCATCCTTTTCCTGTTTCTTTTCCAGACGGTTCTGCATCCCGCTGTCCACGCTGGTGCTGTCCACTGCCATGTAGTCCTTCAGCTCCTTGCGGATGTGTTCATAGGTGGTCAGGTCGCCCTGCTCCAGCGCCTTAAACGCCAACCCCATGTAACGGTCCTTGTTGGATGTGCCATAAATGTTGTAAAACAGCTTTTCGTATTCGTATTCTATCGCTACGTTTCCCGTTGCTTGAATAGCTGTACGAACCGTTGTCACAAGCTCCCGTTTTAGGTTAGAAACAGGAAGTCCAGCAAGTTTAGCTCCCGCAGCAATTACATTCGACAATGCTTCTGCCCGAGTTTTTTTGCCGTTGTTGCCCATACTGTCAATAAAACTCTTAGATGCATTGATAATGTCTTCCGCTACTTCCATATCTGTCCGAGCTACACTATATCCGCTGATGATAGACAAGATGTCTTTTGCAAATGGAACGCTGCCAACTTTGTTGATATTACTACCTAAATTACCACCAATGACCACACTTCTTAGGCGTTGCAGTGCGTTCTCTTCATCACCTGTAAGCCCCCAGAACGCCGTCCACAATTTTTCCCAATAGTCCTTGTCGGGATCATCATCCCGGTTGGCGTCCATAATGCTCTGGGCTATCGCGTTGACTACGTCCGTCACCAGCAAAGCTGCCGTCGCACGTCCCAACGTCTTAATCGCCTTGCTCCGCTTGGCAGGGTTCTCTTCGTAGCGCAGATTGTCCACAGCCCGCATAAACACGTTCAGGCTCATGATGGGTTCGCCCATGAACGAGGTCGCCTGCTTGGCAAGGTCGTTATGTCCTCGCATGATGTTGGAACGCTGCAAAATGCCGTCTACCACCTGCGTCTGGTCGATCATGCTGGTGAACACTTCATTGACCGCGCTGTAAAACTCGCTGCTGCCAACCCGCAGATTAGGTCTCTCCCGATTCACCTGCCACTCGCAGGCGTTCCAGAGAGCGCCCCAGGTAACGGCGTCCGCTTTCCCTGCGGGAGCGCCAGCCTTGTCATTGATCTTGTTGGAAATCCCTTCCTTGCCGTAAAAACGGTCATTCAGGGTGTAGGGAGAGGAAATGTCAAAGCTGCCAACGTCCTTCCGCATGGCAATGGGGGAATGTGCCAAAGCCTTTTCCCAGCCGTTCCCCTTCGTCACGCCGCCGGTCAG
>CEAC01004039.1_pt1 | contig 15180 bp, 9 predicted proteins | sample 557411 | NCBI WGS metagenome assembly CEAC01 (sample SAMEA3182094, study PRJEB8094) | gut metagenome | biome: human; feature: gut; material: Stool; isolation source: human stools | place: Canada | collected 2012-02-21
GGATAAGTTTGAATTCCCCGGAAATTCGGCATCGGCTGTTTTTTCTGATAAACGGTATGTGTCGGAAGGCGGCACGCTTCCTGCCGATTTTTGCGGGGCATCGGCGGAAACATTGGCGGCGGCGGGAAAAGGACAGGCATATACTGTCATCGTTCCTGAAAAGACAGAGGCTGAGCTGACGATTTCTATCACAGCGGAAGAAGACTGTCCGGATTTTGCGGGATGTTTCATCTTCAAACTGGAAAAGGACGCAAAATTGAATTTGATCTGGCGGCTGTCAGGAGATAGGAAGCATTCTGTTTTTGCCACAGCGTCCTTTTATGAACTGATGGAAAACGCGGCGCTTTCCGTTTCCTATCTTGAAACGGGACTGCCGGCTTCCTCTCTTTATGAACAGCGGTGTGCGGTTCTTGGGGATGATGCAAAGCTTGATTTTGTTTCCGCCAAATTGGGCGGGGAGAAGGTTATTGTCCACAGTTACGGGAAACTGGCGGGCAGCCGGTCTGAAATGAGGGAAACCGCCCTTTACGCAGCGGCAGGCAGGCAGTCTTTGGATCTTTTTTACCACATCGACCATATCGGCAAAGAATCCAATGCGGTGATTGATGTGAAAGGGGCTTTATCGGATACGGCGAAGAAAATTTTTCGCGGTACTTTGGATTTCAAACGGGGCTGCAGCGGGTCTGTGGGTGATGAGGGGGATTACGCTATCCAGCTTTCACCGAAGACAAAAAATATTTCACTTCCCCTGCTGCTGTGCACGGAAGATGATGTATCGGGGAATCATGCGTCCAGTGCAGGCCAGCTTGATATGAATACGATTTATTTCCTGATGACGAGAGGCTTTTCTTTGGAAGATGCCCGGCTTATCGTCGTAGAGGCGCTGATCCGGCCGCTGATTGACCGATTGGATGAAAGCGTCCGTGAGGAAGTGCTTGCTGAAGTCCGGAGAAAACTGGATACGAAGGAGAAATAATGAACAGTGAGTTAATCAGAAAAGATTTTCCGATTTTGGAAACGAAGGTGAACGGCCATCCGGTTGTTTATTTTGATAACGGCGCTACGACGCAGCGGCCGCTCCCTGTCATGCGGGCGGTCATGGATTATGTAACCCGGAATAACGGAAATCCCCATCGCGGCGCCCACATTTTTGCCATGTCCGCATCGGAAGCATATGATACGTCTAAAACGGTGATAAAAGATTTCATCGGAGCGAAAAGTGAAAAAGAAATCATTTACACAAGAAATACGTCGGAAAGTTTGAATCTTGTGGCGCGTTCATACGGGGAAACCCATTTGAAAGAAGGCGACCGCATCCTCATTCCCGTTTCGGAACACCACTCGAACCTCGTCCCCTGGCAGCGGGCGGCAAAAAAGACAGGGGCTGTTCTTGAGTATATGTATGTGGATAAGGAAACGGGGCGTCTTCCGGAAGAAGAATTGAAAAAGATTGACGATCCCCGTGTAAAGATCCTTGCCTTTGCCCAGGTAAGCAACGTCCTCGGTCTTGCTATCGACGCGAAGGCTTTAATCAGTCGGGCGCATAAACATGGGGCGGTGGTTGTTCTTGACGGTGCGCAGAGTGCTCCCCATAAAAAGGTGGACGTGCAGGAGCTCGGCTGTGATTTCTTCGCGTTTTCCGGGCATAAGATGTGCTCTATGGGCGGTATCGGCGTTCTTTACGGCAGAGAAGAATTGCTGAAGGACATGGAACCGTTCCTTTTGGGCGGCGATATGATTGAAAATGTATATGAGCAGGAAAGCACCTATGCGGAACTTCCTGCCAAGTTTGAGGCGGGGACGCAGTATGTGGAAGGCGCCGTGGGCCTGGTGGCGGCTATCCGTTATATCGAAGACATCGGTTTTGACGAAATAAGGGCACAGGAAAAGAAACTTGTCACCCGCGTGATAGAAGGCATGAAAAAACTTCCTTTCATCCATATCGTGGGAAGTACGAATCCGGAAGAGAAGGAAGGACTTGTGGCGTTTACCGTGGAAGGAGTGCATCCTCATGATGTGGCGCAGATTCTGTCCAATGACGGCATATGCATCCGTACGGGGCATCATTGCGCGCAGCCGCTCCATATATATCTGGGGATCAACGCGACCTGCAGGGCAAGCTTCTATTTCTACAATACGGAAGAGGAAGTAGATTATTTCCTTGAAAAGTTAAAAGGTGTCCGAAAAGTAATGGGGTATGATGACTGATGGATCTGCAGCAGCTTTATACAGATTTGATTCTGGAATATAACAGAGACAAGACAAATAAAAGAAAAGTGGAAGCGCCCACTGTTCATGAGCATGGGCATAATCCCAGCTGCGGCGACGATATCGATGTGGAAGTGAAAGTAGAGGGCGGTATCATTAAAGATCTTGCTTATACGGGTACGGGATGCGCCATCAGCCAGGCATCCACGGCCATGATGGCGGAGCTTCTGCAGGATCGCACCGTAGATGAAGCAATCCGGCTGTGTAAACTTTTCCTTGCCATGATCCGCGGCGATGTGAAAGACGAAGCGGCATTGGAAGAACTGGAAGCGGCATACACGCTGAAAGATATTTCTCAAATGCCGGTCCGCGTGAAGTGCGCCACTCTCGGCTGGCATACCCTGGAAGTAGCTCTTGAAAAAATCACTGCTGACTTGGAAAATAAATAAGGCAATTAAAAAGCACTTGTTTCCTCTTGTAAGGGCAAGTGCTTTTTTGTTTACAAAATATCCAAATCGTCATAAGCGGGAGGGCAGATCCATTTTCCCGCGCTGTCGATCAGTCCCCATTTACCGTCTGTCTTGACACCGGCTCTTCCTTTTCTGAACGCGGTGACATCTTCCGCATCCTTTTCAAAGGTAATTGCTTTTTTGCCTGCATAGTCAAGATACAGCCAGCCGTCTTTTGCCTTTGCGGGAATGCGGTTGTCTTCCGCGTTTCCGATGCTTTTATAAAGTGGTTCCGTCAGCGGTGTCCCCACCGTATCCATAAGGCCCCATCTGCCGTCTTCCTTGTAGGCAATCATGCCGTTTCCTTTATATTTGAGATCATCATATCGGAAAGGGGCCAGTTCTTTTCCATCGGTCATGGAAAGCATGCCCCACTTCTTGTCTTCATCTTTGGCAAGGAGGACTTTTGCGTCTTCAGCAGGGATGATCGTACGGTAAATCGTGTGGGCAGCGTATATTCCCTTACGGTCAACCCAGCCGTAGCGGGAATTGTTGTAAATGAGAATGCCGTTTTCCGTAGCAGGAAATACATGGTCGTTGGATGTGGCGGCAATCACTTTGCCCGTATTGTCGATATATCCTCGTTTGACCTCTACGGCAGGAATGATTTCTTCATAGCCGTAGTCCGGCCACCAGAGAGGGAATCCGATGCCCCAGCCAAAATGGGAGTGATGGTAACAGCGGGGGTAAAACCAATGTCCCCAGCCGATGCCGATGCCGATGGAAATAGGGAAGCCGCGGCGGATATGCTCTTTAGAGACAGTCCCCTTTCTGACTTCGGCGATTCCTTTCTCAAAAGGATAGAGCTGATCATAGTCCGCCATGAAGGCAATCGTGCCGTCTGTTTTGGCATAAGCCTTTCCGTCGATGGTCCTGACACCGGCGAGACCTTCGGAAAACGGTGTGAGGACTGCCTTGAACTGCGGCTCTGCCTTTATATTTCCTGTATTATCCACGAATCCCCAAAGTTTATTTTCCGCCTGTACGGCAGTCATACTTTCATGGAAAAGGGGATGGACACTTTTATATTGGAAAGGAATGACTGTCCGCCCTTCTTTGTCAATGAATCCCCATTTCTCTTTATTGTCCCGGACAGCAAGAAGTCCGTCAGAATAAGCGGGGCCCGCATTGCTGTACGTTGGGGCAATGACATAGGCACCTGTTTCATCGATAACGCCCCATTTGTTTTTTTCCTTTACCGCTGCCAGTCCGTCCGCAAAGAAATGAGCTTCCTGATACAGGGGGGCGATTTCTTTTCCCTTTTTGTCAATGTAGCCGTACTTGCCTCCTGACTTGACGATTGCCATCCCCTGTTCAAAATCAGATACCGATTCGTAAACGGGATCTGTCAGCTTTGTACCGTCTTTCTTGTAGAAACCGATTTTTTTATCACGGCCCTCTACAGCAAGAAATCCTTCCTGCCAGAAAGAACGTGTTTCATAAGAAACGGGGATGATTCTTTTACCGTTTCTGTCGTAAAAACCGCGGAGATTTTTCTGCTTCACTTCAATCAGACTAGCGCGGTCATCTTCGCTTGCCAGATCCGCTGCCCGGATTTCCTCATCGGAAAGAGAAAGGGCGATCTTGTCATAAGTAATGGGGATGACAGTTTTTCCCTCGCCATTGACGGCACCCCACTTGCCGTTCTGCTTTACGGCGGCAGTGAAAGGGAACTCTGTATTTTGGGAAATACCGTTTCCTGCCGGCTCATAGGAATCGGGAAAAGCGGTATCCGATGCGTAAGCGGATGCGGACAGCGCCATGGCGGCAATGAGCAGGATTGTTTTTCTGTATTTCATGGATTCACCTCATTCTTGACCGTATAAGATACTCTTTTATTTTTATTTTAGCATAGGATATAAAGGAATTAAATTTTGCGCAAAGGAAAAGGGAGCAGCATGCTTTCTTGCACCACAGCAGCAGATTATTCTCACGGTGCAGGATGACAATTTATCGTCTCCTGTCATTCTGAACGGTGGTAAGAATACTTTGTAAGAAAGCAGGAAAGCGGTCATGTGACACAGAGTGAAGAATCTATTGTTTCTGATGACACCTTACCGTCTTCCTCACCACGGCAGCAGATCCTTCACATTCGTTCAGGATGACGCTCTTGCCGTCCGTTGTCATTCTGAGCGGAGGCAAAAATGCCGTATAAGAAAACAGGGAAGCGGCAATGTGACACGGAGTGAAAAATCTATCACTTTAATGACGTCTTATGGTCTTCCTTACCATGGGAACAGACACTTCACATTCGCTTCGGATGACGCCTTGCCGTCCGGTGTCATTCTGAATGGGGAAAAAATACTTTGTGAGAAAGACAGGAAACGAAATAGTGACACAGAGTGAAGAATCTATTACGATGATGGGGTCACGGATTCCTTACCTTTGGTGTTGCTTTTTGTTTTCTTGCATATAGTTTTCGATCGGTCTTATTCAGTATGACGCGTTCTCCTATACAATAGGGTATTCGTGATTTTTATGTGTATTTACAATTTCTCGAAAATCCGTGAAGAATAATTTTAATGATTTATACCTGATATATAATCTTGTGATATGGGTATAAAAATATTAAATATACATGATATTGAAAAAATTTCTGGGGGGGTATACTGAATATAGTAGTTTAATGTGTATTTATAGTGAGGAGATGTGAATCATGCGTGTGACCAGAATTAATCTCAAAACAGATGCAAAAGACAGGAATGAATTAATAAATTTTTGTCTCAAGGGGAGAGTACAGTATGTAGCAATAGGGTGGAGCTATATATATAAGGAAGAAAGTATTAGAACTTATCAGGATTATTACGATGCTGTGAAAAAGAGAGTAAAGAGAATCAATCCGGCATTAAATGCTTTTTGGTATACAAAAGCGGACGATTTATTCTGGACAAGAGATCTCGACGGAATGTATTGGATTTGCAGAGCCAGAGGAGAGGCAGTTCCTAAGTGTGATGAATCGCTGGACATCGGAGCTGTTGTACCGGTAGAAAGCTATCTGGTGGGCTTAGAAGTTCCCGGACAAATCAGCGGATCTTTTAACAGATCCAATGGGGGAATTATACAAAGGCTTGATAAGGAAAAAGAAATCGTTGCATATTCCAAATATATGTTTAACAGTCGTGCTGGAAGAAATGTATACGAAGTAGAGAAGATGGAAGGGAATCTGCTAAACAATTTATCATCTTTTGACTTGGAAGAATTGGTGATTTCTTATCTCCAGATAGCAAAGGATTATTATGTTCTTTCCAATTCTATCGCGAAGAGATCTACTACGATGAATGTAGAGTGTGAATTCAGGTCAAGACGGAAAGCGTATCCGCAGAAAGCTGTGGTACAAGTAAAGTCACCGAGGTACAGTGGTGTTCTGGATGCACTTAGTTTTAAGCAATATATAAATGATGGGTATATCGTGTATTTGTATGCCCCTAAAGTGGAAAATGCGGATAAAATGAAGAATTGTATGCAAATTACGGATGAGGAGCTGATGACTTTTTATAAAAACAATAAGTCTATACTGCCGGATTCCATTACCAAGTGGGAAAATCTTATCAAAGAATAAAGATTAAAAATTCTTAAATAATGCGTGCTCAAGACAGCCGGTTGGTTGAAACAGTAGGTTGTTGGAGACTCATTAATTATTTTCGTTCAAGCCAAGGGCCATAAGGGGATGGCTGATGATTGGGCTGTACTCAGATTCGGAAATATGTAGAGCGAAAGGATGACGAAGATAATGATTCTCTCCCTTGGGTAATTTCTACAGCGAGTGGATTCACTGAAAAGACTGAGAAAAAGGTAGAGATTGATGGTGTACGGCGATTAGTCGATCAGATTTTATAGATATGCTTGATGCAGAAGTCTATAACATTAATGGAGCATTTGATAAAGGTAGATAATAAAAAGCGGCTATTGGAATCCATCACAGGATAAGTAGCTCTATTTCAAATGAAGAAGGGAAAAATAAGTCTTATTTTTCTTGACAGAGGGAAGTGGCTATGGATACGAAATATATCAGAAATATTTTGATTGTCAATAATAAACAGTACGGTAAATCGGAATTGATAGAACGGCTGATAGAGTTCTGCAACCGAAGTATGGGTTACGGAGAAGGAATCTGTATTCCTGATATGCCAGGTTCGAATATTGTTGATAAGGGGCAGCCGGTACAGCTGCATTATAAATATCGAAATGGCGAGGTTTATGAGCTGAATTTTATTGAGATACCGGCGCAGGTGGGTTTCCATTGTGAATGGTCAGCGGATTGGACGCAAGACGTATACAGCAGTCCTTTCACTTGTGAAGGGGGGCTTTTGCTTATTGATTCCTGTTCTGTGTCTAAACGCCAGATACTGGCAGATATGAATCTGGTATTAGCTCATGGACTGGTATTAATCCCAGTTCTCATCGAAAAATCCGGTGAATCAATTAATAAGGAACGAATCATAGAAGATCTCGAATGTATCAGTGGTTATGACATGGCAAATACGGTTTTTGTTTCTGATGAATCGGGGCGGAATGTGAAAGCTATGCTCCAAAAGATAGTGGAGCAGGTACCGCCGCCATTAGACAATTCGAAAAAGCCTTTTCGTGGTTTTATTTTTAATTCCGTCCTTGATCCTTCCAGGAAAGCACTTGCACATATCCGTGTTGTCGATGGGGAACTCAAGGCGGGGATGAAGATCCGAATGATGGCTTCCGGCAAAGTCTGCACGGTATCGGAAGTGGGGCATTTCTTACCGTTTCCTGCAGCAGCTGACATCCTGTGCTGTGGGTCAATAGGATATGCGGCAGCGAATATGGAGAATATTCAGGACTGGGAAATAGGAGATACTGTCGTAGATTCAGAAAATAACACCTTAACAGCACTTCCCGGATATGTTAAAGCAGCAAAGCCTACAATCTTTTTGGGATTATTCCCGATTGTTAAACAAGGCGACCCAGTAGAAATGGGAACAAATCATGAACATGAGGACGTTTATGATAAACTGGGAAAGCTATGTTATGATCGGGCTCATGCTGTTTATGGAGATCCTCTGCCTGAAATTGTAAAAGATCGTCTGCGTCTCGAGTTAAAATTTATTCAGGATAACGATTATAGTACAATTTTTTATACGGCACATAAATTGGTACAGTATTCTAATGACGGTGGTCATCCGGTGGGCGTCAGAGATTCTTTAGGGTCTTCTTTTGTCGCGTTCATGTCCGGTATTACTGAAATCAATCCGCTGCCTTCACATTATGTATGCCCCAAATGTCATTGGAATCATTTTTATACTGACGGCTCAGTGGGAAGTGGTTTTGACCTTCCTGACCACAATTGTCCCGAATGTGGAACTTTACTTTATAAGGATGGTCATGATATTCCGTATTCTGTGCTTTTTGGACTTGATGGCACCAACATTAAAGGATTTGGTCTTGTTTTTGTACAGGATGCGGGTCTGGATGAAGTATACAAGTATATGGAAAAGTTATTGGGGCGGGAATATGTATTATGCTATGGGGATAAACTGATTCCTGGTTCTGAAAAATTCCTGAAATATCCGGATGTTTGTAAATGTTTGAATGCAAAGGACAGAAGATGGCCTGCTAATGGTACAGTCCGGTTTAATTATCATTCTATTATAGATGATATGCTGAGTCTTACCATGAATGGTAATGACGCCTTGACTATGGTTCATGAGCTTCAGAATTTAACCGGTATCAATCCGCAATCTATTCCTTTTAATGATGCCCGGGCACTATCTGTTTTTTGCTCTACTGATGCCCTTGGCATTACACCGTCAAAATTGGCAGATGTTATTGTAAATGGGAAAGTTACCGTAGGGACATTGGGACTGCCGGGGTATGGAACACCTTTTGCAAGAGGAGTACTGGAAGATGTACAACCAAAGAACTTCTCTGAATTGGTAAAAGTGTCCGGCTTCCGCCATGGCACCGGCGTATGGGTGAATAATGCCCGGGATCTCATCAAGAATGATACGGTGAAAATAGAAGAAGTTATTTCCACCAGAGAGGATGTGATGAATTATCTTGTTCATCATGGGGTGGAATCGCTGACATCTTTTACAGTAATGGAAAACGTACGTAAAGGGAAAGGAATTGAAAGCAAGAGATCAAATTATCTGGCTGAGTTGGAAGCGGCCCATGTACCACAATGGTTTATTGATTCTTGTCTGAAAATAAGATACCTGCCTCCTAAAGCGCCTTCAATATTTAGTGCTATGACAGCTCTCCGCATTGCCTGGTTCAAGGTGTATCAGCCATTGGCTTACTATGCCGCTTACTTTACTGTCTATGCAGGAGGAGCCTTTAATGCCACAGTGATTCTGAATGGATTGGCATCACAGAAACAGGAACTGGCCCGCATTGCTGCGCTAAAACATCTTACGGTCGTAGATAAGGACAATGCTACAATGATTGAAGTGGCAGCGGAAATGTATCTTCGAGGAATGGAATTTCTGCCTATCAGTTTGGAAAAATCGGAGGCGACTGCATTCAAAATAGAAGATGGAAAACTTTTGCCGCCTTTCAACTGTATCCCCGCATTGGGGAATGCAGCAGCCGGAGAAATTGTCAAGGTCAGGAATGAGCATCTGTTTACGTCTAAAGCAGATCTAAAGAAAAGGGGTAAAGTGAGCCAGTCGATTATAGATACCATGGAATACATGGGTATCCTGAAAGGGCTTCCTGAGGGAAATTAGATATCTTTTTTGTCTTTGAAGTAGAAGAAATTTCAATTGGATCCATGGAGAACCGGGAATGTAGAGGGGAATAATGGATTTATGCGCAAAACGTTTTTATTATCCCGTATTTACATTCCGGTTGCCGTTTGATAGAATGTTCCTATAATCACAGCGATGAGGAAGAGGAGTACGCATGATCAAGCGAGCCGGTGAGGGTGGGAGTCCGGCACTGTGCGGAAGGCGTTTCCGAGCTGCTGCCTGAACGGAGTAGGGCAGCTATCAAACGAAGGCGGGCCTTTGGCCAATGAGGGTGGAACCGCGGATTTGTAATTCGTCCCTGCAGCTTAATTGTTGCGGGGATTTTTTATTTGCAGGAGGACACATGACTTTTCAGCAGATTATTTTGACGCTCCAGAAGTTCTGGTCGGCGCGGGGCTGCATATTGGAGCAGCCTTATGATGTAGAGAAAGGGGCGGGGACGATGAATCCGGCGACGTTTCTCAGAACCATCGGGCCGGAGCCGTGGAATGTGGCGTATGTGGAACCGTCCCGCCGTCCGGATGACGGACGTTACGGCGATAATCCAAACCGTCTGTACCAGCACCATCAGTTTCAGGTCATCATGAAAGCGTCGCCCGATGATATCCAGGAAATTTATCTGGAGTCTTTGCGGGAACTGGGAATCGTGCCGGAGGAGCATGATATCCGCTTTGTCGAGGATAACTGGGAGTCTCCCACGCTCGGCGCCTGGGGGATCGGTTGGGAAGTGTGGCTGGACGGCATGGAAATCACGCAGTTCACTTATTTCCAGCAGGTTGGCGGTATCGATGCACATCCTGTGTCTGTGGAAATCACTTACGGTCTGGAGCGTATCGCCATGTACATACAGGAAAAGGATAATGTCTATGACCTGGTATGGACGGACGGCGTGACTTACGGTGATGTATGGCATGAAAATGAGTATGAGCAGTCGGTGTACAGTTATGAACTGTCTGACCATGATATGCTTTTCAAACTGTTCGACATGTATGAAAAGGAAGCGGCCCGTGTTGTTAAAGAAGGCTATGTCCTGCCTGCTTATGATTATGTGCTGAAATGTTCTCATACGTTCAATCTGCTTGACGCGGGCGGCGCGATTTCTCTGTCGGAAAGGACGGAGTATATCGGCCGGGTGAGAAATCTGGCGCGTATGTGCGCGAAAGCGTACCTGAATAAACGTAAGGAACTGGGATTCCCCATGCTGAAAGGAAGTGACGCGAATGTCTAAAAATCTTCTCTTGGAAATCGGTACGGAAGAAATGCCGGCGAATATGATGTCTGGCATCGTTGGACAGATGTATGCTCTTGCCGGCGCTAAGCTGAATGAAGCACGGATTGCTTTTGAAAAGGTGGACGTTTACGCCACGCCGAGAAGGCTGGCTGTTATCGTGACTGCCGCCGCAGACGCGCAGCCTGATGAGGAAGTGAAAAAACGCGGGCCTTCTATCGGTGCTGCGTATGATGAAAACGGAAATGTGACAAAAGCCGCCGAGGGATTTGCCCGGGGACAGGGAATTTCTGCGGATGACCTGATTAAAGAGGGAGAATATACTTGGGCACAGGTGGTGAATAAGGGGAAAACGGTGGAAGAAATACTGCCCGCTCTTTTCACTTCTCTTATCACAGGACTCAATTTCACGAGAAGTATGCGCTGGGGTGATGAGGAAGTCCGCTTTATCCGTCCTGTCCGCTGGATCGTAGCACTGGCGGGAGAAGCGGTCGTCCCTATGGAATTTGCGCATGTACGGAGCGGCCGGATGAGCCGCGGCCATCGGTTCCTCTGCAAAGAAGAGGTGGAAATCAAATCACCGGAAACATATAAGGAAACGATGAGGAAGGCGTTCGTCATTGCGGATCAGGACGAAAGACGCGCCCTGATTACCGCGGGGCTGCAAAAGACAGCAAAGGAGCTGGGGAGGCAGGTCTGGCACAATGCGGATCTCCTGGAAGAAATCAATTATCTGGTGGAGTATCCGACGCCGCTCTATGGCCGCATTGATGAAGAATTTCTTGATCTTCCCGTGCCGGCGGTGGTGACTCCCATGCGTGACCATCAGCGGTACTATCCCGTCAGAAAAGAAGACGGCTCGCTTATGCCTTATTTTCTGACGGTCAGGAACGGAGGAGACCGGGCGATCCGCAATGTACAGATTGGAAATGAACGTGTTCTCCGAGCTCGTCTTGATGACGCGAAATTCTTCTTTGACGGCGACCGCAGGAAATCTCTGGAAGGCCATCGTGAAGCGCTTTCCCGCATCAATTATCAGGAAGGCATGGGAACGATGCTGGATAAGTCTGACCGCCTGGTGAAGCTGGTGGAGGAAATCGGTGAAGATTGGAATTTCACAGATACCGAAAAGTCGGATGTCCGACGTGCCGCTTATCTGTCCAAATCCGATCTGGCGACGGGCATGGTGACGGAATTTACGGAACTCCAGGGAGAGATGGGCAAAGAATACGCTCTTCTTGACGGGGAAAAGCCAAAGGTGGCCGCCGCTATTTTTGAACAGTACATGCCCCGTTTTGCCGGCGATGTTCTTCCGAAATCTTCTATCGGAAGGGCGCTGTCTCTTTCAGATAAGCTGGACAATCTGGCGGCGACGTTTCTTCGCGGATTGATTCCCACCGGTTCTCAGGATCCCTTTGCGCTCCGCCGCCAGACGATCGGCGCCGTCCATATTCTGACAGACGGGGAGATCCACTGGGATGTCCGCAAAGGTGTGAAAATGGCTCTTGCGCTCCTGCCGGGAACGCAGGAAGAAAAAGATACGGCTGCAGATAAAGTGGAGGATTTTTTCCGCCAGCGTATCAAAGCCATTCTTCTTGATGAAGGGGTGGATTATGATATCGTGGACGCCGTCCTTACCGGGGCGATAGATGATGTGTATGCAATTTTCCTGAAAGCGCACTCTATGGCAGACAGCCATGTGAAGGGAGAAATGGAAATGCGTCAGGCGGTTACCCGTCTTGCGAATATTACGAAAGGAAAGAGTGCTGTTGAAATCCGTCCCGAACTGTTTACGGAAGAGGCGGAAAAGAATTTGTATGCTGCTCTTGAAAAAGCAGGAGAAGAAGTTACCAACGCTTATAATGCGTATGATTATGGCAGCGCCCTTCCTGCCCTGAAAACGCTCACCGTACCAATTAATCAGTTTCTTGATTCCGTCATGGTCATGGTGGAAGAGGAAGCTGTCAGAAATAACCGTATCTCTCTCTTGATAAATGTTTTGGATGTTTACAGGCGCTGGGGTGATTTCAGCAAATTAGTATAATCAAAATGATATTTCATGAATAATGGAGTGGATATGTTACTGCATAAAAAAATAACAGCTCTTTGCTATATCGTATTTCTGCTGGCCGGGGTGGGCGGATATACGGCAGATGCCGCTATCAATACGGAAGTAGGCAGTTTATCGGGGATGCCGCTTCCGGCGCCGAAGAAAAGTGAAACAGGAAAGAAAATCACATTGAATCTGGCAAGCCGGCTTTTAACGCTGTACGAGGGGATGGAGAAAGTACGCATTTATCCTGTGGCTGTCGGGGCGCCTGAAACGCCTTCTCCGGTTGGTGAGTTTTCCATTTCAGAAAAAGAAGTGAATCCCGTGTGGACCGATCCGAAAACGGAAATCACCGTGCCTTCCGGTCCGTCAAATCCTCTTGGGTACCGTTGGCTGGGCCTTTACGGGAATTACGGTATTCACGGGACGAACGCGCCATGGTCTATCGGCCGCAGTGTATCTCACGGCTGTATCCGTATGTATGAAGAAGATGTGGAGGAACTTTTTGAAAGTGTGCCCATGGGAACACCCGTGGAAATCATCTATGACCGTGTGATTATGGAAGAAGCTCCGGATCATACTGTTTCTTACTATATTTATCCTGACGGTTACGGATGGGAACCGCTCACCGTATCGTCTGTAAAAGAATATCTTGCGCGTTACGGTGTGGAAGACTTTGCCACGCCCGATGAAGTGTATCATAAGATCATCGCCTCTGACGGCAGCGTGACTTATGTGGCAAAACATTATGATCTTGTCATCAACGGGCGGAAGCTGAAAAAGAAGGCTCTTGGTAAAGATGGAAGTATCTGGATCCCTGCAGTGGAAACGTCTGTCGCCGCCAAGGTGGGGGCTTACTGGGACGGGGAAACAAACACACTGATGACCCGTCTGGGCAAGGTGCCGGGGATTGTGAAAAGCGACGTGGTTTATATTAATGAAAAAGACTTGGAAAGTGTATTTCATATCAAGGGTCATCTGACAGAAGACCTTGTTTACGAAGCGGAGGCCCTTCCGACGGCGGAACCTGCTTCGAAAACAATTGTGCTTGGCAGGAAATACTGATAAAGGGGAGCGGATGCTCCTCTTTTTGCGTGCTTCGTGCATGAAAAAAGACCTCTCTTCTGAAAGGTCTTTGCCGGATTATTTCTCCAGTCCCAATTCTTTTTTATAACGTGTCATGCCGTCAATGCAGAGCTGCATGACGAGGTTCGGATCAAGACCGAGCATGTCGAAACCTTGTTTGATGACATCACGGCTGCATCCCGCGGCAAACTTTTTGTCTTTGAATTTCTTTTTGAACCCTTTCAGTTCCATGCCGTCGATCCCTTCAGGACGCATGAGTGCGTATGCCATGATGATGCCTGTCAATTCGTCCACGGTGAAAAGACTTTTTTCCAGGGGAGTGGCAGGCTCAAATTCATCCGTACATACGCCCCAGCCATGGGAAATGATGGCATGGATATCTTCTTCATCGACACCTTCGGGGGCGAGGAATTCCCGGACATGGCGGCAGTGTTCCTCCGGGTATTCTTCATAATCCACGTCATGGAGATAGCCGATAGCTTCCCAGTGGTCACGGTCTTCATGGAAATAATCGGCCATGGCGCCCATTGCCGCGCTGACTGATTGGGCATGGGCGAAAAGATGGTCTTCCGTGGTGTGTTTTTTCAGTATTTCCTTTGCTTTTTCTAAAGTGAGTCTGCTCATAGTAACCTCCTTATATTATGGAAATAGTAGTTCTTTTTTCTCCGTTTTGTCAAATGGGAAAGAAACAGGTACAATGAAGAAAATGGACAGCAGAGAAAGGAGAATTTTCATGGCGCCTATGGAAGAGTTTATCGAAATGTTGAAAAGTCATAACCGGATCGTGTTCTTTGGCGGCGCGGGAGTGTCTACGGAGTCAGATATTCCCGATTTCCGCGGGAAAGGCGGGTTATATCGCCAAAAGACGGAATTTCCTTGGTCGCCGGAAGAAATGCTCTCCCACCATTTTTATGCGGAGCATCCCGTGGAATTTTTCACCCTCTACAAAGAGAGAGAAGGTATGATGCTGGAAGCGGAACCTAACCGGGCGCATACGGCGCTGGCGGAATTGGAAAAGATGGGGAAATTATCCGCCGTGGTGACGCAGAATATTGACGGGCTTCATCAAAAGGCGGGAAGTAAAAAAGTCATTGAACTGCACGGTTCAGTGCTGCGGAATATCTGCCAGAAGTGTGGCAGAATGTACGACATGGAGGAATTTATGGAACTTTGCAGTCCGGTTCCCCATTGTCCCGGCTGCGGCGGCGTAGTCAAGCCGGATGTGGTGCTTTATGAGGAAATGCTTGACAGGAATACGATTGAAGACGCGATTGATGAAATATCCCGCGCGGATATACTGATTATCGGCGGGACGAGTCTGGTGGTTTATCCGGCGGCGGGATATGTGGATTATTTCCAAGGCGACTCCCTGGTTATGAT
>CEAC01012965.1_pt1 | contig 15021 bp, 18 predicted proteins | sample 557411 | NCBI WGS metagenome assembly CEAC01 (sample SAMEA3182094, study PRJEB8094) | gut metagenome | biome: human; feature: gut; material: Stool; isolation source: human stools | place: Canada | collected 2012-02-21
CAAGTAATCATATCGGAAGTGGCGTCCGGAGGACGCCGATTTACATCACTTTATTTATAATAAAAAGTTGATAGCCAAGTAAATCGGCGTCCTCCGGACGCCACAGCTATATATATCCATTATTCCCCGCATGCCTCCGTTTCACTCCGGCATACGGGGTTACGAATAATCGGCGTCCTCCGGACGCTTAGATGCTTAAGTAAACAGCACAGGCCGTGCGTCCCTACTTTGTTAGCCGAAATTTCGCGGTTCTGCAACACCTTCCGGTATTATTTTCAATGCAAAAAGTTATCTTCGGGCCGTAAAGAAATCGGAGCCGCCTGAGTGTCAGGCAGCTCCGATTATCTTTGCTTAGTGTCAGCAAGCGATTAGCCCGGAATGATTGCTTCAGAGGGGCATACTTCAGCGCATGAACCGCATTCGATGCAAGTGTCGGGATCGATGTGGTAGATATCGCCTTCAGAGATTGCCTCTACGGGGCAAACGGGTGCGCAAGTGCCGCAAGCTACACATTTGTCAGTAATTACGTAAGCCATAGTTGTTTTGGATGTTAGATAATTTATACTTAGAAGTCTGTAGTTGTCGTGATTGACGATACAAATTTAAATGTTTTATTTTGAATTATCAAAGAAAAATTCCCACTTTATTGTCAAGGGGGCATATTACTTTGCATTTTGGGTAAGATACCTTAATTCTTATTCAGGTATCGTCCCTTGCCGCGGGTGGCTTTACCGTATTGCACGGCGGCGACGGGGCATACGTGGTAGCAGCGCAGGCACAGCGCGCAGTCATTACCCCAACACGGGCGCCGGCTGTCATCCATGGTGATGTTGCCGAGCGGACAACGGCGTGAGCAGAGTCCGCATCCCGTGCAGTCGGCCGTGGCGTGGAATGGCTTGGGGCTCATTGCGAAACGCCTGAACCACGGATATATCACATTGCTTTTGAACCATGCGAAGCGTCCTTTGATGACATCGTCGTCGGTATCGCCGTTCTTGATACGCCGTGCAATTTCCTCGACCCGCTTCTTTGATGCTTCGAGTTTTTCCCGCGCCAATGCCTCGGGGTCGACGTCAAATCCTTTCATCAGCGTGTAGGTGTTGGGCATTATGACCGTCGATGCCGATGCGGCAGTCCATCCCCGACGCTCTATCAGTTTTCTCCATTGTCGTGCAGTCAGCCCGGCATCGTCACCGCATGTGGCGACCAGATGGTGTTTCGCCGCCAATATTCCGTTCAATTTGGCTTCCCGGATAAATTTCGCGACCACGGGAGGAACTCCCCAGCTGTATACGGGGAATACCCATACTACGGCTTTGCAGGGCTGCTTGGCCTTGATTTCTTTCTTTTTCAGCACTTCGCCGCACATCTCCACTACATCATCGTCGCCAAGCAGCGACGACAGGCGCATGGCTACATCGCGGCTGTTGCCCGTACCCGTAAAATATATTATCATTTTCCCGGTGTATAGAATAAAATTATCGTATGACGACCTGCGTGGCGCCGAAGCCGTATTCACGGAACGATGCGTCGCTGACGTCATGTCCCTTGTATCGGTGTGTAAGTTCCTTGAGCAATGCCTGACGCAGCACGCCCTCGCCTTTGCCGTGGATAAATACTATCTTGCGTCCGTGGTTATGCAGATTGGCGTCCATCACTTTGCGGAATTCGTCAATCTGGCGGTTGAGCATGTCGGCGCGGCTGAGCCCATGGGTGTTGTCGAGCAGTTCGGTGATGTGGAGGTCGACCTCGAGTATATCGTTCTTCGGAGGACGTGACGATTTGGAAACATTGCGTCGGGTGTTGTCGGCGGCATCGTTTTTCTCGCGCATCGCATTCTGCAGTTCCTTGGGGTCAACGGTTATCAACGACGGCGTGCGGTCATCTTTCATTATGTCAATAGCAATGACCGGTTCGTCAAAATATGGATTGCTCTTGAAGCAGTGCAGCCTGAAGAATTTCGTATTGTCAATCTTCGTCTCGAACGATACCGGAGCCTTGCACTCGTATGCCTTGTTGTCCTTGTAGGCGACGAACTGGATAAGCGCACGGTCTACGGCATTGAGCTGCGAGGAGGCGAAGGTGCACATCGTCAGTACGATGTTGGGCTCTACGGTGCCCGCACGGCGTAGAGTCCATCCGCTTTCATTCTCGGCGCGTGTGGCGAACGTGAAGCTGATGAAATAGTTTGAGTCGTTGACGAGCACGGCGTCAAACTCCGAATTGGACAACGATTTGAGATCCGTAGCCTCGAAAGCCATGACGAGATTAATCCTGTCGCCGCCGGGAGTCTCTATCCTCGGCAATTCCGGCTCCGGTGCTGCCTTGACTGAAGGTGCTGCCTGCTGCGGAGCGTTTTTGGCTGCCTGCGCGGCATTTACTTTTGATGCGGCTGATGCCTCCATCACTACGACACACTCGCGCAGCAATGCCGGCACCTCAAACCCGTCCCGGTCCTCCACATGGGCTATGCCGTTTTCGATACGGACAATACGGCCTCCGCCGGTGCTGTTGAGAAATCTAACTGTATCGCCTACTTTTGCCATTTTATTTCAAGTTTAAATTTACATGTGTTTGTGCTACATCTTGACCCTGTCGGGGTGCGATGCTATGAACGATTTCCACGACGAAGCTCCGCGTGCCACGGCCGGTTTTGCCGATTCGTAGAAATGGCATAGCGCGGCGCCGAGAGCGTCGGTGGCGTCGAGCTGCGGCAGGAGGCTTGCGTCGGGTATGTCGAGTATGCGACGGAGCATCTCCTTGACCTGCTCCTTTGACGCGGCGCCGTTGCCCGTTATAGCCATCTTGATTTTGCGCGGCTCGTATTCGGTTATGGGCACGTCGCGCGACAGAGCCGCTGCCATAGCCACCCCCTGTGCGCGTCCGAGCTTGAGCATGGACTGTACGTTCTTGCCGAAGAACGGGGCCTCGATGGCCATCTCGTCGGGGAGGTACTGCTCAACGAGGCCGAGGACGCGTTCATATATGCGGCGCAGGCGCAGGTAGTGGCTCTCGAACTTGTTAAGCTCGATGATGCCCATCGCTATCAGGGCCGGTTTCTTCCCCCTGATACCGAGTATGGCATAACCCATCACGTTGGTGCCCGGGTCGATGCCGATTATTATCCTGTCCCATTCCTTGAGGCTGATGTCCATAGCCGTGTGCCGCGTGTTATAAGTAACTGTTTAAAATTATTTTATATTAACCATTCTCATTATTTTAATATTCTGCCGGAGTCTTTTTCGTCGCTTTCCGTCTCGTCATCAGTCATGTAGCTCGCTACACTCCTTCTTCCTCACCGCAAATCGCCTGAAAAATCCTTCCGTCATAATATCAAAATAATTTTGAACAGTTACTTATCTTGTTTATATTATGCGCATCGGAGTGGTGAAGTACACCACATTCTGTCCGTAGCGTCTGTGCAGTCCGTTGAAAAATTCCTGACCCTCATGCTGAAACCATTCCATTGCCTTGTCGAGGTCGTCGGCTTTGCCCTGCAGAGTGAAGCTCTTGCAGTCAGGGTCGACTTCCACAAGTATTTTCGCCATTACGATGTCGGTGAAAAGCGATGATCCGGCCATCAATGGCATAAGGATAGTGCGCACATCGCCGATGACAGCGTCGGCAATCGGCTTGGCGGCATGAAAGGAGGTGTTTATCAGATGCATGATAAATGTTGTTTAACTGTTATTTCAGAAGCAGGGAACCGTCGCCGTAGCTCAGGAACCGGTAGCCGTGGCCGAGCGCGAAGTCGTACATCGGACGCCAGTCGCCGCCTGTGAATGCCGATACGAGAAGCAGCAACGTGGAGCGAGGCTGATGGAAATTCGTGACCATGCCGTCGACCACGCGATAGGTGTAGCCCGGAGCGATTATGATGCGTGTGGCCGAAATGAGCACGTCAAGCCCGTTGTCGTCGAGCCACTTCAATATCTGCCTGAACGCTTCGCTGCGCGACAGAGCGGGGTGGGTGTCGGAATACGGATACCATTGCGGCACCTCTCCGGGAGTCTTGCCCTCGCTTATAAGGCAGCCTATATGGTAGAGGCTTTCGAGCGTACGCACCGAAGTCGTGCCTACGGCAATGATTTTACGGTCGGTGGCGGCGAGTTCGGCTATGAGGGAACGATCCACGGCAATCCATTCGCTGTGCATCACGTGCTCGCCGATGGTATCGCTTTTGACAGGCTGGAACGTGCCGGCGCCCACGTGCAGCGTCAGTTCGCGCCGTGGTATGCCGCGTCGCGATATACGGTCGAGCAGTTCGTCTGTGAAATGCAGTCCGGCGGTGGGAGCGGCCACGGAGCCTTCGATATGGCTGTAGACGGTCTGATAGTCGGTGCTGTCGGCCGCTTCGGTAGAGCGGTTGAGATAGGGCGGGATAGGTATCTCGCCCGCCGAGGAGATGATTTGCGAGAAAGTGACGTCGCCGTTGTCCCAGCTGAATTTTACTACCGACGTATTGTCGTGGCGCGACATCCGTTCGGCAGTGAGGGTGACAGCCGCTCCATCTATGATTATACGTGCCGACAGTGTTCCCGCTTTCCATCTCTTGGAATTGCCTACGAAGCATATCCATGAACATTCGGCTGTCGAGGCGAAATTGCATGCGTAGTCGGCGGGCGTGTGCGGCTCGAGGCAGAATATCTCAATAAGCGCGCCGGTGCTGCCGGCGCCTTTATGGAAGCGCAGACGGGCGTTGATGACGCGGGTGTTGTTGTATATCAGCATCGAGTCGGCCGGGAGCAGGCTGTCGAGCTCCGAGAATATATGGTCGGAGACGGAGCCGTCGCCATGGCGTACAAGCAGGCGGCACGCATCGCGCTGTTCCAGCGGGTGGCGGGCTATCCGCCCGTCGGGGAGCGGATAGTCGTACTCCTCGATATTTATCTCTTTTACCTTGTTGTCCATCAGGAATTATGTTTTACCGGTTCAGGTTGCCTCCGCTATTTTACTTTGATACGTTGACCGACCCGGAGTTTCGAACCGTCAATGCCGTTCAGTTTCTGGAGTTTTTTTACTGTCGTTCCGTAGCGGCGGGCAATCTTTGACAACGTTTCGCCTTTTTTTACCTTATGGTATACGGGCTTTTGGGTAGCGCTGCCGTTTTGGCGGACTTGCTGTACGGGTGTCTTTTCTGCCGGTTTTACCTCAGTATTCTCTTTCTCTTCATCGACCTGCTGTGCGGTCGGTTTGCGTGAATTGAATGTGGACTGTATGCGATGGCGCACCTCAAGAGCTTCAGGACTGTCGTCTGAAACCCTTACCGTGTCGGGGGTTGCCGCTGTTTCGTCGGCGACTGTGACAGCGGTTTCTACGGCTTCGTCCTCCACGTCTATGTCATTTTCAGGCATGATGTCGTCAGGGTTATCGTCGGCGGTAGCATCATTGCTGTCAGCGTTGCCGGGGTCAGCGCTTTTATTTGCATCCGGCGCGGCGAGCTCCTCTGTCACGGCTGAAGTCACGTCGGCTTCAGGCGCGGTTGTGGCTGCGATTTCCGTCGGCGTGTATTCTTCCTTGGGTTCTTCCGGCTTCAGGGTCTTTTTGGTGATAACAATTTTTATGGTGCGTCCGCGGCGTAGTGTCTTTATGCCGTTGGCTTTTTTGATTGACGCTACAGTCACGCCATATCGTTTGGCGAGCTTACTGAATGTGTCACCTTTCCTGACCTTGTGAAATTTGATTTCTTCGGTGATGATGTATTTGCCGTCATCGCTTACCTTTGACGCACCGGTGGCCGGCTCGACAACACCGCGCCTCGTATATTTCTCGGCATCGTGGGCCACGATGCTGTCTTCCGAGATGATATAGCATAGAGCCTGATGGGAGGGGAGCACGAGTGGGTAAGCCTTTATGTCGCCGGGGATAACATCCTGGCGGTATTGCGGATTGAGCGTGCGGATTTCTTCGATAGGTATGTCGAGCACATCGGCAATCTGCTGGAAATAGACACGTTTTTTGACGTAGACGGAGTCGGTAAGTATGGGGCGGCGCGCCAGCATGGGTGATATATTATGCTTGTCATAATAATTCATCGCATAATTCGCGGCTATGAAGCATGGTACATATCCGCGCGTCTCGGCCGGCAGGTAGGGATATATTTCCCAGAAATCTTTCTTTTTGTCTTCACCGGCACGGCGGAGTGCCTTGTTGACATTACCCGGACCACAGTTGTAGGCGGCTATGGCAAGCGACCAGTCGTTGTATATGTCGTGAAGTTGCCTGAGATAGCGGGCCGCCATACGCGAGGAGCATATCGGGTCGCGGCGTTCGTCGACGAGCGAGTTGATTTCCATTCCGAGTCCGCGGGCGGTAGGCAGCATGAATTGCCACAGGCCTGTCGCACCGACGGGCGATACGGCATTAGGGTTGAGTGCCGATTCCACGATTGGCAGATATTTAAGTTCCAGCGGCACTCCTTCCTGCTCAAGCGCCTGCTCGAATATGGGCATATAGTATGTCGACATGCCGAGCATGCTCTCCACGAGCGAGCGACGGCGGTCGACGTACATCTTGATATATGATTTTACTACGGAATTGAACGGCATCTCTATCACCGTGGGCAGTGCCATGAGTCGCTGCACGAGTTCTTCGTCGGTAGGCGTCACCGGCGAGTCAGTGCCGTAATAGTTTTTTGCCAGTTCGGTATAGTTCTGCATGTACCAGTTCTGCATCATCAGGTGTGTGTCTGCCTCGAAACTGTGGGGGTAGACAATATGCGGGTCGGTGATGGTGTCTCTCACCGACAGGATGTCGGCTCCTGTAGCTGCTGCGGCGGTGAATGCTACAAGCATTGCCGAGGTTATGTTCCGTAATATCTTGTTTATCATGAGTGGTAGTATTGTTTATGCGTATGGTTCAAGGCATATCAGAAAGTTATCGCCCATTGCAGCCCCATTGACGGCAACCGTGTGCGTCCGTCCTGTATCAGTGACGGATATACCTCCATCGACAGGTCGGGCGATATGTCGAAATGGGCCAGCGAAGCATCGACGTATGCGTCGACGATTGCAACCAGATACACCGCCACCATGCCTATGATACAAAGGTCGCGGTTGCGGCGGAAGTAGTTTTTGCGCGAGCGCAATATATTTGTGAGCCATGTCTTGTCGAGGTCTTCCTCCTTCACGGTCGATGGGAAGAAATCCATGTAGCTGCGTGTGGTGGGGTCGTTGTCCATTATGTCGGCGTATGCTTTGGTGTAGTCGGTGAGCATGCCGTTGTTCCAGCTTGTGGCGTAGCCGAGCCCGAGGTATCCGCCGACAATGAGCGGCAGTTTCCAGTAGCGTCGGTTGTATACCTGCCCGAGTCCCGGAAAGAGTGCGGCAAGCCATACCGCTTTGGTCGGATTGGGATTGAATTCAATAGTCCGCGGTACCCATTCGTCGGTTATTTCGGCAATGGAGTCGGGCAGCGTGGCATTTACCACTTCGACAGTATCGACAGGTATGAACTTGACGCGGTCATTTGTCGTTATTATGCGTTCACCCTCTATTTCCGACCCGGCCGGCAGCGGGGTTTCCCCGACGGGAATATCCTGCGGCAGCGGGGTATCGTCATCGTCGGCCGAAGCAAATGCAAAAGAATTTGAAAAAAGGTTAAACGGGAACAGCATCAAGGCCGCCAGGAACGACAATAGCGCTTTCCGGCAGCCGGTGACGGTAAATTCTTTTGTTGTGGCTTTATCTTTTCTCATTGCGTAAATGGCTGAGTGATAGAAAAAAATGCTGCGATAAGGCTGCATTTCTGACGACTCATGCCTATTGTTCTTTTGATTTCAGACTATCAAAGATAGTAATTAATTTGGCAAGTTCGTCCTGATTTTTGAACGGGAATGTGATTTTGCCTTTGCCCGAGTTGTCGCACGCAAACTGTACGGGGGTATTGAATGTGGATGAGAGCTGACGCCGCAGCATCTCGAAATCGCGGTTGGACGCCGTTTTTGCTTTCTCCTTCTTCGGGGCGCTGTCGGCAAGCTGGTAGGCTTTTGCAAGCTCCTCCACACGTCGCACCGATAGTCCCTGGCGTATAATCTCGTTGTACAGTTTCAGCTGCAGGGCAGGGTTGTCGATTGACAGCAACGCGCGTGCGTGACCCATGTCGAGGCGTTTGTCGCGCAATCCGAGCTGCACTTCGGCAGGCAGCCGCAACAGGCGCAGGAAATTGGCTATCGTGGCGCGCTTCTTGCCGATGCGTTCGCTGAGCCTCTCCTGTGTCAGATTGTATTGGTCGATAAGTTTCTTGAACGTCAGCGCGATTTCTATGGCATTGAGGTCCTCGCGCTGTATGTTCTCGATGAGGGCCATTTCGGTAAGTTCCGAGTCATTGGCCGTGCGTATGTAGGCAGGTACGGTGGCAAGACCGGCTTTGATTGCGGCGCGGTAACGTCGTTCACCGGCTATAATCTGGTACTGGTCAGGGCCTATCTTGCGCAGCGACAGCGGCTGTATGATACCGATTTCACGTATGGATACGGCGAGGTCGTTGAGCGCTTCCTCGTCGAATGTCGTACGTGGCTGGCTCGGGTTGGGGGTTATGGCGTCGAGGGCTATCTCGTTGATGACCGACGAACCGCGTGCGGGGACGTCGTCCATGGCTATGAGCGAGTCGAGTCCGCGGCCTAATGCGTTGCGTTTGGGTAATGACATTGTAGTGAATGTGTTATGTATGGAATGAATGGCTCAGTATTGTCAGCGGCAGGGCACGGTCATGCCTGCCGGTTCCTGCTGATAATCTCGCGGGCAAGCATGATGTGGGATGTGGCGCCGCGGCTTTCAGGGTCGTAGAGTATGGCAGGCAGTCCGTGTGACGGCGCTTCGCTCAGACGTATGTTGCGCGGTATTACCGTGTCAAACACCATATCGGCGAAATGCCCTTTCAGCTCCTCGTAAATCTGGTTGGCAAGGCGCAGGCGCGCGTCATACATCGTGAGCAGGAAGCCTTCGATTTCGAGCGCGGGGTTGAGCTTCGATTTTATTATGCGTATGGTGTTGAGCAGCTTCGATATGCCTTCGAGGGCGAAGTATTCGGCCTGCACGGGGATGATTACGGAATTTGCTGCCGTCAGCGCGTTGACCGTGATGAGACCGAGCGAGGGGGAGCAGTCGATTAATATGTAGTCGTAGACCGGCTTGAGCGGTTCGAGCAGATTGGCGAGCACGCGTTCGCGGTTAGGCTTGTTGATGAGTTCTATCTCCGCTCCCGCGAGGTCGATGCGCGAGCCGACAAGGTCGAGATTGTCGACACATGTCTTTACCTGGGAACCGTCTATAGGATAGCCGTCGACGAGACATTCATATATGGAGGAGGTCATTGAGCGCGGCTCTATGCCGTAGCCTGATGTGGCGTTGGCCTGCGGGTCGGCATCGATGATGAGTGTGCGTTTGCCTGCCGATGCAAGTGATGCTCCGAGATTGATGGTTGTAGTCGTCTTACCTACGCCACCTTTCTGATTGGCGATTGCGATAATCTTTCCCATGTGTAATTCAGATTGTAAAATGTTTCACGGTGCAAATAAACGATATTTTGCCCGCATTACAAAGTTAATAATCCTCAAAGAACCAAATATGTTGATAACTGTTGATGATTGTAGATAAGTGTCCGTGGAACATTCCGCCGATTTGACTTTTTCGCCGATATTCAGTACCTTTGTTACGGAAAGGATAAACATAAAAAAAGATTCAATTATGGAACGACCTCTTATACTTATAAGCAATGACGACGGCATAGCCGCCCCCGGAATACATGTGCTGACCCGCATAGCCCGGCATCTCGGTGATGTTTATATCGTCGCGCCGGCCACCCCGCAGTCAGGCATGTCGTCGGCTATGTCGGTCAATGTGCCGTTGCGCATAAAGCAGCACGACAATACAGACTACAATGATAATGTGAGGATATTCAGTGTCACGGGCACCCCCGTCGACTGTATAAAACTCGCCATGCATCATATCCTCCCGCGTAAGCCCGACATGATGCTGTGCGGAATAAACCACGGCTCCAATGCCGGTAACAATCTTATTTATTCCGGTACGATGGGTGCCGTGATGGAAGCATGCATGATAGGTATTCCTGCCATAGGATATTCGCTGATGCACCATTCGCTGGCGGCAGATTTCTCGCAGACATTGCCGTACATTGAAAAAATATCAAAAGCCGTGCTTGCCCACGGGCTTCCTGAAGGCGTCTGCCTCAATGTCAATTTCCCGGCCAAAGTGGCCATCGAAGGGCTCAAGGTGGTGCGTTCTGCCGAAAGCCACTGGACGGAGGAATACCGTGAATACACCGATCCGACAGGGCGGCCTTTCTATTGGCTTACCGGAAAGCAGATCAACGACGAACCCGACGCCACCGACACCGATCTCTACTGGCTCGGCCGCAATTACGCCACGGCGGTACCCGTAACTCCCGACCAGACAAATGTATCAGCCATAAAGGCAGTCGCTGCGATAGGACTTTTTAGGTAGATTTTGCTATAATTTTCGTCGAAATTCGACGGAATACTATGAAATTCGACGGAATACTCTTTGTCTTCCGTCGAAATTCGACGGAAGACGATAGATTCAAACGGAGTTTACTTCTCAAACCAATTTCGTCCATCTGTCCATATCGAGTCTTCTCTTTTCATGGCTTTCAATAAATCCCCTAAACTACGAAGTTGTTGCTCTTCTGTCTTACTTGATGGTAACACATCTTTGATATATTCATAGATGCTATCCCTTTTCGCACCTTCATTGCCGGCATTCTTAAGATATTGCAGAATCATCTGACGAAGTTTCTTAGCATCATGGAAAGGTGTCGTAGTAAATTTCTGCATAATATTATTTTGGAATATAGTCGTTGTGTTGCCAATAATAACGAAAATGAAAAATAATCATTATATTTGCAGATAAGGGATGCAATAATGGAAGATGTAAATCGAATCAAACTCGTTTTAGTAGTGAAAAAACGTACTAATAAATGACTTTCAGGACAAATAGGAGTTAATTCGTTAACTGTGCCAAAATGGTTAGCAAACACATTGCAGATAGATATAACAAATTTGCTAAAGATTGCAGATTTGTTGGAAGTCGAAATTCAAGAGTCGATATAGTTCGTGACTACAAAGCCTTTTTACTATTGTACACTTGATCACTATGCGAACATTGTATTCGTACACCAGTTTTATCTTTGCAAAAAATATCATAAGATGCCGACAAATAAGAATGCTTTAACAAGATATAAGTACCTTGATGAAATGCTGTCTGATAGACATCATTTTTATGACATTCACGACCTTACAGAAAGATGCAATGAAAGACTGATTGATGCAGGATTCCCAGAGGTATCTCAACGTTGTATAGAAAAGGACATAAGCTATTTAGAACACGAACCATTCTATGCTGAAATAGAACGCTATAGGGTTAATGGTCGTAGGTGTATTAAGTATACAAATCCTTCTTTTACTATTTTTAGGAAAGAACTGAGCGAAGAAGAAAGTAACTTAATATTGGAGATTCTTAATACAATAGGACAATTCGATGGCTTGGCTCATTTTGAATGGCTCGACCGTTTAAAAATTGGACTTGGGTTAAAGAAACGTTCGCGTATCATTAGCTTTAGCAATAATCCCTACCTACAGAATTCTAACTTATTAGGCGTGCTGTTTGATAACATTTCAAATCATGTTGCCGTTGGATTGGTGTATCACACTTTCTCGGATAAGAAAAATAGAGAAATCATCTTACACCCCTATTTGCTTAAACAATATAATAATCGGTGGTACTTGATTGGAGCAGCTGATGATGATGACAAGATTCTCAATTTTGCCCTTGACAGAATTGATGCTGTGACAGCCCTTCCCGAAGTGAAATACAAACCATGTAACGACGATTTAGCAGACCGCTTTGATGATATTATTGGATTAACTCTATATGATGACAGGGATGTTGAACATATCTTGTTTTGGGTGAGCAACCGCTCTAAGGATTACGTGAAGACTAAGCCTATTCATGGTTCGCAATGCCAATATAAAGGTGAAAAAGAAGAAGAATTCCGTAGTCAATATCCATCACTCAACGAGGGTGCATTTTTCTCAATAGATTGCATACTTAACTATGAGTTAATACGTGAACTTTCCTCCTTTGGCAAAGAACTTGTTGTTTTATCACCTTCATCCATACAAGATGATATTTTTAATCGAATAAAATTAATGCTTGATAGTTATTCTAAAGTGCGAACATAGAGTTCGTTGCCTGCATTTACTTTTGCAGTATAAATAATAAAAACAAGCATTATGAACACTCAGAATCTTAATAAAGTTTTTGTTTTCGATATGGACAATACATTAATAAAAACGGATAAAGCCAACAACCTAGCCTATTCTGAGGCTATAGGTTTGGTGCTGGGTGTTAAATATGATATTGGCCATAGCGAAAGATTTACAAGAAACAAGTTAAAGACTGTATTTCCGAATTTAACAGAAACTCAATTTAGTGAAATAGTTGCACGTAAAGAGAAGTGTTTTGAATCGTACATCAAAGAAACTGAGTTGAACCATAATCTATTCTTGATTTTGAAACGTCTCCACCATGAAGGGTGTCACACAATTTTACTAACCAATAGCCGTTCGGGAAGAGCAATTAGCCTATGTAACTATTATAACCTTACGAAATATTTTATTCGGCTATTTTTTTATGAGGATTGCTTTGACAATAAATATACTCTTCTTAAATCTTTGGGATACGACTTACAGAACATCGTGTTATATGAAAATGAAGAAGATTCTTCCTCAGAGGCTAATGCTAACGGAATCAATTTAGAAAGAATCATCAAAGTAGAATTTTGAAAGGTATGGAACAATTTGTAATTCTATCAAAAAACAGTCTCTGTCACAAAAAAGAAGGTGGTTTTGGGACGACCCTACAACAGGATATAGTTGCTTTTTACCATAACGATTATCAAGGTGGCGGTAACTGGCGTATATCAGGTACCATTGAAAATCTTATTTGTACTTTTAAAAATGATGTCACGACATACTCATCGCAAACTCTTAATAATGCAGCATCCAGACTTTCTCAAATTCTTAAAGTTGACTTACCGGAGATTTTGCGTCTTAGCGGAAAACAGAATCTTCGTGTATGTGTGATTCCAAGAGCGAAACGAGAAAATTCATATCGCCCCAATCAATTATATCTAAGAGCTACAATCCAAATTGCTGTACAACAATTGAATGGTTTTATGGATGGCACACACGATATTATTAGACACACTGATACCGCCACAACGCATTTGGCTCGTAGTGGTTATGGAGGCTTAGGCGAACTGCCTTATGTTGGCATAACAAAAGATACGTGTAATATCTCGAATGATGTAATCGGACAAGATGTATTACTCATTGATGATCTTTACACCAAGACCGTAAATATTGACGAGGACTGTATTCAAGCCCTACTGGACAAAGGTGCGAGAAGTGTTATCTTTTATTCTATCGGCAAGACGTTATCAAGATATTAAACTATTGACATGAAGTATTCTGAAAACGCATTAAATATATTAACAGTTCGTTCTTTCCCTCAAAAAGGGCCGGCATGGATAGATAAGAACTTACATGGCAACGAAAACTTGTCTGTTTTGTGTCAAATCTTGGATACTAACGAATACGAGTTTATGAAGAAAAGGGATAGGATAGAATTTACTATCAGTAAACTTGGAAGTAGTGTTGATGGTCTTGTCGCCATTGGAGATGCTGATTTTCCTCCTATACGAGGATCTGTAAAACCAGCAGACAAACCTTTTGCCCTTTTCTATAAGGGAAATATAAGTTTGCTCAACAAAGACAATTTGAATGTCGCTGTCATTGGAGTTCTCAATCCAGATGATAAAATTGAACTGACGGAATGGATGGTTACTGCTGAAATTCTGAAACATAATGCAACTATCATTAGTGGTCTTGCCATTGGCTGCGATTCTATTGCTCATAAAACAGCCTTGGAAAGAGGCGGTAAAACACTTGCTATCCTGCCAAGTCCCCTTGATAATATCTTACCTAAAGAGAATGTCGAATTGGCAGAGCGAATCGTCGAAAATGGAGGCCTACTTATCAGTGAGTATTATGAAGCACCCAAAAGTCGAAATGATATGATAAGTAGATTTGTCGTAAGAGATAGGCTTCAAGCTTTATTTTCTGATGCGGTACTACTCGCTGCCAGCTACGCTCCCAATAATAGTGGTAATGATTGCGGGTCAAGACATGCTATGGAAAAAGCAAAAGCGTATGGTATAAAAAGAGGGGTTATCTATAATGAAAGTAAGCACCGAAATATAGCAATGTATAATCTAAATAGACAAATACTTGCTGAAGATCAGAGCGTTATTCGTATAGATTCTGCCAATATGTCTGAAGCTGTTCTTCGATTGGTCACCAAGTCTAATGAACAAATATTATTTTAAGACATAATAAAATTATTATGGATAGAGTAAATACAGCTGACTGGGAGGAAGCCAAATTTAAACATAGTCATTGTTTATGTTATTCAGAAGCAAAAGGTTTGTATGTGGAGAGAATTTCTCTTGCTTCAAAAGATGAAGTGCTATTCCTTCCTCATGGACATAAAGGCTTTTGGAAAAAACAAGTTTCGTTGGCTAAGGAAAATCTGACAATTCAAGTTGAAACGAATTTCGGCTATGGAAGTCGGACATATATGAGAGCTATCATTGAAAGAGATGGACAAAGATTGTTGGATTTTGACAAGTCCAAAATGTACATTCTAAATAATTGTAGCGTCATGACATTGGATGTGAAACCTTACGAATGGGAGGAATTATTTAGGGATATTCAGTTAATGACCTCAAACGAACTTTGAAAGACCGGCCGAGAGTGGAATACACGATGATGAGAGAAGATTAGGCCGCAATTCTTCGATTCTCAGAGAGCAAAAGCTGTCAATATGGTGACGAAAGGATATTACGGGTCATCCCCGGCACAGGCCGTGGAGCAAAAATCCAGGAAGTGTATCAGGCTCGTTTCTTCTCTTTCGAGGTGAG
>CEAC01039456.1_pt1 | contig 14849 bp, 15 predicted proteins | sample 557411 | NCBI WGS metagenome assembly CEAC01 (sample SAMEA3182094, study PRJEB8094) | gut metagenome | biome: human; feature: gut; material: Stool; isolation source: human stools | place: Canada | collected 2012-02-21
CTACGGAGCGGCATGGGGCGGGATGGAGAGAGCAAAATTTTATTCCCGACAATGAAGTCATTAGATGGTGTAAATAAGAAAAATGATGTAAATAATACAGCTTCTGAAGCACCTGAAAAAAATGTAAAAACTGAGTCTGAAAAGATTGATTTTTCTAAAGTAAAGATTGAGCCTTTGTTTGAGGAAATGGTAGACTTTGATACATTCAGCAAGTCAGATTTCCGTGCAGTAAAGGTTAAAGAGTGTGTTGCAGTACCGAAGTCAAAGAAACTGTTACAGTTTACTCTTGATGACGGAACAGGCACAGACAGAACCATTTTAAGCGGTATTCATAGCTTTTATGAGCCGGAGGAACTGGTTGGAAAGACTCTTATCGCTATCACAAATCTTCCACCGAGAGCTATGATGGGCATTGACTCTTGCGGTATGCTCCTCAGTGCTATTCATGAAGAAGAAGGCGAAGAAAAGCTTCATCTTCTGATGGTTGATGACCATATTCCAGCAGGTGCAAAGCTCTATTAAGATGATGTAAAGATGTACCGTTTTACCGAATAGACGGGACGTACTTCATTTGATAAAAAACTAAAAAAACAGCGATTTACATCAAACTTACATCAATTGATGCAGAAATCGGTGCAAGCAAGAAAAAATCGCATAATTAGCAGAATGAATGGGCAGTCCTGAAATCGGGATTGCCCATTTTTAGAAGAAAGACGAAAAACTCTTGACCTGCACGCAGCGTATACGCTTATACTATCAACATAAATCATAAGGAGGTGCATCGGATGTTATTAAATGAAATTATAAATGAGGTTGGAATGACAAAGCGTGCAGTTAAGTATTATGAAGAAAAAGGATTGCTGTCAGTGGATAAAGATAACAATGGTTATCGTAACTATACTGCACAAGATGTTGAAACTTTAAAAAAGATTTCAGTATATAGAAAACTCGGTATTAGTATTAAAGACATACAGAGCCTTTTGGAAACTGGCGACAAAAGTATTCTTCTTCGTATTTATCAAGAAAAAGTGCAGGAAAAAGTTTTAAAAGACTCAGAACTTGAAGCTTTGAAGCAATTTATAGATGATGGTGACGCAGACAAAGCAAATGAGGCACTTGATTATCAAACCGGTGAAAATGCAATTGAGTCTTTGCTACCGGGAAAAGAATGGGGAGATTATTTTAAAAGTCATTTCAAACCATTTCTTAATGTAAGGTTGAAGACTCTGGAACAGAAGCAGGCACTACATAATATATTAGAATATTGCGATGAAACGACATTGAAAGTTCCTTTTATTATGGGAATAGGTGCGAAGATGATAGGTGGGATTGCACAAGAAACCAGAACCGCAGATGAGATGATAGCCTATTATCGTGATATGAGTGAAAGTGAATATGAAAGACTAAAAGAAAAAGTATGGAAAGGTGCTAAAATGAAAAACGGTATAATGAAATACCATCCAGCATTTATTGCACAGAGAAAAATGCAGAAAGAGTTACAAAATAAAGGATATAACGATATATTCATTCCTAATTTAATGGTTCTGTCTCCAACGTATGCAGAATATAAGAAAGCGTTAGATAATGTGAACGATAGAATGTGTAGAGAACTTGGACTGTATTATGATAGCAATTATAACTTAGTTATTAAAAAAGATAATTCTAAGTAAAAGTTAAACTACCCTTTGGGAGAGGAGAAATCCTTTTATCAAAGGGCTTTTTCTATTTATACGGATATTCGCAAACTACAAGATAAAGCCAAAACTTCATATACTCTAAGCACAAGGAGGTTGAGGTTTGGCTATGAACAACAGTTTAGCAGAAGTACACCCAGAGCTTATTACGGAATGGTCGGAGAAGAATTTACCGCTTACACCTGATGATATTACTTTCGGTTCAAATAAAAAAGTATGGTGGAGAGGTGCTTGCGGTCACGAATCTGGTATTTTCTATTGACCCATATACATATCAGCTAACGGTGTCGGGAAATGCAGATAGAGATACATTATCGCAGATAGAAACATTACTGAATGAAGGGGATAATGCGAAAAATATATGGACACATGCGTGGATTTGTATGCATGATGCAGACAATGAAATTGTTAATTCGCAGGCAAATATGAAAAAGGCGAACCAATATTCTTTATGGCATGCCCAAACACATTTCCCTTGCAAGTTATGGGATGCAGGAGAAAAGGGACTTACATTATCTGCTTTTGAATGGGAGAAGGATAGAAAAACGCTGATATATGGGCAGGTAGACTATATGTATGGAGAAGCACTTTATAAGCCTGAAATGAAAGAAGGAAATCCTATAAGGTTATATAGTTTGGATGAAATCACGGAGATATTCTGTAAATTAGGACTTCGTATTTGTAACAGCTTTGCTGATTTCAGTGGAAAGCCGAGTTCTGATAATGATATTCAATTGATGGTTTATTCCATACGGGAATAAATCTTCATCAAATCTTTATTTTTTTCTGTTAGGTTATATTTCAGTAAGAAATGAAATATAGAAGGAAGGATAGAAAAGATGGAAATGATGTTGCAGACACAAAATTTGTGTAAATATTTTAAAAAGCAGAAAGCGGTAAATAATGTTTCACTCAATATAGAAAAAGGACAGATTTATGGACTGCTTGGACCGAATGGCGCTGGTAAATCTACTACATTGAAAATGCTGACCGGTATGATGAAACCAACTGCAGGAAAGATTTACCTTGATGGAAAACTATGGAATAGGAAGGATTTGTTAAAAATAGGAGCGTTAATTGAAAATCCGCCTATTTATGAAAATCTTTCCGCCAGAGAGAATTTGAAGGTAAGACAATTATTGCTTGGTACAGATGAAAACAGAATTGATGAGGTCTTGCAGATTGTATCACTTACAAACACCGGAAAGAAGAAAGCAGGACAGTTTTCTTTGGGGATGAAGCAAAGACTAGGCATTGCAATGGCATTGCTTGGAGAACCGGAACTTTTGATATTGGATGAACCTACGAATGGATTAGATCCAATAGGCATCGAGGAATTACGAGAGCTGATTCGGTCTTTTCCGGAACAGGGAATCACTGTAATTCTCTCCAGTCATATTCTCTCGGAGGTACAGTTACTTGCAGATAAAGTCGGGATTATTTCAGGTGGAATCTTAGGATACGAAGGAGCATTAAAGCAGGGAGATAATCTTGAAGATTTGTTTATGAATGTGGTAAGAAAAAACCAGAAAGCAGGTGAAATCCATGGTTAATATTATAAAAGCAGAACATCAAAAAGCCAAAAGAACCATGCGAAAAAAGTTTATCTGGGGATTTCCTCTTCTTACATTTGTCATGGCATTTATATTTACTCTTGGGATGACAAATGCTTATGCAGAAAGTGTTTGGAACTGGTGGTATACACTTTTGCTGCCGGGGATGATTGCTCTATTTTGTTATCTTTCTGTGGCGCAGGAGAAAAAGATAAAATACTATCATTTAATGACTATTCCCACAGACAGAAGAAAATTGTTGCTGGGGAAAATTATTTATATTGGGTGCATGATTCTGTTTTCCAATGTGATTGTGTTTGCAGGAGCAACGCTTGGAGGCTTTCTTCTAACGACACATGTTCCAGTTGGAGGAGCGTTGATTGCAGTATTGTTTCTGACGGTTTCTGAGTTATGGGAGATTCCGGTAGCTTTATTTTTAAGTGAACGATTTGGAATGATTGTAAACCTGTTCGTCTGCCTATTTATTACCGTCAGCGGTGTGGTAATATCACAAACCAGAATCTGGTATGTACTTGTTTCTGCAATCCCTATGCGAATGATGTGCCCGTTGCTTCATGTTTTACCAAATGGACTTGCCGCAGAAGCAGGGAATCCTCTTTTGGATACGGGAGTCATTGTTCCGGGAATGTGTCTCTCAATCATCTGGTTTGTTTTTGTAACGGTTCTGTTTTTGAAATGGTTTGAGAGAAGAGAGGTGAAATAAGATGATTGGAAGATCTCTTAATGCAGACTTGCGAAAGATGAAAGGAACATCTGTGATTCTGGCACACTTACTGATTCCGATTATAACCAGCGTTATATTTTTAATATATTACTTTTTTTCACCATGGAATGAAAATATGAAAGTGATTGCATTTTATCAGGCAATAGGAGCAGGACTTCCGGTACTTATTGGAATTTTTACAGCAAGTGTGATGGAACAGGAACAAAATGCAGGTGATTTTCAAAATCTGTTGTCTTTACCGGATAAACCTGCAGCATTTTTATCGAAACTGTTGATGCTACTGGTTTTGTGTCTGTGCTCTATCCTATTGACAGCAATCATATTCGGAATTGGATTTGGAAGAATCGCATCAAGCGATATCGAAATCATGAAAGGATGTATATTTGCAGCATTGCTGCTGTGGGGAAGCAGTGTTCCACTTTATCTGTGGCAGCTGATTCTGGCTTTTCAGTTTGGAAAAGGGGTATCCATTGGAGCAGGGATTATATCAGGACTAATTAGTGCATTGATGCTTACCGGACTTGGAGATTATGTGTGGAAATATGTATTTGTCTGCTGGACGGGTAGAGTACCATATACTTATCTGCAATCTGTATTGGGAGAAACTAGTGTAGGTGAATGGTTGTCATTCATACCAGGTTGCTTAATATTTACAGGGATTAGTATGGTATACTATTTTTGGTGGGTAAACCACTGGGAAGGAAACAGAATATCGGAATAGAATCGAGGGAAACTATGGCAAAAATACTGGCAGTTGATGATGAACCGGCAATTTTGGAAATGATAGAAAGCATTTTGAATAAGGATGGACATCTGGTTACCAAAGTAAGTAATCCACTAAAAATTAATATGGAAGAATTACATCGTTATGACCTGATTTTACTGGACATTATGATGCCTGGAATTGATGGCTTCGAATTATGCAAAAGAATCAGGGCACTTGTGGATTGTCCGATTTTGTTTCTTACGGCAAAAACGGAGGAAAACAGTCTGGTAAACGGACTTTCTTTAGGAGCAGATGATTATATTTCAAAGCCATTTGGAGTGATGGAACTTCGGGCAAGGATCAATGCACATCTTAGAAGAGAGCACAGGGAACATTCTGTCCGGATGGTTTTGGGGAGGGTCTGTATTCAAATATCTCAAAAGAAACTATTGGTTGATGATAAGGAACTTCCTCTTACGAAAGCGGAGTACGAAATCTGTGAATTTCTGGCTAAAAACAGAGGACAGGTTTTCTCGAAGGAACAGATATTGGAAGCGGTCTTTGGCTTTGACAATGAGAGTAATGACAGTACTATAATCACGCATATCAAAAATATAAGAGCAAAATTTGCGGATTATGATTATATGCCGATAAAAACAGTCTGGGGGATTGGATATAAATGGGAAGAGTAAAGAGAAGCAATGCACTCAGCAGGATTTTTATGAGATATGTACTGGTCATGCTTGGATCATTAGTTGGTTTGGTGATTGTTGCTTATCTGCTGCTGTACCTTTTGATTAGTGTGGGCTGTATTTATCCGGCAAATTATGCAGAGCAAAAGATTAATGAAGCATATGATACGATTCTACGTGCAGATAAAGTGACTGCTGAGATGATTCCCGCACTTTGTGATTATGTAATCTTTTCAGAGAATGGAGAGAAAATAGGTGGAGATCTGTCAGAACAATACGAACAGATAGCATGGAATGTTGCAAAGTACGGAAACGCATCCGGGAAATATTTTTATAAAGTAATTGTAAGGGAAAATGAATATGTTGTATTGCAATATCGCCTGACACCTCAATATCATTCAGCTTTTTTGAGGGAGCATTTTATAGGACCACAGAATGTGATGAGTATTATGTCTGTGATTGGAGCGGTAGCGATTATCATCATTCCGTCCATACGTTTTGGAAAAAGAATCAAAAAGCAGATGCAGCCTGTATTAGACGCAATCGGACAAATAAAGGATCAAAATCTGGAATATGAGACATCCTGTTCCGGTATCAAAGAGTTTGATGACTGTTTATCGGCAATCGATGATATGCGGGATGCATTGCGAGAATCTTTAGAAAAGCAGTGGAAAACAGAGCAGGAAAAGAACCGGCAGATGTCTGCTTTGGCGCATGATATTAAAACACCTCTTACGATTGTACGGGGAAATGCAGAACTACTTTCAGAGACTGAACTGACCACAGAACAGAAGAATAATATCACTTATGTTTTGAACGGCACAACACAGATACAAAGTTATGTAAAACAGTTGATAGATGTCACAAAATCATGGAATTGCAGTGATGTTACCTATACAACGGTGAGGTTAGAAGATTTTTTCGCAGATATAAAGGAACAGGCACTCGGACTGGTAGAAATCTATCACCAGAAGATAGATTGGAAGGCGGAACAAAGTGATAAAAAGGTAACGATTGCTTATGATCCAATGTTCCGGGCCGTAATGAATGTGATTCAGAATGCAGTGGAGCATACAAAAGAAAATGGAATCATTTATATTGACGCAAAGGAGCAGGATGGCCGGCTGACATTCATTGTGGAGGACAGCGGATCAGGATTTACAAAAGAAGCATTATTGCATGGCACAGAGCAGTTTTTTATGGATGACACAAGTAGAAATGGCGAAGCCCATTATGGGATGGGACTATTTTTTGCAAAAACTGTGGCTGAAAAATATGGTGGAGGTATTAAACTTTCAAATTCTGAAAATACAGGTGGGGCGAGGGTAGAAATATTTTTCCTGAGTAGTCAGGAAACAAGCTAAATAGACCGCAATTAAGCTATGTAAAAGAAATTTTACATGCTTTTATCTAATATGTAAAAGCCTTTTGATAGACATTACTACTACGTTTGCTGTAATCTCATGGAAGAAGGAGGCATACAGAATTATGATAGCTGATAAAATTAAAAATGCTCGTAGCAATCAAAAAAATTCCCGACAATGAAGTCATTAGACTCTGACAAGAAGGCTTCTAAGACTTCCGAAGCAGCTCTTGCAGCCGTAGAAAAGGTCGCTGAGAAGGTTGATTTCTCCAATGTAAAGATCGAGCCGATCTTTGAAGAAATGGTTGATTTCGATACATTTGCAAAATCTGATTTCCGTGCAGTGAAGATCCTGGCTTGTGAAGCAGTACCGAAGTCAAAGAAGCTTCTGAAGTTCACATTAGATGACGGAGAGCGTAAAGACCGTGTGATCTTAAGCGGTATTCACGAGTATTACGAGCCGGAAGAGCTTGTTGGTAAGACAGCAATCGCTATCGTGAACCTGCCACCGAGAAAGATGATGGGAATTGATTCTGAAGGTATGCTGATCTCAGCAGTACATGAGGAAGACGGTCACGAAGGACTGAACCTTCTGATGGTAAATGACAGAATCCCGGCAGGTGCAAAGCTGTACTAAAAACGTGATGTACCTTATTGGTGGAAATTTGTAAAATTACAAAAATATGACATAGAAGCCCCCATTGGATAGAGAAATCTGTCTGATGGGGCTTAATTACATATAGAACAAAGATTATAATACTCTTGTTTCTTTACTTTCCGGTCTTTTCTAAGAGACAGCGTGGCAGATCCGCGCAAGCATATGCTCAGGAATAATTGATTCACATTGACAAATACTAAATGGTAGTATATTATAATATCAGGTGGGATATCCCACCTAATATTATGGAGGTGAGAATCATGACAGCAGTAAAAGATTACACAGTTCATATTGATAGCAAAAAAAGAATTACACTTAGAGGTGCATTATTCCAGTACTACAATGTTAAGGAATATGATAACGGATGTATTGTGTTAGAACCGAGAGAACTTACGGTTCCAGAGAGTATTTCTGCACGTACTTTAGAAGATATGGATAGAGCAATTAGCAATTTCAAAATGGGAGAGGTATCTCCAGCTGTTGATTTATCTGATTTCTAAGGTATGAACGGGGGATACGAATGACATATACTATACGAATGGGTATTCCGGAGATGGCTGAGTTATGGAATAAATTGCAAACAAGCTATCGTGATGGAACAATAAACAAAAAAGATGCAGAACTCTATAAGAAATGGGGATCTGCACTTAAGAAATTGGCAATGGATCCGTTTTATCCTAGCTTAAAGTCACATGAGATTGAACCATTATCAAAAAGATATGGAATGAAGGTGTGGCAATCCTATTTGGAAAATAAGAAAAGCGGATACGACAGAATTACACTGTCTGACCTCGGTTAGAACTAAATATAGAACATGGCAGATAAGGCCGATCAGAGAAAATCTGACCGGTCTTTTATTTTGCCCAAATTACAAATAATGAAATTTAGGAATCTGGGGTGCAATCAATCTTATGGAAGGATACGGCAACGATAATCCCGGTGCAAATGCTCATGTGCGGTAAAGTAACACACAAAAATTTGATAGACAACCGTCCATTATTCCGTTACCATTCTTCAATATGGATTGAGAAAACCTCTCTGATACAGTATAATAAAGTGTCAGGGAGGTATCTCTATGAAGGAAAAAATACTAATCATTGAAGATGATTTTACGATACAAACGCAGCTTAAAACTCTTTTGTCTGGGAATGGATATGAAGTATTTGCAGTTACGGATTTTTCCCAAACAATAGAGCAGTTAAAAGAAGCTGCGCCACATCTGGTTATTCTGGATATAAAACTTCCGGGGAATAACGGTTTTGAAATATGCTCTCAAATTCGCACCTTTTCAGATATTCCGATTGTATTTGTAACAAGCAGCAATACAGATATGGACGAACTGAACAGCATTATGCTGGGTGGAGATGCGTTTATCACAAAGCCTTATAATCCCGCTATTCTTCTTGCTAAAATTGCGGCATTGTTAAAGAAAGCCTACCGTTCCCCTCAAACAGAAATTTATATGTGGAAAGAAGCTACCCTGCATTTGGAGAGTAGCATGATAGAGTACAAAGGACAGAAAGCAGAATTGACAAAGAATGAATTGAAAATCCTCTACTACCTTTTTAAGAACGCCGGAAAAATCTGTTCCAGAAATGATATTGTGGATTTTCTTTGGGACAATCAGCTTTATGTTGATGATAACGCCCTAAGTGTCAATATTACCCGTATTCGCGACAAACTGGCAGCAATCGGACTTGTAGATTTCATTAAAACAAAACACAGGCAAGGATATACATTATGAGTGGAAAACAATATTTGAAAAATCAACTCCCCGTTATTTTAATCAATCTGCTGGGTATGCTTGCCCTTGCTTTGTTCCTGATTGCAAGCGATAATCCTATCCAAACAGTCCTGTTTATTCTTGCAGTCTGGTCGATTGTCCTTGTTTTATCTTTGCTGGCATTTTATTTCTCACGAAAAAAATATCTGAATAAATTGCTCAATATGACGGAGCAATTAGAAGAACGATATTTATTGCCGGAAATCATGCAAGTGCCGGAAAGGGCTGATGAACAGGTTTTTTACCAGATTATGAAAATGGCTGAAAAATCTATGTTGGAACGGATTGGCGAAGTACAGAGGGAACGCAGGGAATATAAAGAATACATTGAACAATGGATACACGAAGTAAAAACACCAATTACAGCCATGAAGCTGCTGTGTGAGAATAACCGTTCTCCCTTTTCCAGAGAGGTATTGGCAGAGTTAGAGAATATCAATCAATATACAGAACAGGCGCTTTACTATGCCAGAAGTGAACACACTGAAAAAGACTATTCTGTCCGTGAAGTCAATTTATGCGATGTTGTGCATAGTGCAATCGCAGATAATAAGTATCTTTTGCGTCAAAGCAATATGTCAATTCAGATAGACGATATAGAAACAAAAGTTTACACCGATGAAAAATGGGTGCGGTTCATCTTAAATCAGATTATCGGTAATGCAATCAAATACCATGCAGAGCAGCCTATTTTGCACTTTGGGGCGACAAAAACGAATGACAAGATTGTGCTATCTATCAGCGATAATGGGATAGGTATTCCTAAAAGTGATTTACCCCGTATTTTTGAAAAAGGATTTACAGGTCAGAATGGGCGAACCGGGAAAAATTCTACTGGAATTGGCTTATATCTTTGCAAGCGTCTATGTGATAAACTGGGAATAGGACTTACTGCTTATTCCGAAAACAGAGGAACAACGATTTCACTTATCTTTCAAATGAATGATTTTATTATCGGAGTGCAGGGCTGATAGGTTCTGCACTTCTTACATTTTTGTAAGAACTGTGTAAGAAAACTTGATACAAAAAATGATATACTTCATTTACAATATGGGTATGGAACAGTTAAGGAGGTTTATCCGATGAATACAATTTTGAAGCTGGAGCATATCCAGAAATATTATGGTAATGAGGGGAATATTACCAAAGCCATTAAAGATATTAGTTTTTCTGTGGAAGCCGGAGAATTTCTCGGAATTATGGGTGCGTCCGGTTCTGGAAAGACAACGCTGCTAAACTGTATTTCTACGATTGATACCGTAAGTGCAGGGCATATTTTTTTAGAGGGAACAGATATAACGGAAATCAACCCAAAATCCCTTGCCCGCTTTCGCAGAGAGAATTTAGGTTTTGTATTTCAAGACTTCAATTTGCTGGATACATTGACAATTTCAGAAAACATTGCACTGGCATTAGCAATCAATAAAGTCCCTGCCGGGAGTGTAGAACCCCGCATTTTGGATATAGCCGGAAAGCTGAATATCAGCGATATTCTAAACAAATATCCTTATCAGGTATCGGGCGGTCAAAAACAGCGTTGTGTCTGTGCAAGAGCAATTATCAACAATCCGAAACTCTTATTGGCAGATGAGCCAACAGGAGCATTAGACAGCCATTCCTCACAAATGCTGCTGTCTACCATTCAAAGTATCAATGAACAGCTTAGGGCGACAATTCTTATGGTAACTCATGACGCTTTTACCGCCAGCTATGCCAGCCGTATTCTTTTTTTGAAAGACGGAGAAATCTTTATGGAACTGCGCAAGGGCAACGACAGCAGAAGTGATTTTTTTGATAAAATTCTGAATGTCCTTACCGTGATCGGAGGGGGACAGAGCCATGTATGCTAAACTTGTTTTCAGAAATGCAAAACGGTCTGTAAAAGACTATCTGGTCTACATTGTCACAATGACAATCTGTGTTACCTTGTTTTATGCGTTCTTGTCTATTTCCAGTAGTTATTATAGCCCGGATATAGGCAGCGAGTATGATTTTACGCTGTTAAGTGACGGAATGAAAATTGCAATCTGCATGATAACATTGCTGTTGTTATTTTTGATACGGTTCGTCAATCATTATATGCTAAGACGGAAGCAAAAAGAGTTTGCTGTCCAGTCCATTATGGGAATGGAACAAAAAAACATTGGCAGGATTTTCTTTGCAGAAACACTGATTATGGGTATGTTTTCCATTTTGATTGGTATTTTTTGCGGTGTATTTTGCTCTCAATTCATTACCGCAATGCTCCTTACTGCTTATGGAAAGCCTTATGAAATCTCATGGACATTATTCCCGGATACCGTTTTGTTGACAGTGGTATTTTTTGTGGCAAGTTTTTTTGTGGTAGGAATTTTCAATACCCGTACCATTCAGAAAACAAAAATTATTGATATGCTTTCCGCAGAGAAAGAGAACGAACCAGAGCTAAAAAAGAGCCACTTCATTTCTGTTGTAGTAGTCCTCTTTGAAGTATTTACCGTATGGGGATTGATTACAGGAATACAAAAGGTCTGGTTTTATTATGACACCCGCTTTGCGTTTCCGGTGCAGCTTATGTTTTGGGGAAATATTCTTTTTCCGCTGCTTACTTTGCTGTGGTCGATATTTTGCATAATTAGAAAGAAAAAAAGAGAATGTTTCATTGCCGGTTTGCTGATATGTTCTGTATTGAATGCTTTTACAGCAGCCAGCGTTGCAGCATTAACAAATAAATATTATCTGACTTTAGGTGGTGGAACGCTCAATCAATATCTGCTTTTTGTTGTGATTGACTTACTTTTCTTCATTTGTGCCTTCATTTATCTTACCAGTGGTTTGATTGTAGCATGGAAAGTAAAATCGCCGGAACATAGATACAAGGGAGAAAACCTGTTCTTTTTCGGGCAAATTATATCAAAACTAAATACAACCAGCAAAACAATGACGCTGATTTGTATAACCCTTGTCCTTGCAATCTTCATGTTTATTGCCGCCCCTATTTTGACGGGCTGGGCTTCAGGTTATTTGGATATGCGCTCTATGTATGATGTGCAGGTATATTCAAGATATAATGACGTATATGAAGAAGAAAATCTGCCGCAAGACAGTTATGAAATTATTACTGAGTTTCTGACAGAACACAAAATAGATACAGTTTATGATTGCACGTTCAATCTATATCTGCCAGAGAAAGATGATTTTCACAACAGACAGAAATATGATTTTCCGATTGTAGCAATTTCTTTGAGTGATTATAACACTATACGGGAAATGCTGGGTTACGAACAGATTTCTCTGGAGGAAGATGAATTTACAACACAATGGAAAGCAATCGCCACCGAGGAAGAACGAGATAGCTTTTTGAAAGAACACACCAGCATTATGACAGACGCAGGAGAATTGACTCTTTCCGGGCAGTCCTATTATGAGGATCCGATTGGAGAAACAGCGTACAATTCCTATACAAATGTATTGTATGTACTTCCAGACAATATTTGTGAAAAGCTGTTGCCAGTGATAAAAAACCGATATATTACAACAACGGAAAATATCTCCTATGAAAATGCAAGGAAACTGGAAAAACTTTTTACAGAGAAGTATCCCGAGCAGGCAGAAACCGGGGCTATTTATGGCGTGCGTTTTAGCACACTGCAATTCAATAGTTCCATAGCAAATAACTTTATTTTACAGACTGCAATGATTTATGGTGCTGTCGTACTGATGGTTATATGTCTTACGGTACTTTCCCTGCAACAGCTTTTAGACGCAGGACAATATAAGTATCGTTTCTCTGTACTCCGAAAATTGGGGGTGGAAGAAAAGCATATCGGAAAACTTATCTTGCAGCAATTAAGTGTTTGGTTTGGGCTTCCAATTATCACAGCAATCATTGTAGCTGCTGTTGTGATAGCTTACTTTATCCAAACCATATCAGCAGAAATTTCAGCCTATATTGGGTTTAGTACATTGATGTTACAAATAGGGGCAACAATGGGGATTTTGGCAATTTTATTGATTTGTTACTTCATAAGTACATGGATTATTTTTAGGCGTTCTGTTAATCCATAGTGAGTGCAATTTATAGCAAACCCAGCCGAGCCAGTCAACGGCAAGTAAATGGGCTACGCCCACCGTTGACAGCCCCGACTGTCCTTGCTGGTGGGTAATCAAGGGGCGACAGCAAAAAGTGCTGCCGCCCTTTCCCATAATCGAAGAAAGGGGGATTTTCCATGACCGAACAGGAAGCCTATCAAGAACATATCCGCTATACCCATGATACCTATTGCCGGATTGTTATTCGTCATGCGTCTTTTGACGCTGCCCGTATGCTGGCGGCAAGGTGGAAACAGGAAATCTCCCTTGAATAAGAGTGCGTGGCAGTACCCAAGTCCAAGAAGCTGTTACGGTTCACTCTGGATGACGGCACCCGCACCGACCGCACCATCCTCTCCGGTATCCACGCTTACTATGAGCCGGAAGAACTGGTTGGAAAGACACTGATCGCCATCGCCAACCTGCCCCCCAGAGCCATGATGGGCATTGAGTCCTGTGGTATGCTGCTGTCCGCAGTATGCGAGGAGAACGGCGAAGAGAAGCTGAACCTGCTCATGGTGGACAACCATATTCCGGCAGGCGCGAAGCTGTACTAAGAGAAAAATAATGAATGCGCCAGAAGGCAGATAAGTCTTCTGGCGCATTTTTTAATAAATTGCTCTGTATACAAAAATCGCAGGATTTACTCCAAAATATGCTTGCGTTTCTATTTGACGTGTGTTAATCTTTACCTGAAAATGGCATAATAAGTTAAATATGAGACATTGTTTATGCATGTTTATCTTTGCTTATGAAAGTGAGCATCGGTAAACTCTCAAGAACAAGGAATCAAATTTGATCTATCATGTCTGGCTTATTCAGCGTACCCGGGATACGTGGATTTTCTGCCAGACTATCTTTATGCCTTTTAGTATAAATACTAGGAGGTCTTTTTTTATGGACGAGAAAGAAATCAAATTTATCCAAGATCAAATTGGATACACGTTTAAAAACCAGGAGCTGCTTGTTCAAGCATTTACTCGTCGCTCCTATTCAATGGAAAATGGAGGACAGGATAATGAGGTCCTTGAATTTATCGGAGACAAGGCATTGGATTTTGTTGTCGTGAAGCAGCTCTCCGAGGAATTCGGCCATTATTCAAAGAAGCATCAGAACTGGGAAAAGTGGGGTAAGACCGAGAAAACGGGAACCTTTATTTCTGATTTGGATGAGGGAGAATTAACTGAGATTAAGAAGCAATTGGTTCAAAAGAACACTCTTGCAGATGCAATCGACAACTTAGGGATAGCCTACTATCTGATAATGGGAAAAGGAGATGTCGAGAAAAACATTCAGGATTCACTATCGGTTAAAGAGGATCTGTTTGAAGCGATTCTTGGTGCGATAGCCTTGGATTCAAATTGGGATATTGAAGCATTACAGGATAGCATGAATGTTATGCTGAATCCAGGCGAGCTCATGTTTGATGAAGACGTAAACTATGTGGCTGAGATACAAGCTTGGTCATCGGCTAATTCAGGAAACATTCCACTTCACTGTTTCTATCCTACTTTCATGCAGGGTATATGGTATATGCCAAGGCATCATATGTGTATATATGGAAAAGCGGAGCAGGATACGCAC
>CEAC01031726.1_pt1 | contig 14843 bp, 9 predicted proteins | sample 557411 | NCBI WGS metagenome assembly CEAC01 (sample SAMEA3182094, study PRJEB8094) | gut metagenome | biome: human; feature: gut; material: Stool; isolation source: human stools | place: Canada | collected 2012-02-21
TACGAAGAGTTCTTTGAAGGTTACGCAACGCGCAGAAGGATAATGCAGTAGATAACTAACTAAATCGTAACCTATTACTATCAAGAGCAATTAACCTACGCTCATTTCCAATAAATTACACTCTTTTCGTAACTTCTGAATGCAAATTTACTTATTTTTTCAATTTTAAACGATGAAATTGCTTAAGTTTGCATCCTTTTTATAAATTATGTGTCACAAATCATGTATATTTACGTCAATTAGGTGAACACCACCGAAAACGATGACAGCTGAAGAGTTTAAATCGACAATACTTCCGGCCTACGGCGCAATGGCGGCCACCGCGCGGAAAATACTTGGCGACGACGAAATCGCCAAAGATGCCGTGCAGGATGTAATGCGTACCCTATGGGAGGGGCGCGATCGGCTCAATGCCGTAGCCAACGGTGCGGCCTACGCCATACGAGCCGTGCGCAACCGGTGCCTCGACATCCATCGGCAAAATGCCGGCACGGTGATGACTGCGGTCGACGATGTGGCCGAGACCATTGCGGTCGAGGAGAACGACGACTTACGTCGCCTCGAACTGTTGTCAAGCGCCATAGAACAGCTCGGCGAACCGCGGCGAACCATACTCCGCCTCAGCCTCTCCGGCAAATCGGGGATCGAGATAGCCCGCGCTGTAAATATGAACGAGGGTACCGTGCGACAGCATCTGTCGCGCTCACGCAAAGAACTACGCAAACTGATTATTCAATACGAGAATATATGAACAGACAATCACAATACGACCGGATAAGAAAGCTGATTGCCGACTGGTATGACGGCAATACGACCCTTTCAGATGAAAAGGAAATAGGAGCTTTCTTCCACAGTACCGACCCGCAGGAGCTGCCTGACGACCTGCGCCGGGAAGCCTCGATATTCCATACGGTCGATATGATTTCGGAAGAATGCCCCGACAAGGAGCTTTTGGCCGAAATCGAAGCGGAGGCCGACCGTGAGCGACACGCCCGATTTAGACTGCGCCGCCGTTTCATCGTAGCTGTCACTGCGGCAGCGGCCTCGATAGCGTTGCTTATCGGTTTCGGTCTGCGACCGGGCAATAATACTGTAGTGTCGGTACAGGGCGATTTATACGCTTCCGAACTTAAAACAGCGACCGAACCTGTCGACAGTGCATCTACATCAGTTGCCCCCGAAGTTGAAACAGTACAGACTGTAATGCCGGAACAAACCGTCAGGCCTAAAACAAAACCTTCCGTACACAAGCCTTCACACCGTAACGAGGCCATCGCACAGACTACCGATGACGCAGGCTATACCCACATTGACGATCCCGAAGAAGCCATGTATATAATGATAAAAGCCCGCAAGCAATATTCGCGTGCCATGGCTATGACCGACAAAGCTTTCAGTGAGACTGACAATGCGTTTGACAACGCTGAAAACATCCTCCGCAACACAATCGAAAAAAGTTAGAGGGTGTCTCATACCAAAAGTTAAACACTGAGTGATGTATCTTTTAGATAAATTTTTGTTTTTGAGGAGGGAGCATAGCGAGCTATGTGACCGACGAGAAACAAAAATTTAGCAAAAGAGACATCAAGGCGACAGTAATATTAAAAACATATAAATTTTATAAATATGAAAGAGAATATAAAATTACCTTTTCTATCGAAAATTTTGAGCGTATTTGACGCTTCGTCTCAGTCACATAGCTTGCTATGCTCCTTCGACTCAACGCCAAATACATCTCAAAATTTTCGACTCAGTGTATAACTTTTGTTATGAGACACCCTCTTAAACATAAACACTATATTATCATGAAATTAAAGATTTTATCACTGTTGATGCTGATATTGCCGTTGGTATCGTGCGCCCAGAACCGACTGTTGGGTTCAATGCCTACCGGCGACGGAATATCCAAGGTATACGTCGGCTCCGCTATGCTCAGTATGGCCGAAGGGATGATGGGAGATTATGGCGACCAGTTCAAGGATACGATGAAGGATATCAAATCGGTCGAGGCCTATTCATGCGAAAGCAAAAAGATGTATGATACCGTGGCGGCCGCGTTTGAAAAATTACTTAAAACGTTGAAAACCGAGGAAATGGTGTACAGCGAGGAGGACGGCGAGGTATCGCAGATCTATATGGTCATCCCCGAGGGCTCAAAAGAACCGACGGCAATGCTGATCTACAACGCCGACCGAGATTTCTACGAAATCAATATCGTGGTTATCCATGGAAAAATAAATGCCTCTGCTATCCCCGGCGCAACCAATTAGCGCCCGACGAAATACACCACAGCACAAACTCCGCGGTTATAAACCGCGACTACTATCAACCAGTTTAAAATCAGGCAAGTAGTAGCCGTGGTTTATAACCGCGGAGTTTATATTTCGATATATAATTACCCGTTTATTTTATAATGTCACCTTGCGGATTACTGGGGTTGCGCCTTGGGCAGCGGCGCGGACTACGTACATGCCGTGGCCGAGATCGGCGACACGCACATCGGTGTCAGTGCCCGAGCGGAGGAGCGTGCCGTTGACATGCCATATACTCCATTCAACGGGGCTGTTGCCGCTTATTACGACAGCACCGTCACTGACTTCCACGGTGACCGATGCTTCGGAATCTATCTCCGGTCCGTCGACCGATGCCACGAACGAGCCTTTATAGGTGGTCGACATGTTCACGCCGTTAACGTTGTAGCTGATGACGACGTCAGATTTATAACTTACGGTAGCGGGATAGAAATTATCTGCCAACAATGTTGCCTCATTGCCGTCGACAGTGACGCTTGTAACCTTCACCCACGGGTAATTCGGCCGTACGGTGACACCGGTTCTCGCCATCACCACGCCGAACATCTCCTTTACGTATGAATCCCTGCTCACAAATCCGGTATAGTTGCCGTAAGCGCCCGCCGGGCAGTATACCGTGCCGAATCCTTCAGGGAACGCCTTCGTCGAGAAACGTGAGGTATATATGGTGGCATCGCTTTTCATTCCGTAGAATGCATATCCCCAATCGCTGCCGGTCCAGCCGGTGTAGCCTATATCCTTATGGTCGATATATACTTCGGCATTTTCATTGACACGGAAAGTTTCCAGTCCAAGCGTAAGCTGATGGTCGGAAGCGGGAAGCACAATCTTACGGAGAGATTCGCAAGCCTCGAACACGTAATTATCTATCGCCTTTAGATTGGAAGAATTGAAGGTCTCGACCGCCGTCTGATAGAATGCGTACGCCTTTATGGTTTCGGTGGTCGGCTTCAATGATATGGATTTGAGATTCCGACATTTAAAAAACATGCACTCTTCGATACAGGGCGCACCCGACGGCCAGTTGACCTTTTCAAGCCCGCTGTATGCGAAATGCATCTCGTCGTAATACCCCTCCTCGTTGAATGTCGTCATATTGGCGAGCGAAAAACTCGTCAGCGACGTACAGCCCTTGAATGCATCGCCATAGACGCCTTTGCACGATGACGGGAGTGTGACTTTTGTAAGTTTCGGACAATTACGGAATGTCGCGCTCTCAACGACAGGTATCTTGCAATTAATCACAGCTTCGGTGAGATTCGTGCAATCCTCGAATATAGCGGTACCTATCAGCTTTACCGCAGCGGGCACAGTCACAGTCTTAAGCGCTGCCCCCTTGAACGCTGCCCTGTCGACGGTTGTGACCTGATTGAAGTCGATTGCCGTAAACCGAGCCGAAACACACCCATAGTTGCTTATCTCCACTATGCCGGAGGGCACTTTGAATGTCCCGGTTGTATAAGCAGGAGGGAAATAGTCGAGTCGCGTACGGTCCTCCGACAGCAGCAGGCCGCCGACATTTACTGTACCGGAGGCCTCCCCGACGATTTTGCTTATACCGAGGTTACCTTCAAATACATCGGCGGCAAACATTACGTCTTTGCCTATTACAAGAGTCTTCAGAGTGGAATTGTCACGGAAAGCGCCACCGCAGACGTAGCGGCTGCCGCTATCCGACTCGCCCGAAATCCAGTCGGGGATTGTGAACGATGCACCTGCCTTTGCCGGCGGGAAACGCACCAGTTCGTCCATCTTGCCTTTGCTGCTTTTGGTGTAGAGCACACCGTCGACAGCCATATAGTTCTTGTTGCCGGAAGCCACTACAAATTCTTTCAACGCCGTGCAACCGATGAACGACTCGCTGAATATATAGGTTACTGTCGAAGGTATGACTATCGAGGTCATCTTATTGCAGTTGTAGAATGCCTCCTCGCCGGTCTTGTCGTTTCTGATATTACCACCACGGTCACCTATCTCCGTTACTGTATAGGTTTTGCCGTCGGAGGGGCGTACGGCCTTGGAGGGTATCTCCACCTTGCCTGTCAGGGTGACGCCGTCGGCCGCGCCGGTGACACGGGCAGTCATGTCGACTTCGCTAAATTCAATGTTCAGGTTACCTATCGGAAATGCCAGCGCGGCAAATGCCGGACATAGCATTACGATTAAAATTGTGACAACAATCTTTTTCAAAAAATTCATAAATCAAGATTTTGGAAGTATAAAATATAAAGTAAGTATAAAATAACTGTTTGACAGTAATTACAACAGTTTAACGGTAATTACAACAGCATTTTTCTATGCCGCTACAAAGTTAGGCGATATGACAGCCGGCAAGCAAAAAATCGCCGTCTACATAGTATCTACAACCCCATAAAAAGCGTATTGCCAATGTGTTAGAATTGTAGGGCTGCTCCCCGGTGCAGCCGCCAGCAAACTGATAATCAACCTTGATTAGCGGCTGCTCCAGGGAGCAGCCCTACGGTATGATGACGGGATTAGTGTTGCGACACTATCTCAACTTACAGCAAATCCTTAAGCGCCTGGTCGAGGTCACTGTCGGCCGGGAGCTCCATCTGCGAGCGCAGACGCCAGCGCGCCTGACGCACCGACTCGGGACGTATGTTCATGACGCGCGCTATATGCCGGGTATCGAGCCCGAGCGCTATGTAGCATGCCAGACGCTCCGACGAGCGGCGCACGTTGGGATAGGCGCGGCGAAGATTGTCGGTAAATGCCGGACTTATGCGCGCGAATACTTCGGCGAAATTCTCGCTCTCGGCCTCGGCAGCGGTGACGGCGCGTATGCCGGACTGCACGGCCGATATGTCGCCGGCCGATACGTTGCCTTTGCGTGCAAGGTCGGCAAGGCGTCCGTCGAGTTCACCGAGCATGTTCTCTTTCTCGGTCATGCGGAGCGTCATCGCCAGCTCGGCGCGCTGCGATTTAAGCCTGTCGAGCCTCTCGGCATGATGGCGGTCGCGCAACCGTGCGATACGCCGTCGCACCTGAATCCATACCACAACCACGGCTATTATAAAAACGGCTATCACAGCCGTAAAACGGAATATAAGCATGCGGCGTTCGCCACGCGCCCTCTCCTCGGCCATATCTATCTGCCGCGATGTCTCGGCACTTATCAGCTCGCCGCGCTGACGCTCGGCATTGAGCGAGTCGGTAACTTCGGCATAGCGGGAGTAACACTCTACGGCACTCCTGTCGTCGCCCGTCGCTCCGGCAGTCTCGGCCATTGTGCGCAGCATAAAAGCCTTGTGGTCACCCTGCGTGACGGCGGGCAGAAACCGTCGGGTATCAGCGATATATTCACGTGCGCTGCGCGTATCTCCGCGGTCAAGGCTTACGCGCGCCATAAATGCCGAGACAACACCGCGCAGTCCTATACGCACACTGTCGTCCGCCAGACTGTCCCATACACGCCGCAGCGCGACGGTGTCTCTTGCGGTGACCCACAGATTGAAATCGATGAGCGACGATGTATAGCCGTCGGCAAGCACCTCGGGGCGCTCCCCTATCTCCCGCAGCATCTTCGCGGCCTTGAGAGAATCGCCCACCGTGCAATACATGTCGGCGAGATTGATGCGCAGCCCCGCGCGTACCACGGTCAGCTCGTCAATACCGTCAAGCAATGAATCGGCCATCGACAGATATTCTATCGTGCGTGCCGAATATCCGGCCTCAAGCATCAGCCAGCTCATATCCAGATAGCGGGATACGAGCATATATACGCAAGGGTGCTTGCGGTAAAATTTTATTTCATCGGAGATATGCTCATACCATTGGTCGATGCTGTAGGCGCCGCGGTTTTCGACAAGCCAGCGGTAACGCCGTATTTCGTAGGGATAACGCGCCGAGTCGGTCAGGGTGATAGCCTCGCCAATCAGTTTTCTTGCCTCGCCGAAGCGTCCGAGCCGGTATTTAAGACGCGCTTCCCAGAACATAACGCAACCCCGGAGATGGCTGTTCTCCCCGTCGTCAGCCGTCATTCGGGATACCGCAGTTTCAAATTCATCGACAAGGCGCGCAAGAGAATCTACCGGCACTTCACCGAGAAAGGCATATTCCATACGTACCGTCAGCGAATCGGCTATCGGATTTTCAGCCGTCCAGCCGAAAGGCGTCATTTGGTTGCGGCGGGATCGGCCGCATCCCGTTAAAAAGGATACGATTGTTACAGTCAACAATAGAAATATACCGGCCGATTTTTTCATACGGCAAAATTAGTCATATTTCCAAAATTTCAACCGTATTAAATCAATCATAGTGCCGTCGAAGGCTCCGTTACACCATCTACAAAACATCTACCAATAGACTAAATCCTGCCTACCAGCATGATACGAGTTCAAGAATCGAGGGAGTTGCAAAATTCCAATAGTAGGGACGCACGGTCTGTGCGTCCGGGAAGCGGGCATTGATTATCAACGCATTATCGGACGCACAGACCGTGCGTCCCTACATCAATCGGAATTTCGCAGTTTTACGATACCATCTCTAAATAAAATCGAGTTTGGCAGCACTTTCATATCGCAAAGAACGGGCGCGATTATGACTCGCGCCCGTTCGGAAAGAATCCTTGGATAAGGATAAATAAAGAATATATAAAGGAGCATATTTTCAGTGAAGTGCTCATTCAGCGGAGTTGAACCACTGGTAGTCGGTGGGAGTATCCTCGGCGATACCGGTACCCGTTTCGCCGGCATACTCCTCGTCGTGCTGCGAGCGGTCGAGACCGATTTCCTCGCTATGGCGCGACACGCGCATCGGTATCATCTTGTTTGTAATCCAGTAGATGGCGTAGCTCATGAGGAATGTGTAGGCGCATACACCGGCCAGCACAAGTATATGGTTCCAGAAGAAAGTGGTACGGCTCACGCCCTCCATGCCATTCTCAGCAAAGAAATTGTAGGCGAAGATACCGGTAAGCACCGTGCCGATGATGCCGCCGAGCCCGTGGGTGGGGAACACATCAAGAGCATCGTCGAAAAGATTGCTTGACTTTTTCCAGGTCACGGCAAGGTTGCAGCAGATAGTGATGACGAACGAGATGAATATCGACTCGCCCACAGTCACCCAGCCGGCACATGGCGTGATTGCCACGAGCCCCACCACGGCTCCGATTGCTGCACCCATTGCCGAGGGTTTGTGTCCGCGAAGAGCGTCAAACACCACCCATGTCACCATAGCGGTCGCGGCGGCGGTATTGGTGTTGAGGAAAGCCGAGAGCGCCACACCGTCGGCTGCCAGCGAGCTGCCGCCGTTGAAACCGAACCAGCCGAGCCACAGTAATGCCGCACCGAGAAGCACGAACGGGACGTTGGCCGGTTTGGCATTCTCGGTCGACGAACGCCGTCCGAGGAACATCGCTCCGGCAAGGGCGGCGATACCTGACGCAGCATGCACCACGATGCCGCCGGCGAAATCATGTACATGAAGTTTGCCGAACAGTCCCTCAGGATGCCAAGTACAGTGGGCGAGCGGACAGTATACGAGTATAATCCATATCATCATGAACACGAGATAGCCCGAAAAACGCACTCGTTCGGCAAACGACCCCGTAATCAGCGAAGGTGTGATGATGGCGAACTTCATCTGAAACAGGGCGAAAAGCACGAGAGGTATTGTAGTGGTAGCCATGCCGATTTCACTCGGCACCTCGGCACTTGTGCCTGTCACGTTGCCGACACCCACGTTGCTGAACAAGAAGAAATCGCACGGATTGCCTATGATACCGCCGATGTCGTTGCCGAACGCAAGACCGAATCCGAATAACACCCAGATGACGCTGACAAATCCCATCACGATGAAACTCTGAAGCATAGTGGAGATGACATTCTTAACCCTCACCATACCGCCGTAGAAGAATGAAAGTCCCGGCGTCATCATCAGCACAAATATCGTGGCTGTAATCATCCACGCTATATTCGCAAACAAGCTGTCGTTGGCAAGATTGTACAGACCCTCGGCGGGCGATACAAACAATCCGATGATACTGACCGCCAATATGACGGTAAACAGTATTATCCATCTTTTCTTTACTCTTTTACCTTTAACTGTAAGCATTGGAATATAATTTAAAAATTACACATATCGTAAAAAAACAATCATTTTTCTACCACCTCATACTTTCGTTTATCAAAAGTTCATAATTTCAACAGCAAAATAAGCAAATAGTTGTTGAACATGCAAATATTTTGGCAAATTTCTTTAATTTTACTGATATTGTTGTCTTTTAGCTCAATTACATTCAAATTTTATTTTCCGACTTTTTGACCAATTTTAGAGAAACAGTCCATGTATGGCGATAGATTATTAATAAGTAACTTTGCACCTGTCAAACCTTTGTATTCTATATTTCCATATCACAATGAAAATCCTATTTATCACAATTGCGCTCTCGGCTCTTTTAGCGACAAGCAGCTGCAAAAAACATGACGACAGCGACAAACGCGCCGTTCAGCCGGTAAAGATATGCAGGGCTGTGGCTACGACCGACGGTTCGCGTCTAGTGTTTCCCGGCAAAGTGGTCAGCGACGACAAAGTCTACACCGCGTTCAAGGTGGCGGGACGTATCGCTTCACTCAGTGTGAAGGAGGGGGATAACGTAAGGAGCGGTCAGGTCATCGGACGTCTCGACGACACCGACTACCGCGTGGCTCTCGATGCCGCCGAAGCCGAATACAACTCCGTGCGCAGCGAGGCCGAACGTGTAATCGCGCTATATAATGAGAATGCCACGACCTCGGTGGCACACGACAAGGCTGTGTACGGTCTGCAACAGATAACGGCCAAACTGCAGCACGCACGCAACCAGCTCAACGACACGCGGCTTACGGCACCTGCCTCGGGCGAGGTAAAAGCCATACTGCGGCACGCGGGCGAAGTGGTTGGCGCAGGCACTCCCGTACTCGAGATTGTCGACAACAGCACGCCGCTCGTCGAGATAAAGATACCGGCTGCCGCATTCTCCCGTATCAGAGACTTCACCGATTATACCTGCACATTCGACATATACCCGGGCATGACATTCCGGCTGAAACCTTTTGCCGAACAGAGCGTGGCCAACGCCAACCAGCTGTACACGGTAAAACTGTCGTTTGACGACGCCGGTGAACCGCTACCCTCCGTAGGCATGTCGACAACGGTGGTGATGCAGGCCGGCGTCGGCAGCGAAAAGGATGACAGCAACCGGTGGATTGTTCCCGCCACATCACTCGCAGGCGCAGGGTCCGACTCATATATTTTTACCGTATCACCCGACAGTACGCTCCGCAAAGTGCCGGTAGAGGTGGTAAGGCTCTCACGTGACGGCGAGGCCGAAATATCATGCGCCGCGCCGCTCGACGGCATTGACATCGTAGCCGCAGGTGCAGGACGTCTCCGCGAGAATGAGAAAATTAAGCCGCTGGCGCCCGCATCGCCGACCAATGTCGGCAACCAGCTGTAAATCACCAATCGTTTCGCACAATCTATCAGAGTCAGAGAACAATGAAATTCAATCTTAGCAAATGGGCGTTCGCCAACAGCAAACTGGTACAGTTTCTTGTAGCGGTACTGGTGGTGGGCGGTATATTTTCCGCCTGGGCCATGAGCAAGCTCGAGGACCCGGAAATCAAGGTCAAGCTGTCGGTTGTCGCGACAGTATATCCCGGAGCATCGGCCCATCAGGTGGAGCTTGAGGTGACCGACCCGCTTGAGAAAGCCATCCGCTCGATAAGCAATGTCAGCAACGTGGAAAGCGTGTCGATGAACGATCTGTCAGTCATCAACGTGGAGCTGCAGTCGACGGTCAGGGACGAGGATGTGGAGCAATGCTGGGACATGCTGCGCCGTAAGGTAAGCGACTGCGCGGCCACGCTTCCGCCCGGGGCGCAGACTCCTATGGTACAGGAGGATTTCAGCAACGTGTACGGACTGTTCTACGCGATGACGGCCGAGGGGTTCTCGCCGCGGGAGATGGAGGACTACGCGCAGCTCATACGCCGCAGCATTCTTGACCTCGACGGAGTGGACAAAGTGCAGCTCTACGGAGTGCCGGCAGAGGTAATCAACATTTCGCTCAACCGCGACCGCATGGCCAATCTCGGAGTGAAGCCGCTTGAGGTAATATCGACGCTCAACAATCAGAACGACGTGACCTACGCCGGATATTTCGACACCCCCGAGCAACGCATACGCGTCAACGTCACCGACCGCCTGAATTCGGTGGAGGCCATAGGCGACATGCTTCTCGCCGGACATGAGGACGACCGTCTTCACATCAGGGACATAGCCGACGTGGAGCGCACTCTCGCCACGCCGCAGCGCAACAGGCTGCTTCGCGACTCGGTGACATCGATCGGCATCCTCGTGTCGGGACGCCACGGCTCGGATATAGTAAAGGTGGGCAAGGAGGTCGACGAGCTTCTGTCGCAGCTGCGCCGCGAACGTCTTCCGGCAGGAATAGAGGTGCACAGCGTGTTCAATCAGCCAAAACGCGTCACCGACGCTCTCACCACATTCTTCGTCAATCTTGTGGAGTCGGTGGCAATCGTGGTGCTCATACTCATGCTGGCGATGGGACTGCGGAGCGGTGTCATGATAGGCATCTCGCTTGTCACAATCGTACTCGGATCGTTTCTTTTCCTGTTCAATTTCGGAGGCACGATGCAGAGGGTGTCGCTCGGAGCGTTTATCCTTGCCATGGGTATGCTTGTCGACAACGCCATAGTGATTATCGACGGCATACTTGTCGACCTCAAGCGAGGCATACCGCGCCGCGAGGCTCTTACCGGCATAAGCGCCCGCACGGCGATGCCACTGCTCGGAGCCACACTTATCGCAATCCTCGCGTTCCTGCCTATATTCCTGTCGCCCGACACTACGGGCATATATGTGCGCGACCTCTTCATCGTACTGGCCGTGTCGCTGCTGCTGAGCTGGGCACTCGCCTTAGTGCATGTGCCCCTGATGGCCAACCGTTATCTGAAAGGTAAGAGCGTGGCATCGGCTGAAAAAGAGCTTTATAAAGGGCGTGCCTACCGGTGGCTACGTTCGCTCGTGACATCGGCGATACGCCATAAATATGTCACGGTCGGCATAATGGGCGCACTGCTTGTGCTGTCGGTATTCGGATTCCGCTACGTGCGGCAGGGATTTTTCCCCGATATGGCCTATGACCAGCTGTATATGGAATACAAGCTGCCCGACGGCACATCGCCCGACCGCGTGGGGAAAGACCTTGCTGAAATAGAGGCTTACTTCAAGACGTTGCCCTACGTGAGAAATATAACGACCTCTATAGGTGGCGCACCGGGCCGGTATAACCTCGTGCGCTCCATACCTACCCCCAATCTGGCATACGGCGAACTTATCATCGACTTCACATCGCCCGGCGAGCTGCGCGACCACATCGAGGAGATGCAGCAGTATGTGTCGTCGCACTATCCAGAGGCATACGCCAAGCTCAAGCGCTACAACCTTATGTTCAAGAAATATCCCATCGAGGCGCAGTTCACCGGGCCCGACCCCGCCGTACTGTCGGCGCTCGCCGACTCGGCGGAGCGCATCATGCAGCGGCTGCCGCAGGTAAGGCTTATAACACGCGACCTCGAACCGCGAGTGCCGGTGCTCCAGGTGGAGTACAACCAGGGAGCGGCACGCATGTCAGGCCTGAGCCGCAAGGATGTGAGTCTGTCGATGCTTACCGCAACGGGCGGAGTGCCGATAGCGACACTGTTTGACGGCACGCATCCCACACCTATCTACCTCAAGCAGACCACACCCGACAACGGTATGATTGAGGACATTGAAAACATATCGGTATTTTCCACGCTTCCCGACGTAAGTGCGCTCGTCGATGAGGATGTAATTACGAGCATGGCTACGGGGGTGATTGACAAGGATATGATTATCGACCGCATGATGTCGACCACGCCGCTGACACAGGTGGCCGACGGAGTGACGGTGGAATGGGAGAACCCGGTCATTCCGCGTTACAACAGCCAGAGGTCGGTACGCGTACAGGCCTCCCCCGCTCCAGGCATAGAGACTGAAAAAGCGCGTGTGGCCGTGGAAAAGGCGCTCGAAGCCATAGAACTTCCCACCGGTTACGCACTGTCATGGCAAGGCGAGAAAGCCGCTTCCGACCAGTCGATGCGCTATCTGTTCCAGAACTTCCCGCTTGCCATAATTCTCATGATAGCGCTGCTTATCATGCTGTTCAAGGATTATCGGAAACCGTTGATAATATTCTGCACCATACCGATGGTGGTGGTCGGAATCGTCATAACCATGATAATAACGGGCAAGACATTTGACTTCGTGGCTATAGTCGGGACGCTCGGACTGATAGGCATGGTCATCAAGAACGGTATCGTGCTGATGGACGAGATAGAGCGCCTCACAGGCGAAGGGATGGAGCAGCGCAGTGCGCTGATACAAAGTTCGGTCAACCGTCTGCGCGCCGTGTCGCTGGCCGCACTTACCACCATACTCGGCATGCTTCCGCTGTTGTCTGACTCGATGTTCGGTTCGATGGCTGCGGCCATCATGGGCGGACTGCTGTTCGGCACAGTAATCACGCTGGTATTCATCCCGGTATTATATTCACTCTTTTTCCCTGTAAAGAAATGAGACACCCTCTAAAGACAATCGCAATCATAGTGGCCGCTGCTGCAATCAGCGCGGAGGCCGATACCCTTACCGTCGACGACTGCGTTGAGATGGCACTGGGCGCCAACAACTCCATAAAAGCCTCGGAATATCATACGCGTCAGGCCAAAGCCATGGTAAAAAGCCTGCGTGCCAATTATTTCCCCGACATCAGCGCGTCGGCCACCGGCATTTACAGCAATGCGCGCGGAAGTTACAGCATCGAGGGGGGCAATCTGCCGGTATTCGCACATGACGGAAACGGAATGCCTGCCCCGACAGGCAGTTTCGCATATTTCCCCGGAATAGGACTTGACTATAAAGTCGGTCCGATGTTTACTGCGGGAGTGGAGGTGACCCAGCCTGTCTACATGGGTGGAAAGATACGCAGTTCGGTAGCTATGGCCTCGCACAAGGTCGAGATGGCGAATGCCGCGCTTGAAATGACACGTGACGAGGTCATCGTGGCAGTCACGACGGCCTACGCCGATGTCGTGAAGGCCGAACAGCTGCTCGAAGTTGCGAAATCGTACAAAAGTGTCGTACTGGAACTTAAGGCCAATGTAGAGAGCGCGATTGCCCACGGCATGCGCCACAACAACGACCGGCTGAAAGTGGCGGTACGCATCAACGAGGCCGACCTCAACATACTGCGTGCGCGCAACGCCATACGTCTTGCCAAAATGAATCTGTGCCGCGTGACGGGGCAGCCTATGATTACCGACTTTGATGTCGTCGACCGGTTTCCCGAGGTGACATTGCCCGCAGCTATCGAAAGCAACGATGTGATATATGACCGTCCGGAATGGCATGCGCTGCAAGCCAACGGTCTGTCGCTCAAATCGCAGATTGACATTACCCGCAGCGAACTGCTGCCGCAGGTAGCGGTAAAAGCCGGATATTCCTACAATTACGGATTTGAGCTGAATAAGTCGGCACTTTTCGACAGGGGCGCGTTTGCCGTACTGCTCAATGTATCAGTCCCGATATATCATTTCGGAGGCCGGAGTGCCAAAGTCGACGCATCGCGCGAGGAGTGGCATCGTTCGCAAGCCGAGATGCACGACAAAGAGGAGTTGCTAATGCTTGATTTACATCGGTCATATACAAATCTGGAGGAAGCGGAAGCGGCACTCCGGCTGTCGGAGACTTCGGTAGAACAGGCGGCTGAAAACATGCGTCTGAGCCGTGTGATGTTTGACAACGGCATGGAAACACTGAGCGATTATCTCGAAGCACAACTATTGTGGAGCCAATCATGCCAGCAACATGTCGAAGCCGGCTTCTCACTCTACACCGCCCACATAGCCTACCTGCGCGCCTGCGGAAAACTGTAGATAGACGCAGAAATGGCATTGCAAAAAAACTAAACCACTAACAAATTTGTAGGAACGCGATTCAACGCTGTTTACTTAAGGAATGTTGATACAGAGAGCCGGAGGCTCGGGGGTCTACTATTAACCGGGGTCGAAGGGACACGTAGTGACCCGCAGGCCCCGGTAGGGTGCAGCTTGCAAGAATAAGCCCGGGACGGGCGTTTTGTGGTTGTAAAAGTGATGACTACCACAAAACGCCCGTCCCGGGCTTAGGAGATGATTGCTCTTGATTACCCCGGCCTACGCCCGCTCCGCTGTCTACGACCGGGGTTAATCTATAAAATCCCTAACTTTGGCGTAATATAAACATAAGGCTATGGCACGGCTCTTTCATTTAACTTTGGTGCTATAATGTTGCCACTGTTATTCAAGTCTTTACATTGTGTTATTATGTAATGTCTATGTTAATCTCATTATGGCTAAAAACACTAACTGCTTGTAACCTATTTATCATACATTTTGAAATTTCCAAGCTTTTTTAAATGAAAGAGCCGTGAGGCTATGGTAATTA
>CEAC01000346.1_pt1 | contig 14617 bp, 10 predicted proteins | sample 557411 | NCBI WGS metagenome assembly CEAC01 (sample SAMEA3182094, study PRJEB8094) | gut metagenome | biome: human; feature: gut; material: Stool; isolation source: human stools | place: Canada | collected 2012-02-21
ATATTGAACTATACTCGAAAATTCTTAACGACTAATCGGATATGGTCTTCCCCTCTTTTACCCAGCTCGATGCGATGGATTGTGGCCCGACGTCGCTGAAAATCGTCGCGCAATACTATGGCAAGCACTACTCTCTGCAAAATTTGCGCGAGCGGTGTCACATTACGCGCGAAGGAGTATCACTCTTGGGTATCAGCGACGCCGCGGAGTCGATCGGTTTCCGCACCACGGGGGTAAAGATGACTTGGGAACAATTGCGGGAGAAGGCGACACTTCCCTGTATCGTACATTGGAACCAACAACATTTCGTAGTCGTTTATAAAATCGTCAAAATCCATAATGGTTGGGAGATTCATATTTCCGATCCAGCCGCAGGACTGTTGAAATACAGAGAAGCCCAATTTCTGAAATCGTGGATACAAAGCGATTGTAAATCATTCAACATATCGGACAGTTCAGCAGCTGCGCCTTCTGCTGCATCCCGATATGGCATCGCCCTGCTTCTGGAGCCCACACCGGCCTTCTACCGCGAGAAAGGCGACGAAGACAAGCGGCTGAAACTGGGTTATCTGCTGCAATACCTGCGTCCCTACAAAAGCTACCTTGCACAGCTTGCGCTGGCGATGCTCACAGCCAGCATACTGAGCCTGATCCTGCCGTTCCTCACGCAGTCGGTCGTGGACAAGGGCATCGGCACGGGCAACCTCTCGTTCGTGGTGATGATGCTCGTCGCTCAGGTGGTGCTGACACTGAGCCAGCTGGCCAACAACCTCATCCGCTCGTGGCTCATGCTCCACATGACCGTGCGCATCAGCATCTCACTTATCTCGGACTTTCTGGCCAAGCTCATGCGTCTTCCCATCGCGTTCTTCGATTCGAAGATGGTGGGCGACATCATGCAAAGAATCGATGACTACGACCGCATCCAGTCGTTCCTCACGGGTTCGCTGCTGAGCATGGCGATGGCCGTCGTGTCGTTCGTCATCTACGGAGCCGTCATGGGCGGCTACGACCCGACGATACTCGGCATCTTCCTGTCGGGCAGTGCGCTCTACATCGGCTGGATTCTGCTCTTCATGAAGCGCCGCCGCAAGCTCGACTACATGCGCTTCCAAGAGGCGGCAGCCAACCAGAGCAATATCGTGCAGCTCATCGACGGCATGCAGGACATCAAGCTCAACGACTGCGAAAAGCAGAAACGCTGGGAATGGGAGCGCATCCAGGCGCGGCTGTTCCAGGTCTCCATCAAAGGGCTCGTGCTGGGGCAGACGCAGGAGGTGGGCGGCACGTTCATCGATCAGACCAAGAACGTCGTCATCTCGTTCCTCGCCGCCTCGGCCGTCATCGAGGGCCACATGACCCTCGGCATGATGGTCGCCCTGCAATATATCATCGGCCAGCTCAACGCACCGCTGTCGCAGTTCATCCAGTTCGTGCAGGCGACGCAGGATGCGAAGATCTCGCTCGAACGCCTCTCGGAGATTCAGGAGAAAGACGACGAGGAGCCAGCCGAGGAAGAGCGCATCCGCATGATTCCCGACAATGCCGACATCGAATTCCGGGGCGTAACGTTCCAGTACGACGGCCCGCACTCGGCCAAGGCGCTCGACGACGTGTCGGTAACGATCCCGGCGGACAAGGTTACGGCCATCGTCGGGGCGAGCGGCTCGGGGAAGACCACGATGCTCAAGCTGATGCTGGGCTTCTACACGCCGACCTCGGGCGAAGTGCTGCTCCACGACCGCCGCATCGCGCAGTACAGCCCGTCGTGCTGGCGCCGGGCGTGCGGTACGGTCATGCAGGAGGGATATATCTTTTCGGATACCATAGCCGGTAATATCGGCGTCTCGGACGAACGGCCCGACATGGAGCGGGTGCGCCGTGCGACGCGCATCGCCAACATCGACACCTTCATCGACGAACTGCCCTTGGGCTACAACACGAAGATCGGTACCGACGGCCACGGACTGAGCGTCGGGCAGAAACAGAGGCTTCTGATCGCAAGGGCCGCCTACAAAGATGCGAAGTACCTCTTCTTCGACGAGGCGACCAACTCTTTGGACGCGAACAACGAACGCACGATCATGGAGCGTCTCGACCGGCTCTTCGAGAACAAGACGGTCGTGGTGGTGGCGCACCGCCTCTCGACGGTCCGCAATGCCGACAAGATCGTCGTGCTGGACCGCGGACGCATCGTCGAGCAGGGCACGCACGACGAGCTGACGGCCAAACGGGGATATTATTACGAACTGGTGAGAAATCAGTTGGAATTAGGTAATTGAATTGGATCGAAAAATGCTTCAAACCATGAGAATCAAAGTATTGTTTATCTTCATTTCCCTGCTTGTTGTCTGCCCGACACACGGACAGGACAGCTATGTCTCTCCCAAAATAGAGGAGTATGTCGATTTTATCAACGACTGCAACACCTCACCCGTAGATTATGTAATGGGGCTGTTCGACAGATACGACGTCGTTATTCTGGGTGAACGGGATCACCGGGACACGACGCAATACGACCTGATCGAGCAGATTATGTCCGATCCCCGGTTTATCGATCAGGTCGGGCTTATAATGACAGAGATCGGGGTTTACAACATGACCGGAACGGTCGATTGCATCGTCAACGCCAGTTATGCGTCGGATCGGGAGTTCGAGACCGCGCTATGGGATGCCTATCAAAATCTGGATTACACGCCTTTGTGGGAGAATACCAATTTCCATCAGTACCTCTGTTCCGTTTATCGGATCAACAAGCGTCTCCCGGCGGAAAAAAAGCTGCATATCTCATGTACCGACGTTCCGTTTTCATGGCATCAGACGGAAGGGTTGACGCACGAACAATTTCAGGATTTCCTGCACATATGGGATTACAAAGACATCGTTATGGGCAACAACGCCTTGACGGAGTTGTATAAATTGTTCGACGGCCCCGATCCACGTAAAAAAGCATTGATCATTTTCAACTCGCCGCACTCCTTTTTAACCGGTCCGAACAGCCGACCGGCCCCCTACGCCGGGCAGATCATCGCGGAGCGATTTCCGGGCCGGGTCGCCAACGTGGCGATTAACTGGGCAAAAAGGCGGAATGAGTATCGGGGCCTGACGCAAAACGGGAAATGGGATGCTGCATTTGCTGCGTGCGGAAACAAAAGCATTGGGTTCGATCTGGCGGGCACGCCTTTCGGGGAGGATCGGTTCGACTTACGTCCCGGCTTCTTCAAAAAACGACTCGAATACAAAGAGGTTTATACCGGATTTATTTTTTATAAACCGGTCGGAGAGTGGGTTTTCGGGATTGGGATTCCGAACATGGCCGATGCAGGCTTTGTGGATGAACTGGTCCGCCGCGACAGCGAAATCTGGAGTGGGGAGACGATGAGCAGCCCCGAAGAACGGTCCGAGATTTATGATTATTACGCCAGAACCCGAAGTTTCCGAATTCCGGATTTGTCGGGGCAAACCTCATTTATAGAAAAAATCGACAGGCAGATCAGCCGGTACTATAAACCCGGAGTCCGAAAAGGGGAAACAGAGTAGGAAAAACCCAAAAATCTTGATTTTATGAAGGAGCAACAAGTTGTGAATCCCAAAACAATTTCCAACGGGCCGTTGGAGAAAACGGAGTTGTTGCACATTCTCGGAGGTCGTCCGAGCTTGAGTGAATCTCCCTTGAATTTTACAGAAGCGAAATGTGGGGATGGATGCAGAAAAGCTTGTAAAGACGGCTGTAAGAGTACTGCAAAGTAAATGAATCAAGACCCCGGGCTGATACCAAATATGTATTCAGCCCGGGTTGAAAAATATCAGGAAAGCTAACAATGGATATAAATGGAACCTACATATTGAACCCGGCATATTATCTTCGGAATGACGTTAAAAGATGTCTAATCGGGGCTTATGATGAAGCTCGATTCCCCGATTTGGAATTTGACAGTAATATAACTTGCCATATTCATCCTGCAAATGCTCAAATGCTATCGTTTTTTGATGGTAAAAGAACACTGGCAGAGTGCATTACAGATATTGCAGGTTATTTTGATTTGGAGCAAGAACAAATCAAAGATATACTCTCCAACTACATAGAGAATCCTCAAAGAATATTCTGGCCATATAAGAATCAGCTTATAATACTCCCTAAAAATGTGCTTGTCGATGGAGGTAAATATTTAAGAAGAGAATATTATAATGTTGATGATTTTATTTGCGGAGATGACATTGATTTATCATACGGACGGCAATATAAACCACTGTCTGCTATTTTTGAACTTACGATGACATGCTACACGGATTGTATTTATTGCTATGCAGACAGAAAGAACCCATGTGCAAAAAAGGCGTTGTCCGTAGAACAAATAAAAAAAATCATACGCGATGCAAAATCAATTCAACTCCCAGAATTAGATATCAATGGAGGTGAGGTGTTAATGCATCCGCATTTTAAGGAGATTGCCCTTGAATTAGTTGCCAATGGTTATTTTCCATTGATATCAACCAAGGCTCCTATATCCGAAGAAATGATGGTTTTTCTAAAACAAAATGGATTAACAAAAGTTCAAATATCCATCGATTCAATCAACCCCAAGACTCTGGCAACCATCTTAAACACAAATCAACAGTATTTCTCCCGGATTAAGAGCACTATGGATATGCTTGATGAAATGGGATTTGACTGGCAAACCAATAGTATTATTACCAAATTCAATAATTCACTTGAAGATGAGATAATCCCCCTGATGAGTTTACTTACTCAGTATAAAAATATAAAAAGCATTAGAATCGGCCCTGCAGGTTTTTCACTCTATAAATCGCCTGACTTCTATAATTCTATTAAGCCATCATTAGCATCCATTGAAAGAATCGAGCAATACATTCAAGAACTCGAAAAAGAAGAGCGACTTAAAATAGATTTTGTAATATCTTCTCCAGACACGGAGAATGATTATAACTCAAAGCGACACAAGGAGCAACATTTTGATCATCGCTCCGTGTGTACGGGAAACCAACGCTCATTTGTCATTTTGCCTGATGGTAAGGTAACGATATGTGAAGAATTATATTGGCACCCGAATTTCATTATTGGAGATTTAACAAAACAATCTATTCTGGAAGTTTGGAACTCTGACAAAGCTATTAGTTTGTTTAATATAACACAAAACAAAATGCAGCCAGAGAGTCAGTGTAAAATGTGCGGTGTATTTGACAAATGCAGAGGTTATCAAGGGGTATGCTGGAAAATAATTGTCGGTGCATATGGACCAAATAATTGGAGTTATCCCGATCCGAGGTGCCCGCAAGCCCCTGCGTGTTTACGAAAAATATATTTGGAATAATCTATTTCAATATACGATGCCAAAACTCAAATAACATGCCGCAAAGAACGAATTTTTACAGCGACGAGGCCCAGTCGATTCTGGGTCGTGCGCCGTCATGGGTGGTACGCTGGGGAATCACGGTCGTGTTTTTGATTTTTGTAGGAATCATCGTCGGCTGCTATTTTATTAAGTACCCCGATACGATCGAGGCTCCGGCGGTCATCACGACCGTCAATCCGCCCTCCGATCTGGTGGCACGCTACGACGGGCTTATCGACACGCTCTGCGTAAAGGACAAAGAGCTCGTCGAACGGGGAGAGCTCATCGCCGTGCTGCACAATGCCGCGGAGCGACGGGACGTGGAGCGTCTCTCGGAGCATCTTCTCGCCGCCGATACGCTCGCGCCTGCCGCCCTCGCAGCCAGTCCGTGGCTCGACGGAGAATATGCGCTCGGGGAGCTGCAATCCGCCTTCGCTGACCTCCAAAGCCGCTGCCGCGACTACCGCCACTACCTTGCGACGGACAATATCGCCCGCAAAAAAGAGCTTCTGCGCGAACAGATCGCCAAGAACCGCGAGTATTACGCCAAACTCGAACGGCAACGTTCGCTGCTGCTGCAGGATCTCGACTACGGCCGCCGCACGCTGGAGCGGGATTCGCTGCTTCTGGCCGAAGCCGTGATCTCCGCCGCCGACTACGAAACCACGGCCCAGAACTACCTCTCGAAGCAGAACGCCCAAGCGGGGTTCGACGCCACGCTCACCTCGACCGAGCTGCAAATCATCCAGTCGGAGCAGCAGCTCGTGGAACTGACGCTCCAACAGGAAAACGAAACGGCGGAATACGAGCGGACGCTGGAGCAGAGCCGCCAGCAGCTCGCGGCCCGGATCGCCCAATGGCGGCAGCAGTATGTGCTGGAGGCCCCGGTCACCGGACGCGTAACGCTCGTGAACTATTGGAGCGAGAACCAGCACGTCGCCGTCGGCGACAAACTGGCGAGCATCGTTCCGGACGGTGCGACGGAAGTTATCGGCCGCCTGCAGGTTCCCTCGGCGGGTTTCGGCAAAGTAAAGGTCGGCCAAGGGGTGAACGTGAAGCTCAACGGCTATCCCTACATGGAGTTCGGCGTGCTGCGGGGGCGGATACGTTCGCTGTCGGCCGTACCGGAACAGATACAGACCCAGAGCGGCACGGCCATCGCCTATACCGCCGAGGTCGTCTTCCCCGACGGCATGACCACGTCGTACCGGCGCGAGCTGCCGATGATTCAGCGGATGGACGGCACGGCGGAGATCGTAACCGAAGACATGCGGTTGATCGAACGCTTCATCCAGCCCGTCGTCTCGCTTTTCAAAAACCGATAAGCCGTATGAGACGAACGTACATCGTACCGCTCGGCCTGCTGCTGCTCTCCTGCATGCCCGGCTTTGCACAGGAGCGGCGCTGGACGCTGGAAGAGTGCATCGCGCATGCCTACGAGCACAATATCGAAATCAAAGCACGGGAGCTCACGGCCGCGGAGAAACGCATCGCCCTCGCCGAATCGAAGTGGAGCTATGCCCCCGACCTCTCCGTATCGAACAGTTCATCCCTCGCGACGGGGCGCGTGCTCGATGAGACGACCTACGAATTCGTGGAGAACGAGACCGTGGCGGGCAACAGCTCTTCGCTCGGGGCGAATATCCTGCTCTTCGGAGGGCTGAAGAACTACTACAACCTCAAACGCGCGCAGCTCGATCTGCGGTCGTCGCTGCTCGCCGTGGAGAAGATGCGCAACGACGTGAGGATGAACGTTACGGCCTATTATCTGGAGGTCCTGTGTGCCGAGGAGACGATCCGCGACGCCGAACAGGTCGTGGCGGAACTGAGGATGCAGGAAGAGAAGACGGCGAAGAAGGTCGAGGCCCGCAAGGTTACGACGGCCGACCTGCTGCAGATCCGATCGCAATTAGCCGATGCGGAGAACGACGTGCTGACCGCGCGAAACACCTACGACATCGCACGGCTGAACCTCTGCCAACTGCTCGAAATCGACGACTATACGACCTTCCGAACCGTTGCGCCCGATGTCGGGGTGCCGGCTCGTTCCGGCATCGCGGACAGTCCGGCGGAAGTGTTCGACGCCGCGCGGGAATTGCCCGAACTGGAGGCGGCACGCGTGGGCATAGACATGGCCCGCCGCGACCTGCAGATCGCACGCACGGCCTACTGGCCGACGCTCTCGCTCTCGGTCGGGTACGGGTCGAGCTATTCCGACGTGCGGCAGAAGATGTTCCGGAATACCGACGGCACCTATCGGTATGAGGCCTATCCGTTTTTCGAGCAGTACAAGGACAATGCGAGCAGCTATGTGTCGCTGTCGCTCAACATCCCGATTTTCGGGAAGTTCACGGTCCGCAAGAACGTGCAGCGGCAGAAGCTCGCCATACGGCAGGCCGAATACGCCCTGCGAACGGCCGAGAAACAGGTGGAAAAGGAAGTTACGCAGGCGCTCATCGACGCCCGAACGGCGTGGGAGCGATACCGCGGAGCGCAGCGATACGTCGCCTCGGCCGAGGAGGCCGCCCGGCAGATCGCACGCAAGTACGACCTCGGCGCCGCGACCGTAACGGACTACAACGCCGCGGTCTCCGCACAGGTCAAGGCCCGTTCGCAACTCTTGCAGGCCAAGTACGAATATCTGTTCAAAATAAAGACTTTAACCTATTACACGAACTGCTGCCATGGAGAATGAAGGACAGAAAACTAAAAAGCAAGTCATTTTAGGATGGGCGCCTCCCGCAAATGTTTATATGCCTTCGCCGGCTATGTCGGTGTTAAAAGCCTATCTCCAAAATTTCGGATACAATGTCTGCATCGAATATTGGAACCTTTATTTGCGGAAGCTCCAGAACGAATTTATGTGGAGTGACGGTACTTTGGCAGATGAAGGAGCCGAACATCTGTTGCTGTACTACAATTATTTGGCGATCAAACATAAAGACACTTGTGCATATAATCGACTGAAAGTTTTGCTGAAGGCTATCAAACCTCAGTATATCAATATGTCTCCTAATTTTTGGGATGAACATATGCATCAATATGCTCAAAAGTTCGAAGATCTGTTGAATGAAATCATAGATAAATACGATTTCGACAAAATTCTGTATTTCGGGCTGGAGGTAAATTTGTATCAATGGGTTTGTTCGAGTATTATCGCAGAAAAAATCAAAGAGAAAAATCCATCTGCAGTAATCGTTGTCGGAGGCATCGGCACCAAAGAAGCGGCGATTGCCTATTTGCAAAATTTCGCACAATTCGATATCGCTATGTGGGGCGAAGGCGAGATTCCGCTGCTTCATTTGACTGAGAAAATTTCCGAGGATAAAACGGATGAATTATCCTCGATAGGCAACATAGCGTACAGGGTAAATGGCGAAATTCTGACATCCCGAATACCTAATATGGAGTTCGCCGATTTATCGTCTAAAGCCCTCCGGCCGGATTATTCCGATTTTTTCGATAAGATGGACTGCTATGGTGTTCCCAAGCAATATGCATTGTTATCTTTTGAAAACAGTAGAAGCTGCCATTGGAAGAAATGTCATTTCTGCTACTTAAACATGGGTTATAAATTCCGGAAAAAAGATATAGCCGTCACATTGGATGAAATCGCCGATTCGGTTAAGAAGTACGGAATCTACAGAATTCAGTTTTTGGATAATGATCTTATCGACAATGACTTTGCTCGCTTCGACGCTTTCCTTGACGGACTGATGGAAATCAGAGAGCAGTATCCTCGATTATCCATCGATTTAGGTGAAATCATATCGCACGGAGTCAATGCACGGATTGTAAAGAAGATGGCTTTGGCTGGATTCAATCATGTGCAAATCGGATATGAATCTCCTTCAGACAATCTTTTACGAAAGATCGACAAGAAAAATACATTTTCCAGTAATCTCTTATTCATCAAGTTCGCTTATAAGTACAGAATTCATGTAAACGGAGCGAACGTTTTACGGGGCTTGATAGAAGAAACGGAAGACGATATAATCGAGAGCATTGACAATCTGCATTTTTTAAGGTTCTTTTATGCCGAAAACTTTTTCAAGCATAACATATCTCAATTAGCTGTAATCAAGTCCAGTCCATATTATAACAAGATAAAGGACGAATTGCCATACCGATGGGCTGAAAATCCGATGTCTATGCTTCTGCCACGAAATTACTTGCAGGCCGAGACCAAGATCATCCTTCTTGAACATCTGAAATTATCTCAGAATTTATTGTGGGATAAATTTATAGAAATCGAACATTATTATAAAAGCCAGCATTATTCCTATCTTTTCGTTTCCTACGATGATAAGGCTATATATAAAGAATACTGCAATGGAACACTGATAAATGAGTTGGAATTCGATACGCATTCGACGGAGTGGAACGTATTGCAAAAAGCCAATGAGGAAGTCATTTCACTCGCTGAATTGGCCAAAGAATGCCATATCGAGGAAAAGAGTCTCATTCCCATTATAGATGGGTTGTTTGCGGAAAGGCTGATTTTCCATAGCAGCGATTATTCGGAAATTGTATCTGTCGTCGATATATCCACTTCAAAATGATAAAGCCATGGTTATTCGTAAAATCATCGGTCTGCTGTTCGCAGTCCTTCTGGCGCAAATCGGGGCCGCCCAAGAAAACCCGTATGACAATGCAATCGGAGAGGCTATCTCCCGAAGCGACTGGTTCGAAACGAGAGCCCGTTATGAACAGAGTGCCGACAGCCTGAGCGATTACATGCGGCTGTTCTCGGGGGCGCTGCTCGACCATAATTTCAACAATCCGGCGGGCGCCGTCGAGAAAATCCAGCACATGTACGATGAGTACAACGCCCAAATGGGCGGCAACTTTTTCTCATTGTTCTGGATGATGTCCGACAATCTGGCGAAACTCGGACACTTCAAAGCTGCCCACGATATTTGTACGAGCTTGCTTGCGCAAGGCCGGGACTATATGGACGAGGGGACGCGGACTGCTTTCGAGACCAATGCCGTCCTTTTCGGGCTGAAATCCCAGTGGCCCCGTATGGGTATATCGGATGCCGACGCGAATTACGACATACCGTTCGGCGTCGAAGACGAACAAATCAAATTCACGGCCGTCCGCGGCATGCAACGAATCGGAGCGATGCTCGACTCCGGAGGTCAGATGACGATCATCGATAAACAGTTGGCATCTCAGTTGGAATTGCCCATGTCGGCGGATTCGATCCGATTCAACGAAACGCGGTGTCCTCTCGCATTGCTCGACACCCTGCGATTGGGAACAGCCGTGTTCGTCCATGTTCCGTGCGTGGTTCTGCCGCTCGGAGATACAGGCGTTACGGATTGCGGTCTTATTCTCGGAAACGACATATTGCAACTCTTCCCCGAAATCGAACTGGACTACGAACTTCGGAAATTGCATTTGAGATCCCGGACGGTCTCTTCGCCCGATGCTCCCCGGAACCTGATGCTCAACAAAGTGCCTTACATTCGGGTCGAACTGGACGGAATCCCCGCAACGATGGTTTGGGATACGGGAGCCTCGAAATCGTCCGTCGAACCGGAATTCCATGAGGCGCATCGCGACCGGCTTCCGCCGTTGCAGGCACACGGACGCAAACGCGGAAAAACCGCGACCGGATATAATCCGGTACTCGAATACGCCATACTGCCGCAGATGGAACTGACGATCGGGGATAAAACGGGTGTGATGACTAACCTGTATGTAATCGAAGATATGCCCCATTCCCAGTTGATGGGAATACCCTTCGACGGAACATTGGGTGTACTGCCTCCCGCTGAATTCAAACAATTGACGATCAACTTTCAGGAAATGTATTTTGTCGTAAATTGATATACGGGGTGGGCTCCCGTATATTAAAGCTATAATTTTTTATAACTAAAAATTTAAAGAGCCTTAATAGTTCAGACAGTATTCAAATAAACTAAAACTTAAACTGCTATGAAAAAGAAATTCAATTTATCGCTACAAGATCAGCAGAACCTTTTTGATCGAATTTCAAGAAGGGAAAGCGGGGAGATTTCAGGCGGTAATATCGATCAACAGCAAAGCACCATCGTCAACAAACCGCCGGAAGGAAATTATTCATTCAATTATGATCCTCCTCCCAACAATTTTAATAATAGGATAAGCCCGGGGACGGTGGGTCATACTCACAGATTCTAATTTCCCAAAATGCAATTCATCCCCGCCAAAAATACTTTTGACGGGGATGATTTCATAAAACAATCGGGTTCGAAACATGGGCTGTCTCAGCAGATGAAGACGGGGCGTATCAGGTAGCGTCCCGCAATGTCTTGTCCGCATGGAGAATACGTTCAGGGTGAACTACGACCGTATCAAGGCCGAAGCCGTGAAGATCGCAGCGAAGGAACTCCGACGTCTGCGCGACGCCCCGTGCCGTGCAAGCTGCTGCCACTGGAATCGCTCCGAAAGTGCAACCCTTTTTCATGGAAAGTCAGTCCCGTCGGATGCGGAAGCGAGGCTGCCGTATAAACCCATCTTTTTTGCATAGGAATTGCATTATACATCGTGCAATTTTGTTATCTTTGTGCAAAACGGACAAAGCAAGTAAGTATGGATACTTTGATAAGAACCTTCCGGACGCGGCTTCAGAACACGCCGACCGAATATGTGCGCGACATTCACGACAAGATTTTGTGGGAGAGCCGCCTTGTGGCTATCCTCGGAGCGCGGGGCGTCGGCAAATCGACGCTCGTATTGCAGCACATCAAGCTGCACGAAGATGCGGCGGCCACGCTTTACGTGTCGGCCGACGACCTCTATTTCTCGACGCATACGCTCGTGGAGCTGGCCGGACAGTTCTATCGGGAGGGTGGCAAGGCGCTCTATATCGACGAGATACACAAATATAAGAACTGGTCCACCGAGATCAAGAACATCTACGACACCTATGCGACGCTGCGCGTGGGCTATACGGGTTCGTCCATCCTCGATCTGGAGAAGGGCGGGGCCGACCTGAGCCGCCGCAAGCTGGAATACCGCCTGCCGGGGCTCTCGTTCCGGGAATACCTGGCTATCGGCAAGGGCATCCGTATTCCCGCCCATACGCTCGAACAGGTCGTACAGAACAAGATCGACTTCCCCTATGCGGAACACCGTCCCGTGGCGCTGTTCAAGGAGTACCTGAAGGAGGGCTACTATCCCTATTTTCAGGAGAGCGGTTACTACCTCCGGTTGCTAAGCGTCATCAATCAGGTAGTAGATAACGACATTCCCGCGTTTGCCGAGATGACGACCTCCACGGCTCAGAAGCTCAAAAAGCTGCTTTATATCGTCGCGCAGAGCGTTCCTTTCAAGCCCAATTACTCGAAGCTGGCCCGCGACCTGAACATCAACCGCAACATGGTGGCCGATCTGATGGTTTATCTGGAAAAGGCGCAACTTATCAATATTTTGCGCGACGACACGCATGGGATCAGCGCGCTGGGCAAGGTGGACAAGATATACCTGAACAACACCAACCTCGCCTACGCCCTCTCGGACACGACGCCCGACGTGGGCAACGTCCGCGAAACGGTATTCCTTTCGTTGTTGGCTCCGGCGCAGACCATAACTTCGTCTTCGGTGGCCGACTTCCGGATCGGCGGGCTCACGTTCGAGGTGGGCGGCCGCAACAAGACGCAGAAGCAGATCCGCGACATCGGGAACGCCTACCTCGTGAAGGATGACATCGAGTACGGGCACCGCAACACGATACCCCTCTGGGCATTCGGACTGACCTACTGACCCTATACGCAGGGAATTGCGGTTACGACCGATCCGGATAACAGTCAGGGCAAAATTTTCCGGAACGAAGTCGGGTCGGCATATACTATACGACGGAGCGCAGCGCGAGAGATATATGCACGGATGCGGGTTTCGATGCCAGCGTCCCCTACCGCTGTATCGACAGAAACGGTCTGCCCTGCCGCAATGCGATAGCGGCCGATTCCGCACTCGTGCCGTTCCGGAACGGGCATCCGACGTGCGGGTATGCTTACCGGAGATGCTGCCGACAGAGCAGGCCGCACCCCTGCCCGGCGGCAGACGAAGATGCTCCCCGCAATCGTCTCCTACTACGAACATCTGAACTATTTCAAGGCATCCAGGCTACCGATCAAGTAGTTCTGAAAATCGCTGCAGAAAAAGTACTTATCCGATGGAAACAACGAGGATAATACGCGGCTCTACCCAAGAACTCCAGACTATTTACAGGATGAAAAATGAACCGATCATATCGACCGGAGGCTCCAGCATCCCGAATCCCCAACCGAAGACGACGGAGCGATACCGCGAGGCCGTCGAACTCTATCGCTCGACCCGCCTCTCCTGCTGTGAAATCAGCCGGACGTGCAGCGTGAGTCTTTCCGGGCTGAAGGGACATATCTGCAAATACCACCGGCACCTGATGCTGGCACGATACGATATTTCATGCGACAAGGAGGAGGCCGGAACTATCCGGCTCGGCCAGCTTCGAGGGCAGCAGCCTGCCACCCGTGCCGAATACAAGGAGGCGGTCGAGGCGTGCAGCAGCATGGATTACATCAAATACAACGTCTCGCAGATCGCCCGCCGCTTCGGGCTGGACGGCACGGGGAAGCACAGAAGCGGCGCAGGCGGGTACGAATCTGAAGCCGGCTTTCGGGCCTGAGAAAAACAAGGCAGCCATACCTTGCTTTACACTCCGTCGGTTTTCCGAGTCGCTGCACACGACCGGCTGCCGGAGCGTTCGCGGCAGAGCCGCGTTTATAGATCGGAGCCCCCCCCCAAAAAAAACCGCCTTGACGGAGGCTTCGGACAAGACCCGCTTCGGCAGTCGGGTTTCGGAGGTACGGCGGTGTAAGGCGGGATATAGTTGCCAAAAACAGATATAAAAGGCAGGCAGCGTACACAGATTCCGTACCGATCCCTTGCGGACGACGGCTCCGCAGCCAATGGCAGCGGGGATCGTTCCTGTATGTCCATACCATAGAAAGCCTTCGAGCGTATGTTCCGGAGGCTTTTTCGGTTCGCAGGGTGGCGGCGCTTCCGGAGCGCGGAGGGTTGCCGGAAGGAGCGGATTTCGGAGTGCGGACAGCCATTGCGGAGTTTTCCGTACCGGCCGTCCGAATAATTGCCGTTGCAATTCATCGCCGCATGCGACCTCCGTTCGTCCGACGAGGCGGGCGGATATGCGGGCGAGGCCGTTGATATGCCACCGCCACACGGCAGGCCGGGAGTGGCATGCTTCAATTTCCCCAGCAGGAGGGCTTCGA
>CEAC01021575.1_pt1 | contig 14532 bp, 15 predicted proteins | sample 557411 | NCBI WGS metagenome assembly CEAC01 (sample SAMEA3182094, study PRJEB8094) | gut metagenome | biome: human; feature: gut; material: Stool; isolation source: human stools | place: Canada | collected 2012-02-21
TGTATAAGAGACAGGTTAGGGATAAATGATACGTGGTTAAGGTATAGAGATGTTAAAAGCATAGAATCTCAAGACGAATTAGATTCTATGCAATATAGTGGAATATACTCAATAACACAAGATTCAAAATTAGAAAATGTCCGTAATTGTGTATTAGTTATAATCGGCAAACCTAATATCTGTTGTGTTCAGAATCTATATAATTTTAGCGGAAATACCTATAAATATCGAGTGAAATGGTTTAGTATGACTTGGGGTCAATGGCAAACCGTTTCTTTGACATGATTTTCTTAAAAATTGAGAGCTGGAAGGACTTCTGCCGATAGTAAGTGCGGAAAATAACGGATTGATGAGTAAGAATGGATTCATCACTAGGGGATTGATTAACGATACTTCTCAATACAAGTCATTCAATGATATTACTATGAATGGCATTTATTTTATCGGTGGAAGTTATGATGGTACCGACGGTCCCGTATCAGATGTAATCTCAAGTGGTTTTATTACTGTGTATAACCATAATAATACAGTGATTGAACAAGTGTTTTATATCAGGTCTTCTTCGGATATATATAAAAGAACTTATGACTCGGGAAGATGGCGAAGCTGGGAAAAGGCATAATGAGAAAAACGGACGGAGTGAGATGAAAACCGCCTGTTCCTCATGTGCTGGAAGGACTAATGCCGATTGCCAATTTAGGAAGTAAAGGGCTCTTGAGAAAAGGCGTTCTTTCTCCTATATTGGTTTGCAATAAAGACTCCGTTCAAGAAGTATGTATCGTTCGCCTAGCGAGTTCATCTAACGCCTATATCGGTATGATATTGTATGTATATTGGGGTGGTTCTACAGGTCTGTTCTTTATTAATAGTAAGAGTGGTAACTCCTATATCATAAGGAAAGTCAACGGTAGTATAATTTCTGAAATAGAGTTCAAACGAAAAGATGGTTCTCTCTTCGTTCGGAGTAAGGCAAACACAGCTTCATTTCGTGTAAGTGCTTTGTTTTTGGATACTACTGGGGCTGACCTGTCTTTATCCATGAATATAGTTGATGAGAATCTGGATAATGCTGAAGATATAGAAATACTATAATTCTTTGGTAACATGAGGAGCGGACGGGTGTGGACCGGCACCCATCCGTTTTATCTCATTAAAATATGACTGATTTTTAAGATTATGTTGTTTGTATTTGTTTCCAATTAGTCCAAGTTCCATTATTACATATTCGAATAAAAAATCCGCTCTGAAAATCTACAAAAGTTTGTTTGGTGGTGACATCATTAATAGCAATCGTTTCCAAGAATCCATAATTACTTGATGTATTTGGTTTATTATCCAATGATTGGACTTTATCGACAAACATATATCCAGTATTATTAGCTTCATTAAAATCAGTCATACTTCCTCTATATTTTTGTCTGTACCATGTATCATTTATCCCTAACAGTTCTTCCAGATCGGGTTTGTAATCTTTTATTTTGTTGCAATCTCTTTCCATTCTTGGCCTACTCCTGAACGGTAATGCATTGCGCTATTGTCCCATACCAAAGCCAATTGACTTCCTTCAAAAACGAGACATCTTCCTGCTTTCGTAGATGGATTCCCGATAGCAGTATTGGCGTATTGATACGAGCCGTTTAGCTTTGCTTCTGCAAGGTCTGAAACATGACCTCTGTTCCTAAACCATGTATCATTTATCCCTAACAGTCCTTCCAGCTCTGATTTTTGGTGAAAATCATGTCAAAGAAACGGTTCGCCAATCATCCCAAGTTTGATACCATTTCTGTCTTACTCTTAAGATTCTAGTATTCATATCTGATGCAATTTGTAGAGTATAATGATTGATATTAAAGACAACGATACCTCCCCATCCAACAGAGAATGGAGAGTTTACCAAAAGTTTAAAATTGCCAGCGCTATAATATCCTGACTCAAGTTCATTGATATCACCACCCTCAGGTATATCTCCCATTCCCATAAACGGGAACAGTTTCAAACTATTCATCAGTTCTTCCAGCTCTCAAATATTGCTAAATTCTTGTCAAGATATAGGAATTTCGATTGCGCCGGATGGTAAATCTAGATTGTTTTCATGGCTTAGATTGAGCCCCCCATTCGTGCCAATGCACAATGTACTGATATACACGTATGCTGATGATTTTACATAAACAATGGTTTTGTTCTCTTTTTTTTGATAATAAACATTAGTTAAATAGGTTCCTCTTTTTATCGAATTAACGGATAGACCATCGCTATATCCTGTTAATAAAACAACAGACGGAGATGAATTTTCATGGTTCTTAAATACTGAAATAAGCATTGATATTCCTGTTGTATCATTTTCAAATTCGGCAATTTTACAATACTTCTGCTGGTTTTTTTGATATGAAGTGGTCATTCTTTGAATTGATGGCATCAATCCATCTTTTTCACTCGTTGCAACACCTATCAGTTCTTCCAGTATTGAGGCATTGGCTTTCAACGCCTCACTTAATTCCATCTTTTCCATAATATTTTTTATTTACCAGTTTCCAAATTGTTTTTCTTATAATCCTGCCATGAGTCGGCAAGCTGCCCCACCGAAGCGGAAGTGTAGAGGTCAAGTATATGAATCTCGTCATCGGCAAGCTCCACAAGCTCGTTCCGATAGATCTTCTCCGCAAGCACGTGCGCCGGAAGACCGGGCACGTTCCTGTAAATGCCGTCAGCGATATCCTTACGGATATCCGCTATCACCATATCCTGTCTGTCTATCCCCGTGAACAGGGGAAATTTTGTAAAATCAACTTTCATAATATTCTTAATTAAATACTGTTATCCGCAATAAAACATAACCCAATAATTGCCCATACATTTAATGAATCCGGATGAATAATCCAAATCCATATAGGACGCCTCTTTTCCTCCAGGGGCAGGCAGGATGCGCCCTCCTGTCAGTCTTACCCCGCCGCTCATACGTTTGAAGTATATGGTATGTCCGGGAACATTCGGAGGAAGCGCCACCTCTATGTTACCCGTATTAATAAACATCACATTGTCATCATTGTTATTCAGAGAGGTGCTGACGGATATGTTCCTCCAGTTGCCCACTATGCCACGGAGAGAAACATAACTGTCATTGTTCGGATGAAGGAAAATGTTACCTCCCTCCACGAACAGGGGAATGCTCGGGGTCTTGATATGCATCCCGAGCATGGCGTTCGGACTCTGTATGTCAATTCCGGCATCATACTTAATCCCTTCGATTGTGACAAACTGCGTGTTTCCCCCGAGTTTTACGCTTGCGAACGTCCTGTCGTTATAAAACTCAATCTGCCCGGCGGATAATTTGAATCCGACATAAGTGTCTGTTGTATCCTCATATAGAGTTTTTGAGGACAATACTCCGGAAGCGATGGAGAACGGACCGATACGTCCGCTATCCGCCGTGATTTTTCCGCTGATATCCACATCAACCGCCCTGATACCGTCCGCGTCAATCATGGACGCCTTGATTTTCTCGGTCAGCAACAGTTTGGTGGCGATAAAAGTCCAGCTCTGTGCCGCCTCCCAGTATTTTATTTTTCCCGAAGCCACATTCTGCTTGGGAGTCTCCGTCGATACCGATGTATGCGAACGGATGCACAGGTACAGCAGGTTGTCATACAGCACTATGTCGTAAAATTGCTGCCCTTGCTTGCCTTCCAGGTAAGACACAGACGCCCCCCATACACGCATACGCATACGCGCTCCCTTATCTCCCTTGTCACCTTTGGGAGCAAAACTGACCTGTCCGGTTCTAGTCACCAACGGCATATTACCTCCTTACTCCTTGGTTGTGATGGTCCATGCCACATTGCCTCCTGCCTGCTGGCACATGTCCCAAGTACACGTGCCGGAAGTGGCTGCCGTACCGGAGGTGGACGGGTTAAGGATCACCCCGGCACTGTCCATGAACACGAAATAGAAAGTCATGTCCTTGTACTTGGTGGTACTCCCACGCTTGACCAGAATGGGCTTATAGACCACCGTGTCACCACTTTCCCGGATGGTTTCGTCCTCGGGCGTGGGGTTTAGGATCAAATCAAACGGGTCGGACGCATCCATTACGGACTGCGTGTCCTGACCGATGAGCTTGCCACTCTGGTACACCTCCACCTTGAACACACCTGTCGTGTCAACCATATCGTTGGTGACGGTCAATGTCTGCGTGGTCTTTCCGCTCAGCACGCTCCACGCACCGTTGACCTGGTTGTACCACTTGTAGGTCAAGCCTGTAGTGATCTCGTCACTGCCCATGCGGGCTACGGCTTTCAGAATACAGCTCTGCCCTTTGTCCCGAAGGGTAAAATACTTGTTGTCACCGGCAACGATCGTCACATGCTTTTGGTTCCCGACCCCCTTGGTGATGGGGATGCTATAGACGAACTGGACGGTGTCGCTGGTATTCCCTACGGTCACGGTGGCTTCACCCTTGATGGTACAAGAGGCCGCTCCGCTCGCCTTGACCAGGTTCTTGACGATCTGCAATCCGTAGTAATCCGTCGTACCGGACTGGTAAGGGATAAACTTGAAATGTCCCGTCTCACCGCCAAACGTGTTGGTGGAGACATTGCCCGAGAACTTGATCTCGACATCATTGAAATACCATTTCATGGAGGAAGGGACCACCAGCCCTTCCGCCACCCGCGAAGAGGTGAGAATGAAGGACAAGACAGGCTTGAGCGATGCGAAATCCGGCGCGATGTTTGTCGGCGCGGACGCTTCGCCCATATACTCCTGATACAGGTCTCCCTGGTTACACTGGATTGACGGCATATAAACGCCGCCCTTTTGCGAAAATATGACCTGTCCGGTCGCGCTGGCCAAACTCATGACGCTCCTCCTTCCCCGGTTGTTTCCGTACTATCCGTGCCTTCGGAGCTTTCGGTGTTGTCCTCCCCCCAAGAGGCAGGTGTGAATACTTCGACGGGATGGTCCGTACCGTCTATCTCTTCTTTCGCCGCCTGCGGGGTCAGGCAGATGCCGCCCACTTCCTTGGCTCTCTCAAACACCGTGTCGCCGGGGAAACGTGCCACGTCCGCCTGCCACAATAAAACATTGCCATCCGCTGTTTTGTTGCGGATACCGGTCAGATGCAACCGGTCTGCAACCTCCTTCGTTACTTTAATGTAAAATGCCATAATTCCATTGTTTTTAATGTTATCCAAATTTTCTTGCTACTACCGCCTTGCCCCCCTGTGTGAGCACCTTGCCGCCTTGTGTCAGTACCACGTAAGGACCTCTGTCCTCCACCTCCAGCTTTAACATCATGCCGTTGCTGAAAGGTATCTTGGGAGAATATCCGCCGGCAACCCTGGCATATCCGGCATCTCCGCTCTTCTTGACGTACCAGTGACAGTTAAACATGGCGGATGGATTCGGGATAACCCCCACGGTATCCCGAATGACAGGTTTGGGGAAGATGGCGTAAGTCCCGTCCGGAACACCCGTAGGTACGCCCTCCCAGTCGGCTTCAACCTTCGGAATCCTGCGGCGTATCACCGTAGGGACTGCCGGGTCCGATGCGCCCGGGGTTGATGCCGGAGTCCCGGAAGCCGCATAGGTGGCCTTGCAGACAATCGTGATGTCATCACCTATATAATTGCGGTCAATCTTGTATACATTCTTGTTCAGTGATACAAACTCCCAGTCGTTGTCACCCGCTCCTGTGGTTATCGCCTCCAGCGCTCCCGTAGGCAACAGGCGGTACCAGAAGAACCTGCACTTGCCCGTAGCCGTCACGTCCGTGTCGCCTACCATCAGTTTGGCCGTGATGGTCTGTGCGGTGATGTCACGCACCGGGTTCCAGTCCAGCGTGGACGGGCTGTCTATCGTCAACACGGGGATGGCATCCGTACCGTCAATGGTGCGGATCACCCGGCTCATTTGAAAAGTGAACAGCTGTCCGGTACGTGTGTCGGCATATTCCGCGTAAAACTCCAGCGTGACGGGTTTTAGGACGGCGACATTTTTTCTCATTGTGATCTGTCCCTTGTTGGCGCCGGATTCCGTAATGCTGTAGCCTGTGTTTGTCGATGTGATAAGCGTGCGTGTGGATCCGATGCGCTCGTACCACTTCATGTTGGCCAGCCTGGAGTTGACCGCCCCGATCTTAGTCACCGATTCCGGATCGGTGGCGTTGCACCGCGGAAACAGGACCAACGGTGTCAGCGTATAGTCCGGAGTGTATTCAGCCTTGTCAGCCTGGTAGACCTGCATGTCCGGCACGCTGCCCACCACCTCGATGTTACAACTGGTTTGTAACAGCCGGTAGTTGATTTCTATTTTTCGTTGCTTTGTTGCCATTGTTCCTATTAATCATTATTTTTGTTATGTAACTTTTAAAAATTAACTATATGAACGAAACAAGAATGAAACTCGCAGAGCATAGACTGAGAAGCGAGTTAGGCAAATTCAGATGTCCAATGTGCCAGAATGAAAGTGAATTTGACTTTCTTCCTGAAGAGTTCCAAATCTTAGGCTATGACATTGATGAAAAAGAGGTAAAGGCAGACTCTAGTAAAGCGTCTTATATACCTGTAATCGTCAATATATGCCCCAAGTGTGGCTATGTAGCACACTTTAATTTGAGGTAAGGTTCTCTTCCTGAAAATCTAATCGTACAAATTCTTTCACTGAATGTTCTCCCTGAAGTGTTGCAGCACTCTTGGGGAGAACTTTCTTTTTGCACAAACCTTACTTTTTTTACTAATACTTTACCCATAATCTTATATTTTTAAAATGTTACAAAATTCTCCGCCACTTCAAACTGCTGCCCGTCACGCAACAACGCCTGTGCTTTAAACGTACACACCCGCATGTTGGTATAATTCGGCCCGAGATCATCTGTCGTCAGAGGAAGATTTTTCCCGGCGCCGGCACGCTTCACCGCCCATGCGTTATCTTCCGATACATTCCCGGTATCACGCGTCCAGCTCACATCAGCGTCAAGGATATGCTCCGTCACGTCACGGTTGTACAAGTTGCCTGTTATAAAAAGCGTAGTCGCAAAAGTCTCGATGTCGAAATACCATCCTTTCGTACTGTCAATGGTGATGGTAAATTCAGGATTGCCTTCCAGCATAGCCCAACCTGCCGCCGCATACTTCGGTTCGTCGGTAGTCCCCGTTATCAGGCATTTCCATTTGCATCCATAATGCCAGACAGTATCCGCCCGCTCCTGAGTATTCGTATAGGGATTATCGGAGGATGCAACATCGGCAGACCAAAAACCGCGGTCTACGAGTTCCTGCGCCGGAAGCCCCTGCCAGTCCACACGATACAATTCGCCAAATATGCCTGCACGTGCGAAAATATACGAGTGCTTGTAGTTGATGGGGAGGTTGTCAAACAACTCCAGGTTGGGGAGTCTGCCCAATACCATGTAATAGTTGTTCTGCTCCAGGACAGGTTTCGTGACACCTTCCAGCCAGACAAGACATTTATCCGTAGTGGCGGACAAATACCAGTAGCTTTGCCTGTCCTCATTGATGGCGTTGCCCCTGCGCGTGATAATCATCAGCTCAGTAGGAGGATAGTTCCGACCGCCCGGCACTTCCGAATCCGGATACACCAGTACTGAGATGGAGTTAACCGCCATGTTCTTCGACAACACACGTACCCATGAGGTGTAATGTTCACCAGTAGAAAAGAGCTTGTTAACCATACCGTAGACTACATCCCCCTCTTGGAATGCGGTAAAGTCATTTTCCCAACGCTTCCTGAGTTTGAGTGTATAAGTTCCATCCTCTTCTAATGTGACCGATTCAATGACTCCATTTTCGGAGTAAGACGTATCACCCTCTTGTGCATTCAGGCGGTTATAGATGACCTCCTTGAACACTGCGGAACCGCGCACCTCAAGACGCTCGAACTGGCCGCGCCCGTCAGGATAGATACCGGCGCCCTTACCGGCAATGAGAGAGTCGATAAACTCGCCAAATTCAGCGCCTTTCAAAAAAGTGATCAGACCGTTGGCCGTGTCGGCGATATCTTTGCGGAGGAACATTGCTAATGAGCGTAAAGCAGAGAACACATTACTATTGCTAGGAGCAGTCGAATCATTTGTACGGATTATATAAACCCCTTTTCTACCTCCACTAGTGTACGTCTGACCTTTATAAGTAAGATTGTCAACTTTATTTTCAAGCTCCCCAATTCGGGAATATGCTGTGCTTTCACCGATTGTATATACAGGAGCATCGTAAGGTAAATCAAGCTTTATTTCAAGACCTATAACTCTAGATATCCGACTAGTCTCAAAAAAAGATTTATTGACAAGCTCTATTCTTTGGCCAATGTCAAATGTCCGGCTGATCATGTTTTCTTTTACCCATGATGATGCAAGGGTAGTATTGTATGTACCATCATCGACCATCATCTTTTTTACACAATCCACCGTTTTGTCTCTTAATTCTTGCTCGGCATTTGATACGAGGCCAAGGTCCGTTATCTTCGTACTATCCCAGCCGTAAAGAATGAATTTATCTCCTGTAGTAGGTTTTAATGTTTCATCGGGCAATGTCCTTCCATAATTATCATTGGCAACAATTTCATAGACATCACTTTCAAGTGTTACGCTTCCTAAACTTGTGCCAGCCTTATGAAATGTTACACCGAAATCCATACCATTAAGTAAACCAGACTGGAATACCAACCTAAGTTCTTCTCCATCAATAATATAACTTTCATCAAAGACAAGCCCACTAGTATCGGTTACATAATAAAATGTCTGGGTTACTGTTTCTTGTGTTTCTTCATCTTCTATCGTAGACGTATAACTGCCAACCGTACCAACAACACATTCAGTACGTGGATAGACTTCATCAAGGAATATAATATCTTCAATAGCTTCCTCCTGCGGCATTTCCGTACCTATATCATAACCTTCTTCACCAATATATACCCTTTTACCATCCTTATACCGATAAGCATCAATATACGGTGTTCCTTCTGGTAACATCAACCGCTTTTGAACAATACCATTTACCACTACTGTTTCATCAACAGGCCGATAGTTGGAAGGAATGTTTCTTGTTGATCCAAAAGCATACACACGTGTAGCATAGGTTCCCTGGCTTTCACTGCGCGGCATTTCTTGGGCTTCCACACCCAGCTCTATCCTAACAGCATCTCCATTCTCACAACGTCCAAATCGGATAATATTATCTTCTACCCACCACTCACAATTCCACGTTTCTGCCATGTTAGTAAGAGCATCCAGCAGATTGGTATTCTCATAAGACATCAACTTAGCTGAATCCTCTACTGACGAATCTATAGAAAAATCGAAATCATTACCCCTGTATTTGTAACCAAGAGCTTGTAAGTTTCGGAGGAACACACCTAATTGCATATCCAATGAGGCAGTAAGGTTCCAAGACGCTTCCTGGCCTGCCACCTCCGGCATGTACTTGAATTTCTTATTTTTCCATTTCCAATAGTAAGCATCAAGACGCAACTCGTAATTATAGCCGCCCGTAGACTGGTCATAAGTAGGTGTCGGCAAATCTACAACTTCATATATCTTTGCGAATTTACCACCTAGGGATTCATCTAATATCCCCGACAAGTCCACATAATCACCCATCTTAAAATTAATAGGAGTTAGGACGTTAAAAGGAAGAGTAATGTAATCCTCCTTACCCAATGAATAACGACCTATCGAACCAACGTTGAAGTCTGTGGAGAAACGAATATCTCCTGATATGTTTTTAATGTCTATTAGTCCCATACGAGTATTGTATAGCTTCATACAATGTTATGTAGCAAATATACAAATAAATCACATGATAGCAATTATATTCAAAGAAAAAATCATGTTGTCCTATCCGCAGGATTAGGTTCCACTAATTTCAAGGAAAAACTAGCGATTCCCCTCATAAACTGTGTAAATTGGTTACATGACAAATAAATAGTCTTATACACAACATTTGGCTGATATTTGCTTCTGATATGTAATACCCCAGTGGCGAGTTCTTCACAAAAAGAATTATATCTAACAAAAAACTGATCTTCGCTTTTAGCCGTAAGATTAAATGTAAGTGTAATATTCCTTTCGTCAATCTTGGAATCTGAAGTTATAACTCGCTTGCCGTTTTCCAGACGTGACTTGTTTTCTATAAACTCTTTCATCGGCGGTGGTGTCATTAACGCCGATAAAGAAGAGGTATCCATACTTATTCCCCATGTGGTATAAGCATCCTTATCATTTATATAAAATTCTCCTTCCATGTTACATATTTTTAGTATTATCTACTATCTTATCTAATTTCGATCCTAATTCAAGGATAGGCTTTGTGTATTTTACGATATCTTCCAAATAACCGTTAGTAATCACATGCTGATTCAAGATGTTACCCAACGTAGCATTGCCCTCCGTTGAAATAGAAACCAAAGATCCTATGCCGACAACAACATTTATCATCTGGCTCTTTATTTCCTCATTTGAAACCTGCAATGCTGTAAACCTACCGCTTAGTTCTCCTGCATCTTCATGTGTCATTTCAGTGCCAAACCCTCTTGATGAAGAAGATTGGGAATAGGATTCCTGTGAAATCTTGTCATATCCGGTTGCGGCAGCAAGCTCATCACGCAGTTTCATGGCTTCATCCACATACTTCATATATTCATCTTGCAAGGCTTTCCTTTCCTCTTCGGTCAGCTCGTTATCCTCCATGCTGGCACCAAACTTTTTCCACCATTCCTCCAACTTTTCACTGTATAACTCACCAATCTTATTGGAAAGCATGGCACGCATAAAGTATTCTGATATATCTTCCGATGCTGCCTTCGCATCGTATTTCATATCCATAAGATTGTCTACAAAACTATCATACATAGAATCAAATGACATTCCAGTCAGACCCTCGTAAAGTTCATTCGTCAGTTCTTCCAACGTACCAGCTTGATCAATATAGTCATTCAACTTATCAGTCAGACGATCACCGTATCCACCTTTGCCGGTATTCTGAATGGTTTCCCACATATCTACTGTCTCACGGAGCATTTTCATTTCTTCTGGGGTTAGATTCCAGATATCACCATTCCAATCACGACCAATCTTTCCACTCAGACGGTCTATCTGTTCCTGAGAAAAACCGCCCCAATAATAATTCCAACTATGATGAGAACCAGAATAACGTGCTTGTTCCTGCGCTATACGCTTATAATTATCAATAGTTTCTTTTTGATACTTATAAGCATCCCGGTATGCGGCAACAGACTGCGTTCCCTTGCTTGCCTTCATTTCGTCAGTCAAGTCTTCAATGGCAGTTTGTAACGTTTCGTTACGGTCTGTCAATCTGTTGATAGCTTCCTCGACCTCTTTTTTATTACCGCCAATACCAAACAAAGAATTAAAACCACCGAAAGAAATCGCATTAAGGATATTACCTATTCCATTTTTCAATGAATTCCCAATTGTAACAAACAAGTCTCCAGACAAAACATCACTGATAATCCCACTGACCGCATTTAGAACAGCATCAAGCAGACCACCGACAAGATCACTCAATCCGTCTTTGAGTACGTCAATAATAGACAAAATCCATCCGACAATGGGAACTTCTTGAAGCGATTCCGATGTCTTACCTATGACGTCCTTGAATCCGTTCACGGTTTTGATAATTCCACTATATGCGTTATACAACCCTCCGGATGAAATCTGCTGCAAGCCTCCCAACAAATTTTCCATACTTGCTTTCAGTCTGGTGGCGGTATCAGTCACATTACGCTGGGCCTGATTGGCGATATCCGTCTGTGTCTTTACATTGGCGGATGCAATGTCAGCATTCTGTCGTGCTATATCAAGGGCATTCGCTGTAACCTGCTTTTCTTCTTCTGTTCCACTCTTCTGTGCTTTGGCGTAATCATCCTGTGATTTCTTTAGTTTTTCCAAAGCGGCTGTTTCAATCTCTATGGCATTGATACGGTTTTGTTCGGCTGTATGATAGGCTTTTACATCCTCTCCAAGTTTCTTGAAGTTGACTCCACTTGTACCACCCAAAGACTTTTCCATCTGACTGATGGCGTCAATCAATGATTTCTGACTTGCCTGATCGGAGTTTTTGAACTTGTCGGTTTGGATGTACTTTTTAGCTTCGTCCAAGGCAGGCTTTACCATGTCGGAAAACATGGAACCAAACTCACCAAACACAGTAACCCAATCTATATTGGCTTTTATGGCTTCCGTTTCCTTGTTCTGTATGGAAACATCACGTTGTTTCTCCAGCAACTTTACTTGTGCACTATTAGCACCGCTTTCTTCCTGCGCTTTCCTTATTTTTTCCGAATACTCTTGGGCGATAGCCAATTTCTGTTGCTGAAACGTGCCATATTCTTTCAAGTAATCGTTCAAAGCCTGTTGTTCGGCTTTAAGTTGCTCCTTGGTTACATTAGTAATATCTTTATCCCTCATGCTTTCGGCATTGGCATAAGCTTCCGAGATTTCCCGTACCTGCTTGTCGGTCAACTTGCCATTACCGGCTTTGCTCCATTCTTCCTCCTGTTTTCTTATCGCATCAAGCTGTTTTTGATAATCAAAGTCAATCTGTTCCAACTTCTTTTCCGTGCCTTCTTTCATCAGGTTGATTTCATCTTGCTGATTCTGACGGCGAAGTGAAAGAAGTTGCCCATCCAGCTTTTCTTGGTTTTCCTTTTGCTTTTTTGCTAGATTTTCCTGTCTGGTTAATTCGCTTCCAGTTACTCCGCCCAGCTCCTTGTATGCCTTTTCGGATGCCTCCATCTTATCTTTGGCTTCTTTCACCTGTTTCGATGTAGCCGTCTGATCTTTGATTAATGACTCATACCCTTTTTTCGCTTTTTCCCATTCGGCTTTAGCATTTGCCAAATCTTCCTGATATGTAGTTTCTTTTGTTTCCTGTCTGTTCTCTACTTCCAATTGGGCATTGATTTCCGACAAGACATCCTTTCTTGCGTTTGCCAATTCATTTTTCAGGTCTTCGATACGCTGTGCCTGAACCTTCATTTCGGAACGGTTGTTCTCCTTCTTAGCTAAATTATAAGCCCATTCCGCACTTTTTATTTGTTGTTCCAAAGATTCGACTATAGCCTGTTTTGACTGTGTTCTGGATTTTGAAACCTCTTCATTATATGCCTTCCAAAACCCAGTCAAGTCATGTATATGACCTTTCTCATCAACATATTTCCTAAAGAGTGCTGGGTATAGTTCCTCAATATCTTTTAAAGCTTTGAGTTTAGTAACATCGGCTTCCACCTCGCTATTAATGGTGCTAACAAGACCTTCCAAAGTACGTTTCCGATCTTCCTCGTCCGTGTTGAGTTTTTCTATTTTCTTGTTATATGAATCTAAAGCACGTTCTGCTGACGTTGTATTATCGGATAACGACCACATTGCAGCTCCAAGCCCTACAACAGCAGTTGCCAATAACACATACGGATTAGTAAGCATGACAGCGTTCAACGCTTTTTGTGCCGTTGTTTGCAAAACCAGCCATCCGTAGTGGGCACGTTCGGCAATAGTTAGAGCGGCAATACCTGAAGCTTGTAAAGCTTGCAAAGCCGTGACTGTCATCACAGCCACTTTATATACGCCATAAGTTGCTACAAGACCAACAAGAACTTTTCCCACTTTCTCATAATTCTCAACCAAATAAGAAACACCGGACAGAGCTTCGTTTATAATTCCTTCATTGGCTTTCCCTATCTCATTGAACATGGTGGAAACAGCATCCTCTATATTAGAAATTTGCCCAGTGATTGTCTTGGACTGTTCTTGCATAAGGTTGTAGAACATTCCTCCCTCATTTGTAAGGTTTTGGATGACTTTCTGGACTTCCGGGAATCCCACTTTCCCTGCTTCAACTAAACTTTTTACTTCTCCTTCTGCTACTCCGAATACTTTTGCCAATTCGCGAATCATAGGAATACCACGACCTGTAAACTGATTTAAATCTGCGGTATATAACCGTCCTTGCGTCATGGTAGTACCATACAAATACACAATATCACCAAGTGGCTGAGAAAGGCCGGCGGCTATGTTTCCAAGACGTATCAAGTCGTCATTTACGTTTTCAACATTTTCTCCATAAGCAAGAAGTTGTTTAGCTCCATTTGCTACGCCTTGAAGGTCAAAAGGAGTGGTAGCAGCCGTTTTTACCAATTGCTGCATGAGGGCATTCGCCTTATCCTCACTGCCAAGCATTGTCTTAAATGCAACTTCCAATTGTTGGAATTCTCCTCGGACTTGTGCAATATTTGAAATTAATTCTTTTGCAGTAAAACCAGCTCCGAATGCTGCGGCAGCTCTAATCATACGGTTAAACAGTTCTTCAATACCTAAACCGCTTTGCTCTATTTGCTTGGACGTGTTTTTTACACCATTCTCTACTTCACGAAGTCTACGTAAGAAATTAGAATTATCACCTGTAATGTCAAAATGTATTCCAGCCATAGGTCTTTTCGATAGAAATAGTTCCGTGCAACATCACACGGCATTGCAAATATAACAATAAATGACATAGTTAGAGT
>CEAC01006794.1_pt1 | contig 14419 bp, 7 predicted proteins | sample 557411 | NCBI WGS metagenome assembly CEAC01 (sample SAMEA3182094, study PRJEB8094) | gut metagenome | biome: human; feature: gut; material: Stool; isolation source: human stools | place: Canada | collected 2012-02-21
CGTAACAAGGTCATCCATCCTATCGGTTTCCGGGAGCACATTATCGACCGGTATAAGGAGGCGCTGGAGATCGCCTTCAAGGAAAAGACCGGCTGCCAGCAGGTGCTGGCGTCGATTGCGAACAGTATCCTGGCCTACGTGATCTACTACGACAGCAACGATTACTCTTCCAACGATGCGGTGGCCGAGAAAATCGACCAGGCCCGCAGCATTATGCGCGAGAATATGCTGACCGACATCACGCCCGAGCAGGTGGCCGACAAGATCAACATGAGTTATTCGTGGTTTCGCAAGACATTCAAGGAGTATACCAACGTCTCGCCTGCGCATTATATCACCCAGCTGAAGCTGCAAAAGGCAAAGTTGATGTTACTGAACTCACCCCTGAGCATCAAGGAGATCGCGTTTTACCTCAAGTACGAGGATGCGGCCTATTTTTCAGCGATCTTCAGGAAATACGTCGGATGCCCGCCGTCCGAATACCGGGTCGCGTGCTGCGACGTGCCGTCCGGCTCCGAGTAATTCCGGCGGCTATTCCATGTAAAATACTTCCGGCAGATCGACCGAGACGGGCGAGTTGTCCGGGTTGACGTCGATTATATCCGCCATATAATCCCACCACCTGCGCACCAGTTCGTTGGCGCCCATCTGCTGGGATCCGGTTTCCCCTCTGTTCTTCTGCACGCCTACCAGCGTGTTGGTGTCCCGATCCAGGAAGATCGAATAGTCGTATATGCCTTCCTGCCTCAACTGCCGTTCCAGCTCCGGCCATATCTTTTCATGCCGTCTGCGGTACTCCTCTTCCATGCCCGGTTTCAGATACATTTTAAAGGCTTTTGATCTCATGACGTCGAATCTTTTAAACAAAAATAATCCAAATACAGGCTCCCATGCGTGGGTGAAATGATACTAAGATAGGGGTAAATGACCCATATGCGGAGCCGGTTTATCCCGCGTTCCCTGTGTTTCCCGCCGGTGCCCGAAGCCGGAGCCTTCGGGGCCGGTGATGCGGCTGATAGCGCGGGGATGGATTTTCAAGCGGGCCTGTCGGTGGCATTGTAAAAATCATATGATTCTTTTCCAACACCGACTTTTGAGCTTTGTCCCGAACGGATTTTCGGAGTATGTAATACGCCTGGCGATACCTATGACGAAATCTTCCGGAACGAACCCTAAATAGCGGCAATCCTTAGAATTGACTACATTGTCGCCGCAGAAGAAATAATAGTTTTTCCGGAATTCGTATGTTGAGACCGCTTCGCCGTTGAGCCGCGGGAGGTTCCCGTCGCAGGTCAGCTCCCCGCCTGTTTCATATTCCACGACAAGTCGGTACAGCTCATAGTTCAGTGAGTCGAGTTCGATCCTGTCGCCGGCACGGGGAATATATAGAGGTCCCATATTTTTGATCGTCCACCCGTAGCGCCGGTCATCGAAAGGGAAGGCGCGCAGTACATTGGGCGGTAACGACGAATCCGGCATCGCAGCCAGCCGTCCCTGTTCTCCGGCATCGCCGATAATCCCCTTGTAGCGATTATTGCAAAAATACCCGTTCCGGATGCCAATGCTGTCGCCGGGTGTCCCGACACAACGTTTGGCATAGACATAGTTGATCCGGAACTCTATGCGATCCCGGTCGTACCCGTGCGGGGCATTGAAGACCACCACGTCATTGACATGCACCCCTCTGAGGCCGGGTATGCGGAACGAACGGAGCGGAACACCCTGCCGGAACTCGAGTTTGCTGTAAATGCGGCTCCCGGCGAGCAGTTTATTGACCAGGATCCGATCCCCGGGCAACAAGGTCGGCATCATCGATTCCGACGGGACGACGAACTGGTCGCAGATGAAAATCCGCAGGAGCAGCCATCCCGCGAAAAGCATGCAGGCGCTTGCGGATATCCAAAAGATATAGTTGAAAACCCGTCGCATATTACTCCCGTATTTCGTCCGCAGGGGACATGCCGAACAATTTGCGCAGCTCTGCCTGCATCTCCCGTGTTTGCACCGATTCGACCTTGGGCTTATGCGCAACGACCCGGCGTGCCGCGGCGTATGCCTTTTCCGTTTGTCCGTCCGCGAGGTAGAGTTTGGCAAGCAGATAGAGCGGATAAACCCGATCCGGGATCATATGGTGCGCATGCAGGTAGGCTTCCTCGGCTGCCGCGACATCCCCCAGCATTTCGTAATTCCGCCCCGCGATATTCCAGAACATCGGGTCGCTGCTGATCCGCATGCCCTCGCAGAGAATTTCGTTGCTCTGCCGGTAGTCGCCCGTTTTGTGCAGCGCATAGCCATAGTCGTATAAAAACCGGAAGTCGCCCTGCAGGGCGTCATGGTGACGGGGCCCGTCTTCGACCAGGTAGTCGTACCTCCCTGAATTCGGCCAGACGCGAACCTCGCTCCATTGCCGCCGGGCTTCCACACGGCGGGCATAGCGGCTGTACAATCCCGTCCAGCATACGAGACATCCCGCAAGTGCCAGCAACACGACGACATGCCCCCGCCCGGGGATCGGGACGACCCGTTTCGAGCACGTCCCGGCAAGCAATACGACGAACAGCAGCCGCAATGGCAACACGTCCCACGGATAGGAGAAGCAGGCGAAAACTGCCGCTGCCAGCAGCCCGTAACCGAAGGGCGCGCCGCGCCTGAGCTGGCTCACGATTGCGCTTCCCGTTATCAGCAACAGCAACACAAGGCCTACTGCCCCGGTTTCCGCCCCGGTCTGCAGGAATTCGTTGAATCCCGCCTCGGGGCATCCGGCGACCTGGGTCTCGGCTTTCGGACGCTCTTCCGAGGCGAAGTAACGTGCCTGCTCTTCGCCGAATGCGCCTGCGAAATTTCCGATCCCGGCCCCGCAGAGCGGATGGCGGAGCATGATCCGCGTATCGATCTTCCACATCAGCAGGCGTCCCTCGGCCGAAGGACGCTTGATATGGTATGCCCCGGCGCCGACGCTCGCAAGGAGCAGTACAGCCAGACCCGAAAGCACCCCCACGCGCAATGGATGCGCACGGGATACGCGTCGGAAGCGATCCCTGACATTCCACTCCCGGAATGCGAACGCCCCGCAGCCCGCGGCGACGGCGATCAGCGCGGCCCTGCTCATCGACGCCGGGAGGACTACGACCGTCATGAGCGCCGCGCCCCAGCCGAGCAGGTAAGGCGCCACGCCCCACAGCAGGACGCCCGAACGCAGGCGCCGCAGCGAGCCCCACGTTCGCAATGCCCGTTCGGCGAACCGGTATCTGGCGACACAAGCCGCGGCGCATACGAATACGGGGGCGATGAACCCCGCATAGGGGCCCGGGTTGAAAAGCGTGCCGGTTATTTTGAACAGTCCGTGGTTCGACTGCGCGAATCCGTAGATCTGGCGTATGCCGACCCATGATTCATAGATGCCCAGCAGGCACAATAGCAGGAGCAGGAGCGTCGTCGTCCGCCGTTCGGCCGTAAAGACAATCCGCAAGGCGACATAGATCATCGCGGCCTGCAACAGCTCGTCATACCTGACCGCCGAAGCCAACCCGGGCCACAGGAACCGGCCTGCCGTGACCCAACCCAGGTATAAGACTGCATATATATCCGTACGGTTCACATACAGACGAGGCCGGTAGCACAGACAGTAGCAGGCCGCCAGGGCCGTCAGGGCCGCGGTCGCCCGCAGGGACGGGAGGATATTTCCGTGCAACTCCTGTACGGGCATGTCGAGCGCCGGGACGAGCAGGAACCAGCAGGCGGCCGCCAACAGAAACGCCAGCAGACAACGCAGGAACGGATGGGGGCGCCGTATCATGACAGGTTGCCGGTTTTACGACCCATCGGCAGGAAGATCGGCAGATAGACGACCAGCGCTACGATCGAGAACAACGTCCCGCTGATGGCGGCCATGGCGAATGCGAACCAGAAAACCTCCTCGGGGCCGTCGTACAGGAAGGGCACCAAGCCCAGCACGGTCGACACGATGGTGAGCATGATGGGAATGATCTTGTGGTTATACGCCTTCAGGTAGAGCCGGATCCCGTGCTGGTGCGAAACATCGGCCCAGTTGTTCTGCTCGTTGATCAGGTAGATGCCGGCGTTGACGACAATGCCGCACAAGAGGACGAAAGCGGCGAACCCGCCCTGGTCGAAGACGAAATCCGACCAGCCGAACGTGAGGAACACCCCGATGAACGAGATGGGGATCATCAGGATGATTACGACGGGTTTGCGCAGGGATTCGAAGATGACGGCGCACATGCTGTATATTATCGCCACGACCAGCAGGATGAGCCACACCTGCTGTTGTTTCTCCTCCTGCCAGAATCCGGACGACGGCGAGTCGGCCCGGAACCCGATGGGCAGGATCTCCTCGTTGAATTGCTTGACGGTACGTTCGATCAGCCGTCGCCCCAGTTCGTACGAGCCGATGAAATCGTACCCGACCAATATCTGGTACGACTGCCTGTCGCGGCGGATGGAGACGCCCGTACGCTGTTTTTCGATGGAACCGACTGCCGAGAGCTTCGTTTGCCGCGAGCCGAGGCGCACCTGGGCATTGGCCACATGCCAGCGGTCGAAGCGGTCGCGGTCGCCCGATTCGAGCACGACCTGCTGGAGTTCCTCGCCGGTATAAACCGGCGACAGCCGCTCTTTGAAGAGCATCGTGCTGAGAATCCCGTAATAGTCGGCCACATCGAGCCCTGCGGCGGCGATTCGCTCGCCGTCGTAGCGGATGTTGAATTCGTTGTGGGGCAGCGACCAGGCGTTACCGTCCATTATTTCGGGGCTGGAGACGCGGCGGTTGCGGGACAGGGAGTCGATCAGGGCATCGGCATAGGCCGACAGCTGGTCGTAATTGTAGCCTTTGAGCCGAAACTGGTTCGAGCGGTAGTTGTTGACGACGTTGTTGTTGAACGAGTTGTCGTCGATGCCCCGGATGTACCAGGTCGCACCGCCGAAATTGATCGCCGCGGAGGTGAGCTCCTGTTTGAGCATCGCCGGGAACGGGCCGTTTTCGAATTCGGATTTGAACGTGATCTCGATTTGCGCGTTGTCGTAGGAGGTAATGCGCGTGCGGAACATGTCGACCTGGTCGAAACGGCTGATGTAGTTTTCCATATGCCGCACAACCTCGTTGAGCTGCTGGACGGTACACCCTTCGGCCATTCCCGCGTTGACATAAAGGCGTTTTTGTTCCGGCGTGCGGAAATTATTGTACCGGTTGGTCGCGGTGCGGAACAGGTGCAGCGACGACCCGAAGACTTTGTCGATCTGGAGCCGGTGCTCGGAGACAGCCTGGCTTCCCATGACGCTGTTGTAGGCGTTGGCCCATGCCGAGGGCTTCCCGTCCTTGCCTTCGGCGATCTTGTCCGGCAGCAGGAATGTCGGGATGCCGAACCCCCAGACCAGTGCCGCGATGAAGATCCAGCGGTGCCTGCGCCCCCAGGCGATGAACCGCCCATACCCGTGTGAAAACCGCACGATGAGCCTTCGCCGGCGCACGGACGACACCGTCATGCTGCGCCTCAGCGGAAATTTATCGAGCAACGACGGCACGAACAGCAGCGCGATGAGCAGGGATACGGCCAGGTTGACGACGATCACCAGTGAAAAGTCGGTCAGGTTGGCCTGCTGCTCTTCGGGCAGCAGCCAGACGATTCCCAACGCGCCGATTGTCGTCAGCAGCGCTCCGAGGATGGAGACGAATACCCGGCGGTCGCGGTAGTAGCTGTAATGGTCGACCATGATGATCGACGTGTCGATGATGATACCCAGCGAGACTGTAATCCCGGCGAGCGTATAGATATGGATGTCCAGCCGGAGCAGGTTATAGAAAACCACGGCGATCAGGATATTGACCACGAGCGTTACCGTGATGATCAGCAGGTAGCGGAAATCCCGGCTGACCAGATAGACGAACAACAGCAGGATGGCTACGCAGAGCAGCGTGCGGAGGTAGATTTTATGCAGTTCCCCCGAGACGTACTGCGAAGCGTCGTAGGTCAGCGTCGCGGACAGTTCGGCCGGGAAGGAGGCTTGAAGGCGCTGCATCTCCGCCTTGACCGAAGAGGCGACCTGAAGGATGTTCGTGTGAGGCTCGCCGACCACCGAGAGGTTGATCGTATTGAGGCCGTTGATGCGGAAATAGCTCGCCGGGAGCGCTTCGCGCCAGCGTGCAGTGGCGAAATCGCGCAGGTAGTAGATGCGGCCGTTGCGGTGCGCGATGGGAATCTCCCCGAAGTCGAGCCCGGCACGGTTGCGGAGCTTCAGCACGACGCTCCGCTCGCTGCCGTCGGCTTGCGGGAGCGTCGTCATCCCGACCACGTCGCTGCGGAAATAATTCCGGAATGCCAGGGCGAGATCCGTGGCCGTGATCCCGGCGGCCTCCATTGCCTTGGGGTCGAACGTGACGACCCATTCGAAGGGGGTGACACCCGACAACACGACCCGCCCGACCCCCTCGACCTGCGACAGCGGGGTCGAGACGTGGGCCGTCACATACTCTTCGATGCGTTCGGAGGGCAGGTCGGCCTTGATCGTATAGACCAGCGTCTCGGATTCGCGGCTGCCGGAAGCGGCGAGTGAAATATAGGGATAGGAGATTTCCTGCGGCAATTTGGCATAGAGATTCCGGATCGCCGATGCGACCTCGAAGCGGGCGGCTTCCATATCCGTTCCCTTGCGGAATGCGACCGAGATGTTGCCGTAGCCTTTGGCCGAACGGGAAGAGACGTTCTCGCACCCCGCGACGGTCGACATGGCGCCTTCGATACGCGAGGTGGCGCTCTGCTCGATCAGGCGTGCCGAGGCATCCGGCCATGAGAAATAGAGGTCGATCCTCCGCTCGGCTGCCGACGGCGTATACTGGATATTGAGCATGGGCAGCATGGCCGCCCCGATGACCGCCAGCGCCGCCATGATTAGCAGCACCGAAAATGCGGGGATCCCTCTCCGCGACGGGGGTATGGGTCGCGGGACGTTCATCGGCGGGGTCTGTAAATCTCGTAATAGGCCAGCGGGATGAAAAATACGCTCACCAGCGTACCCACAATCATGCCGCTGATGATGGTCAGCGACATCGGGAGCTGCAGGTCGGAACCCATGTCGCCGTGGGACAGGAACGGCGCTACGGCCAGGATCGTCGTGAGCGAGGTCATGACGATGGCTTTCAGGCGCCGCCGCCCGGCCTCCATGATGGCGTGTTTGAGCGCCATGCCCTCCCGTCGCAGCGTATTGATGGTGTCGATCTTGAGGATCGAGTCGTTGATCACGATGCCGCAGACCACGATCAGCCCGATCATCGACATCAGGTTGAGCGTCTGCCCGAATACCCAGAGGACGACGAGTGCCCCGAAAAGGTCGATGACGATTTCCGAGAGGATGATCCATGGCTGGACGAGCGATTCGAACTGTGCGGCCAGGATGAAGAAAAGCAGCAGCAGGGCCACGGCAAGCACCCCGATGAGCTGCCCTACCATGCCGCGGTTCGAGAAATAGCTGCCGCTGAAGCTCACCTCGAAATGTTCGTCTTCCGCCACACAGCCCCGGATCGCGCCGATGACGGCCGGGACATCCTTGGCCCGGGGTGCGAGGTCGAGCGGGTAATAGTTACCCTCGGCTCCGGCCACGACGTGCTTCAGGTCGCGGGTCATTGTCTGGCGCATCAGGATGCCGACCGGGATTTCGGCCTCGGTGGTGTGGATGAACGTATTGCCGAGCAGATCGTCCAGACTGCGCAGGTCGTTGCCGATCACCACCGGCAGCGATTCATCGCCCGTAGTGACCGTGAAGAGCGTATTCTCGTTGAGCGCATTGCGCAGCGTGGCTATGAGGTCGTTGTAGGTCACGCCGTACAACGCCATCTGTTCGGGTTGTGCGATGTAGAGGATGTCCTCCTGCATGGCGACCGGCGGGATTTCCTGCCCGGGCAGCGCATCCTGTATGCGGTCGAGCATCTGCTGCAACTGTTCCGGGTCGGCACTGTGCCCGGTCGTCGAGCGCAGGCGTGCGGTGAGCACGGCTTCACGCTCGGCGAAGATCATGTCGAAGACGTTGCCCGAAACGCCGAACGAACAGCGGGCCGCAGGGGCGTTCTCCGCCAGATAGCCGCGGATGGCATCCTGAACGGGTGCCACGTCGTCCGGTTCATGGCACTTGAGGTAGACCGTCGCCTCGGCCACTCCGTTCTCCTCGGTGTGCGAAAGGACAAACTGCTGGACGCCCGCCATGACCGTGGATTGGAGAATGCGGCCACCCAGCGAGGTGACGAGGTTTTCCGTCCTGCGTGCATTCTCTTCGGCCGAGATGCGGTCGTTCCAGTCGATGCGGACTAACATGTCGCTGTAAGTCATCGCCGGCAGCCGCTCCTTGTCGATGCTCCGGAAGAGGAGTGCAAGCCCCAGTATCGAGATCGCATAAATACCCCACATCAGCCCGCGGCGGCGGAAAAACCATTTCAGGATGACGTCGTACCCGTCGATGACCCGGTCGAAGGAGAAGAACGCGAGCCACGGCGTAGGCCGGAAAGCCTGCTGCCGGCTGTACCACCAGCGGTAATAAACCGGCAGTAACGTGACGGAGACCCCGTAGGCGACGAACAGCGTGATGGCTACGGCCATGGCCTGGTCGTAGAAGAGCGCCCCGGCCATGCCGTTGAGGAAGATCAGCGGGACGAATACCGCGCAGGTCGTCAGCACGGACGACAGCATGGGAACCATGACTTCCTTGGTGCCCTGCGTGACGGCCCCGGCCAGCTGCTCCCCGCGTATCCAGCGGGCCGTGATGTTGTCGATGACGATGATCGAATTGTCGACCATCATACCGATGCCCAGCACCAGTCCCGACAGGGAGATGATGTTGATCGAGATATGCAACAGGTAGAAAACCAGGATCGAGATGATCAGCGTCACGGGAATGGTCAGGATCACCAGCATCGGCGACTTCATGTCGCGCATGAAAAAGAAGATGATGACGCAGGCCAGCAATGCCCCCGTGATGATGTTGTTTATCAGGTTCGAAATCGAATAGTCGAGCAGTTCGGTCTGGTCGCGCGTGACGGTGAACTCCACGTCCGGATAGTCGTAGCGGAACTGCCGGAGTTGCTTGTCGAGCTCGTCCTTGAGCTTCGACATGCGGGCATCCGCCTGCTTGACGACCGCCAGCGACACGGCGTTGCGGCCGTCCGAAAATACCATGCCCTGCCGTTTGCGGGGGTGCTCGACGATCGTGGCCAGTTCTTTGAGGCGGAACAACCGGCCGTTGATTTTCAGAAAAATATCCTCTATATCCTTCCGGCCGTTTATCGCCGACTGGAATTTCACGTTGTACTGGTATTCCCCGTCCCGGATGACAAGGCTCCCCAGCGTCACGTTCGCCCGGCGCAGCGCCCCCTCGACGGCGGCCATGGTGATGCCCGCCTGGCGGAGTTTCGCCTCGTCGGGGATAACCAGCAGTTCCGGGGCAACGGTGCCGCTCAGGTCGACCATGGCCACCTCGGGCAACTGCTCGATGCGCTTGGTGATGACCTGCGAGGCAAAACGGCTCAGCGCCGCGAACCGGTCGGATACGGGATGCCGTTCGTCCCGGTGCCCGGCCGGTTGATCCCCCCGTACGGTGAGGTTGATATAGAAGGCCGGGATGTCGGTGACGCTCGCCTTGATTACCTTCGGGCGCTCCACGTCGCGGGGCAGGGAGGTCGTCGAACGGTCGATCTTCTCGTTCACTTCGATGAACAGGTAGTCGATGTCCGAGCCCTGCTCGAAGGTCAGGCGGATAATGCCGTTTCCTTCGCGGGCCTCGCTGCGCAGATCGGTCAACTGCGACAACTGGATGAGTTGTTGCCGCAGCGGGGTGATGACGGTTTCATCCAGCTGCCGGGCCGAAAGCCCCTGTGCGGGGATCTGCACCGTGATATACGGCGCGTCGACGTCCGGCACGAGCGACACAGGCAGCAGGCGGCTGCTGACAATGCCCAGAATGAGCAGGACGACGGCGATCATCGTCACGGCGATAGGCCGGTCGAGAAGTTTGCGTAACATGGGTGCGGTGTTATTGTTCCCTGCCGAGCGAGACCTCCGAGCCTTCGGCCAGATTCAGGTTCCCCGAGACGATCACCAGGTCGCCGGGGTTGAGCTCCGCCCCGCGATCCAGATTCGCTTCGACCACATACTCCCGGCTGTTGGCCAGCGAAGTATGTACGTAAGTCCATTGCGCCCGGCCGTCTTTGTAGCGGAAGAGTACCTCGAGATTGTCGCGGATGACCACCGCGCTCTTCGGCACGACCAGTTGCCCGGGCACCTTTTGCCGCACGGCCACCCGGACGTTCATCCCGTCGGCCAGCGTGCCGTCGTTGACGACCTCGGCATCGACCTGCACCTGTCCGTGCACATCGACCGAAGGGTTGATCGCCGTAATGCGTCCTTTCACCTCCTTGCGCAGGTCGGCGAACGGGCTGACGCCGATCTCCTGCCCCGGGCTGAGCAGCCCGTATTCGGATTCGAGGACAGAGAAGCGGACGTTCAGCCGGCTGTCGTCCAACAGGGTGCAGAATTCGCCTTTCGATTTCTCATAGACCTGTTGTTCCACATCGGCGACCTTTCCCGCAAAGGGAGCCCGCAGGGTACAGTGAGCCAGGCTGCGGCGGGCGCTGAGCAGCGATGCCGTGGCATCGGCATACCCCGAGCGGATGCGTGCCAGCTGCATGACCCCGGCCGGAGGGGTGACCGTGTCGCCGGCCTGATACCCCTGTCCGACCAATACGTCGTAAAACCCCAGCCGCGCCTTGTCCAATGCCAGCTGCGCCTTGTGCAGCTGAAGGGCGTAGTCGCTCGTATCGATGCGGGCGATCGGCTCCCCGGCGCCTACGCGGGATCCGTTCTTCGCATCGATCGCCGCGATTGTCCCCGAAACCTCGAAGGAGAGCGTGCTGCGCTTCGAGGCTGCCAGCCGTCCGTTGCTGATCAGCTCCCGCATGAAGTCGCGCCTTTGCAGCGTATCCACCGTGACTTCGTTGTGTTCGATACGGTGCTGCATGCGATCCTGTGCCGCATCGGTCTTTGCGTTCTTCGTTTTGCCGCAGCCCGCGAGGAGCGCTGCACAAAGCAGATAAAGGTAGCGTTGTTTCATGGCAAGGGTTATTCTTCGATGAGGCGGTCGAACTCGACGCTGATATCGGTGTGGGAAATGAAGTCGTAGAGGGTTTTGCGGCGCAGCGAGTAGTAGTAGTTCCAGAAATCGGCCAGCGCCGACACGTAGGTCTGGCTGGCCTGGTCTTTTTCGGTCTGCGCCGTATTCATGTCCGTAACCGACACCGTGCCCCGCCGGAAATTCTCCATCGCCATGGCATAGCGGCTTTCAGCGACCTCCCGTGCCCGGGCGGCCACGATGCATTGGTTCCGCTGGTTGTGGAATTGTTCGATGAGCGTATAGATTGTGTGCCGATAATCGGTTTCGTCCTGCTCGATCTGGTTGCGCACCATGTCGGCCCTCGCCTTGGCCATGCGGACACGGCCCTTGCCCATGCCCCAGTCGAAAAGCGGGATGGAAAACTGAAGTCCGATGACCTCCTGGTCGAGCAGGTTCGAATAGGCCGTCCGGAACTCTTCGCCGGTTTGGGACAACCCGAACCGGGCATTTATCGTGGCCGTAGCGCCCCGTTCGGCCTTGGCCTGGGCGATGCCTGCCTCGGCGTTGAGCGCTCGCAGTTGGTTGCCGGCATTGAACGACGAGTTTTCCAGCGCCTTGTCCAGTACGGTCACATAGTCGATCTCGATGGCGGGGATTTGCTCGTCGAGCACCGGGTCTATATCGACGTTCTCGCTGTAACGCAGGTAAGAGTTGAACCTCATGCGCTGCTCGCGGACTGCCAGTGCCGTGTCGTTGATCGCCAGGCTGTCGTTGAGCATGCGCAGTTGCAACTGGAGCAGCTCGTCGTTGGTGATGCTCCCCAGTTTGAGCCGTTCTTCGGCTATGGAATAGAGGGATTTGGTATTGCCGTAGTTCTTGACGGCGATGGTATGCCTGGTTTTGCTCAGCAGCAAGCTGAAATAGTAGCTCACGGCCTGCACCGTAATGTCCTCCATGGCTTCGATGTAGGTGCGTTTGGCCAGTTCGTACTCTTTCGGGGCGATCTTCTTATTCCATTTGAAACTGTTGTAGGCAAAGAGCGGCTGGGTGTAGGAAAGCGTGATGGGCTGTGAATAATAGGATTTAGACTCCTTGGGGGCGAACTGGTCGAGGCGGTTGAGCGACGAGTAAAGCCTGAGGGTGCCGCCCGTCAGAGTGATATTCTGCTGGATGGCAAGCCCCAGTGTGTTTTGCAGGTTGTAGTTCTCCAGATAACGCATCTCTCCGGTGTCGTAATCCTGCAACAGGCGCAGCGAACGGTCGAAACTCAGCACCTCGCCGCTCAGGTTGAGCGACGGAAGCCGGCTTGCCTGGTAGGAACGGAACGACCAGTACGAGGAGAGAAACGTATATTTGGCGACCATCGCGGCGATCGAATGGTTTTGCGCCGAATAGATCGCCTTGTCGAGCGTCAGGCGGAGTTGTATCTGCTGCGATTCCTGTGGCGCAATTGCCGAACTCTGCGACCGTGCCGCTGCGGGGAGTATGGTTCCTGCGACGACGATTAATATCTTTCGTATGATCTCCGGTATCATAGGCTTGTTTTGGTGTTAGGAGATGGATCGAGTTGCGGAATTTCAGGGGGCATATTTCACTGTCTCGGGAAGGAGTGGGAACGACGCTCCGCAGTGTCGCGGGGCGGAGTATTCAAGTTCGAAGTGTGAATAACTGTTTCCAGCGACTTGCAGACGGATCGTTATCTCGGACGATGGTTTCGGCAACAGGTATGCAAAGGGTGGCAAACATGGGCTGTTTGTTTAAATTGGAGAGATGATTTCATTAATTTATTTACTATATAAAGTGGGTGTCGGTTATCAAATTTAAGCAGAATAATATTATTTGACAAATATTTTCTTAATTATTATCGTGTAACCTTTTTTAATTGTCGTGTCATAAGAAATATAGTTGTTGCTATAGTCATTTCAACGTATACGCAACCACGATCGGGTTGTCGCTCTCCTTCGAACACTCCAGCAGGCTTTTGATCTTAGGGCTCAGGTTTTTCCTGTATTCTTCGGGGATTTGCGGCGAACAGGTGCCGAAAAACGTATCGCCGTAGACGGCTATCGGTTGTCGGATAATTTCATGGACAATTGCATCTTCATCCACATTGGCAGTGTCCCATGCAAACACTATGTCGGTTCTTTTATCCCAAAAATAAGGTCTGGGGGTAATATATTCCTCCCATTTGTGGGCTATTTCAAAAGAAGCATAACTTTCCCCATCAAGAAATTTACCCGCATATCTTGTGTAGTTGTTCTGCTTGATTAACTTATCTACTTCCAGAGGGGGTATTTTTTGGTTATAAAGATTCCATATGCTCTTCTTTTGGTGGATCACATATTTAGGTGATACTATGGATACAGACATAAATTGGTAAACAGTATCGGAGTAGACTGGAGTAAACAAAAGCTTTCCATCGCAGTCATAAGTGAAACTGTTGACTGCAAAATTGTTGTCTTGCAGAGGTGTCGGGGCGAATCCTTTGTAAAGGACGGAGTCTTTGTCGGAAACGAGAATCGCCCAGTTCTCGTCGTCGTTGAAATCCTGTCCGGGAATTTGAAGGTTTATGGATAGGCTGTCGATACGTGCTACATAACAATTTGCAATGCCTTTTTCCCTGCGGATAAACTGTCCGTCATCGGCGGAAAAATAGAGATACGATCGCGCAAGGGCGTCGTTCAACAGGATTTCATTCCGAATTGTGTCGACCTGCATGTCCCAGATACTAATGTATTCCTTCGGCCCCCGGCCTTTATTTTTGATACGGAATAATAACTTACCGGTTTTGTTAAATACAAAGATTTGCTGTGCAATGTGAGCATCCAGTATAAAAATTTTGTCTCCGGTTACGACCATTTTTGAGATTTCACCGATGGGTTCGGATGAATCCAGTTTTATGTAGTCGACCTGTTCGACCATATCGAGTAATTCAGCCGTGCTGATGATTTTGGCATTGTCGGCACGGATCAGGAGCGGAGTGTCGGGCATGATATGAATTGCGTCTACATCAGACAGTTCCAATGCCGGGCTGTTTTTTAGTTGCGTGGTTCCGCAGGCGGCGCAGAATAGGGCGGCTATAATTGTGGCTGTTAGTTGCTTCATATGCTTTCTTATTTGGTCTTCTGCCCGGGTGTTTTTACGATCATTTCAGCGTATACGCAACCACGATCGGGTTGTCGCTCTCCTTCGAACACTCCAGCAGGCTTTTGATCTTAGGGCTCAGGTTTTTCCTGTATTCTTCGGGGATTTGCGGCGAACAGGTGCCGAAAAACGTATCGCCGTAGACGGCTATCGGTTGTCGGATAAT
>CEAC01003697.1_pt1 | contig 14399 bp, 10 predicted proteins | sample 557411 | NCBI WGS metagenome assembly CEAC01 (sample SAMEA3182094, study PRJEB8094) | gut metagenome | biome: human; feature: gut; material: Stool; isolation source: human stools | place: Canada | collected 2012-02-21
CTCATCGGCGTCAACACCTTCACGCTGGACGGCGACGAGGCAGCGATTTCCGAGGCGAAGGACGTGCTGGCCAAGAAGGGCGCCACCTATCAGAATGTGTATTTTGACTCAGATGGTGAGGCGGGAAAGTTTACTACCAACATCTTTGCTTATCCCACCACCTATGTGGTTGACCGCAACGGCAATATCGTGGGTGAACCCATCGTAGGAGCCATCACGGAAAAGAAGCAGGCGGAGACGCTGCAAAAGCTCATCGAGCAGGCGCTCGCCGCCGATGTGGGCTGACCCGAGATTTAAAAAGTGCCTGCTGCGCGCCATTGCATTGCCCCCGGCGGGCAAGGGGCGGAGTGAGCCCTGATTCCCCTAAAAGGAGGAAACGCGATGTATCGAAGTGTATTGGCTCTGCTTTTCGCCTCGGTGCTGCTGCTGGGCGGCTGCGCCGCCCAGCAGCAGACTGTGCCGAAGGAAAAGAGCGGACGGGAAACAAACATGGACAGAGCGGCTTTTGACCGGTCCGACGAGGAGATCACCTATATGGATACCAAAGACAATGTTATCTATCTGGCGGGCGGCTGCTTCTGGGGCATGGAACAGCTGATGCAGTCCATCCCCGGCGTCATCGACGCCGAGAGCGGCTATGCCAACGGCACCTGCGAGGCGGACGCCGATTACAAGACCGTCTGCAAGGGAGAGACCGGCTTTCGGGAGACCGTGCGGGTGGAGTATGACCCCGAGCAGGTGAGCCTTGACGCGCTGCTGCTGGCCTACTTCTATGTCATCGACCCCACGGTGCAAAACCGGCAGGGCAACGACCGCGGCAGCCAGTACCAAACCGGCGTCTACTACACCAACGAAAGTGCCAGAGAGACGGTGAAGCGCATCGCGGAGATCGAGCGAGGCCGCAGCGAGAAATTCTTCGTGGAGATCGGCCCGCTCAAAAACTTCTATTCCGCCGAGGAATACCACCAGAACTACCTCGAAAAGAATCCGAACGGCTATTGCCACATCCCGCGCGCGGAGATGGAGCTCTTCTCTAAACTGCGCATCGACCCGGGCGACTATCAGAAGCCCGCGGCGGAGTCCATTCGTGACAAGCTGACGGCGGAGCAGTACCGCGTCACGCAGGAGAGCGGCACGGAGCGCGCCTTCACGGGCGAGTTCTGGGACAAGTTTGAAAAGGGCATCTATGTGGATGTCGTGACCGGCGAGCCGCTCTTTTCCTCCACGGACAAGTACGAGAGCGGCTGCGGCTGGCCCGCCTTTACAAAGCCCATCGAGGGCCCTGCCGTGGTGGAGAAGGAGGATTTGAGCCACGGGATGCGCCGCACGGAGGTCAGAAGCCGCGCTGGAGACTCCCATCTCGGTCACGTGTTCACCGGCGACCCGGAGTCGCCCAACGGCGTGCGCTACTGCATCAACAGCGCAGCCCTGCGCTTCATCCCCTATGAAAAAATGGAGGCCGAGGGCTACGGATACCTGCTGTATCTGTTTGAAAAATAGGACGCAAGCGGTCGGCAGTTCTCGTGCAAAGCACTTATCAGTACATCACAGCATATCGGACTGCCCGGCAGCAGTCCGATATGCTGTGAACGAATTTTTTGACACGCTCAAGAGGCCGGTTTCAAAAAAGAAGAAGCACATGTATCTTTTTCAAATAAGCAACTACGATGACCCTGCTGTGGACAGAGAAACCGCAGAACTGCTGCACCAGCGCTTGGAAGCTGAGAGCCGGCGGCGCTGCCCTGCTATGTGGAATGCGATAGACCGCATCAGAACTCACGCCGCGAAAGGCCCGGCGCGCGAAAAGCAGACGGTGCGCTGCCGCATTTATGGCGTGTTCCTGCTGGCTCTGGGCTTTTTGACGCTGATCCTCGGCTTGACGCCGCCAAAAACCACCGCGGTGATCATTGTGGGCGGAGCCGTGATCATTGCAGGCCTGCTGGAGTTTGCCCTTGCTCGCGGAAGAACGCCGTCGCGCATACCGGCATCCTGCAAAAAGGAGGCGCGGAAAGCGCTGGAGCTGCGGCGGGCCGTTGATTGGGAAGAGCTCAAAACCACCATCCGCTTCGAGGATGCCGGCATAACGATCTGCGCGGAGGAGAACGAAGAACATCTCCCGTACACACGGATAAAGAGCGCCTTTGAATCATTGCATTTGTGGCTTGTGGTCTGCGACGATGAATGCGCGCTGCTGCTCCAGAAAAAGGACCTGAGGGCCGGGAACGCAGACAGCTTCCTCTCTGACATCATTTCAAAAATGAACACAGGAACAGATGCATCCGGCTGAACACGGCAGCTATGTGACGTTACCAGTCCGTTTGTCCCAGTGGGACTTCAACTATGGTCCAGCTATCGACGGAAGCATACAATTGAGCGATTACCAGAAGGATGATCGGAGGCAGATGAATAAGCGAGGGATAGCCTTTATAGTGGTAGATATCAGGGCTGTTGTCAGCAAAATGTAGGAACAAGAGGCCAACCGGCACGCAACAAACATGCGAGTTGAAGCAGCATTTTACATCCGCCTAAGAAAGATCCAGTAGGCATTCGTCCGCTGAGAACACACCACCTGATACCTCCCCCTGTTCAGAGCTTCTGAACAGCCATCCATGTCGAAAGCGGAGAGACTGCGATACAGCAATCTCTCCGCTTTTCTGCCGTGATCTCCTGCTTTGAGCGGAGAGGCCGAACCTGCACGACAATGAAAAAACATGGCTCCAAGCCGGGACAGGCGGTTCTTATGAGGTATCCTCACATCTGCGGCACTGTCGACGCTGTCCAAAGGCAGCCCACACTCATCCCTCTAAGTACGGGCATCGGATGCCCTGACTTTTTGCGGTCTTTTGAGGATATGCATCCCCCGCCCACCACCACTACTCAAGCATAAAAGCGCTGGTATCCTCTAAGTTTTTCTCTTTAGACGAAAGAATAAAGCAAGTATGAGCAGGGATGGGTTAAAACAGGTGCTGCGCAGGAGGGAGGACGAACTGAAATCGTCCTCCCTCAGTTCGTAGATCAAAAGGTTTTGCAACTTAGCTGCACTTGGCTAAAAGTGGTGCGCGGGAAAGAAAAACGAAATGTGGATCACATGATTTTCAATGGCCAAAAACGGCAAAAAGATTCGATCACTTTTGGAGAGTCTCATTAAAATGTCCATTGAATAACTGTTTGCACAATGCTATAATCCAATTTACGCATCAATAAAAACAGTGGGTTAGAGACTTTCTTCACACCCCATAAAAGGAGAGACGATCTATCATGGACATCAAAGGAGATTGGAAAAAGCGGGCCGTCAGCGGATTGATGGTGCTGGCAATGGCGCTGAGTTTGCTGCCAACTTCTATTCTGGCGGCCGATACGCGCAGCGTTACGGACAACGCCATCAAAAACGGCAGCTTTGAGGAGCCTGCGTTTGTCATCAAGGATTCGCCGCAGTGGGTTCCAGAGCCGACTTTTGACTGGAAAACAACGGCATCCGACCAAAAGATCGAGTTCGGGTCGACGAGGAAAAATGGAAGAGTTCCTCATATTGTGGATGAGCCGGATATTCCGGATGGGAAGCAGTTTGCGGAGCTGAACGCCGACGAAGAGAGCACGCTTTATCAGTATGCCACGACGGTCGGCGGCAATGTGTATGAGTGGGGCCTTTCCCACCGCGGCCGCTACGGTATCGACCGGATGGCGGTCATCATCGGCCCGAAGCAGAACGTTGACCCAGCCAAGCCGAGCAAGGATGGCAGGGACCAATTCATGCAGATGACGGACTGGGTGCGCCAGAACGCAGTAGACATTCCGCAAACGGGCTGTACGCAGAAGATCACGGTCTACTCCAAAAAGTTTGCCGCAAACGGCGGATTCCTGAATGATATCGGGGATAGTGCGTTCAGTGCTTCGCCGTCTGACGTGTACACGGAGAAATGGAATGTCTGGATCATCGGCACGAATAGCGACGCCTGGGGCAATTACGGCACGAACAGCCCGGCCTATGCGGCGGGGAAGCTTGCGTATAGCTGCCGCTACGCCGTGCCGGACGGGCAGACGGAGACCGTCTTTGCCTTCTGCTCCTATTCTGCGGCAGGCGGTATTAATACATGCGGCAATCTGATCGACAATATTTATTTTGACCTCTTCCAGACGCTGTCAATCAGAGCGTCCGGCGGCGGTACGGGCTCGATGACCGTCTCGGCGGATGGGAAGGGCAGCACGATAAAGGTTTCCGACAGCGAAACCAAGGAAGCAGTGGTGGCTGACGGCAGCAACATCACGGTGCAGGCGGTCAAACCGAAAGACAGCAATGTTCAGTTTGTCGGCGCGTATGTCACGCGCCGGACGGCGGAAGGTCTGGAGCAGGTGTTCATTCCTGTGGCAAACGGATGGAGAGAAGAAGGCGATACGTACACCTATGAGCACCGTGTGGAGGAACCGGCGGATATCGTGCTGGTGTTCATCAAGTCGCCCACGGTTGTGTACGACGCCAACGGCGGCCAGGAATATGTTTATGAGTCTGATGCGACAGAGCCGAAGAATACAGTCTCCTTTGCGGAGGATACGGGGCGGACAAAATATACCTCGCACGCGGCGCAGGCGCCTGCGGACTGTGAAGATACGTGGCAGTTTCAGGGCTGGCTGCTGGTGCGCAGCAAAACGCTTCTGCCCGCTGAACATACCGTGACCTATGATAAGGATACGGATACGCTAACATTTACCGATAACGGTTCAGCAAGTGGCAGTGCAAAGGGCGGCGCAACGCTCATCGCCCAGTGGAAGTGGCGTCAGCGTTTCGTCACCGCCTCGCGCGTGAAGGGCACGGACGGCACGGCGAGCGATGATTTTCAGGTAAATGCGGACTGCGGCACGGTCTCGGTGAGCGGCGACGTGTGCCCGAGGGACAATCCTGCCATAACAGACTATTTTGCTTCAGACAACGAGTTGGTCACGGCGACTGCGACGGCGAAACAAGGATACTGCTTTATCGGCTGGTATCAGCAGGTCGACGGCAAATATGAACTCGTCAGCAGCAAGCTGACGCACAGCTATACCGTGAGCCGCGAAGGCGTGCAGACGATCTACGCCCGCTTTGCCCCCACGCATACGGTGACGTATCAGTGGACAGAGACCCCAAACGAATGCCCGACAGGTGAGGAACTGAGGGCAGCGGGAAAGACGCTTCCTGACGCTGCTACCGTGATGGACGGCGATAACTATCCTATTTCGACGGATTACAAGGCAAATGAAACGAGCATTCCCGGGACCAAGCAGGAGGATGGCGTGACGGTTTACGGCAAATGGACGTTTTCCGGCTGGCACGATGAAAAAGGCGATATTCGCAAGGTGAATCTTGTGGATGTCCGCAAGGACCGCACGCTGACGGGCTACTGGACGTTCAGGCCGAACACCAAATTTACGCTGACCTATCAGGTGGCGGAGGACGGCAGCTGGACACCGAGCATTCTTTCCGCACTGGCTGCTGAGAAGCAGTATTTCCGCACGGAGCCGGTCACTGCGGCAAAAGCGCCGACATACACATCGGGTGAGCTTTACGTCGATTCGAAGCTGACGCTCAAGGGCACGTGGTCATTCGACGGCTGGAAGCGCAGCGACAAAGAGGATAATGCGAAGGATGCCATGATTTCCACAGAGGAAGTATTCTCTATGCCCGGAAATGATCTGACGCTGACCGGCCAGTGGAGCTTTACACCCGATACGTATACGGTGTCGTATGATATTGGAAATGGCACAGGTACGCGGCCTGAATCGCACGACAGTTACGATTATTCTGCGCTTCCAGATAAGGCTGGTTGTGTGGAAGCGAGCGGTATTCCGTTCGGCGCGTCGATCACGCTGCGCAAGTTCACCGGTACGGCGCCGAAGGGGACCTATTTTGCCGGTTGGAGCATTGTTAACCCAGCGACTGAGGACGATGTGAATGCCATTCAGACGCATGGCCCCGGCGCGGTGGTCGACGATGAGACGCTTCAAATCACGAAAAATGGCAGCCATCACGTGACGCTTTACGCCGTCTACAAGCCAGTGGGCACAGCGACTGTGGAGTTTGACGCCACACCGGCTGAGGGCGGCACCGTGAGCCTCAGCAGCGGCAGCTTCACAGTGGCGGGCAGTACCGTTACAGGCGTCGATGTTGTATCCACTGCTGAACCAAAGGCGGGTTGGCATTTTGCCGGCTGGTACGAAAAGAAAAGTGATGGCAAATTGGAGTCGGTGAGTGCAATCAACGATGCGATCCTGACTGTTACCGCGACCATGATGCAGGAGAAGCTGGACTCGCCCACGGAGAACGGAACGCCCGTGCGCTATGTCGCCGTGTTTGAACCGAATACGTTTACCGTATGTTTCAATGAGAACGGCGGCCGGGGAAGTATGGACGATCAGATCTTCGGAGGTGCCGACAGTCCGCGAAATCTGACGAAAAATGCCTTTAGCAAGGCAGGCTATGAGTTCGACGGCTGGGCGGAATATTCCAACGGAACGGGAACGATCTATCGTGACGGTGCGCTCTTTGAGAATGTGACGACCTATCAGGGAGAACAGATCAAGGACAGAGATACGATCACCCTCTACGCGCAGTGGAGAGAGATCGAACATGTGACGATCACCTACACAGCCTACCCCGATTCGCTCGGCAGTGTTGCGCTCAATCTGAAGCGCGAAGCAGCGGTGGAAAAAGACCCTGCCGTGCAGAGCGAGATCATCTATGAAAAGGTTAATCCTGAAACGGGTGAGATTGTCGGCGCGACAGCCACGGTGAATCACGGCAGCGTGTTTGCAGGCTGGTATAATGACCTTACAAAGGAAAATGTGGAGACCAGCAAAACGTTTGTCCCGCAGCGGCAGCAGGACGGCCGCTATGTGAGCGCAAGCTATGTGGCCCGCTTCCGTCCGTACCGCTACACGCTGCATTATGAAGCCAACGGTGGTACAGGGAAGATGGATGATCAGATCTTCCAGCACGGACAGATCCTCCCGCTGAATGACTGTACCTATTCCCGCGAGGGATATGACTTCATGGGCTGGTCGACGAGCAAGAATAACGTTAAGCAGTTTGATAATAAGGCCGAGGTGGGCTTCAGCAGCCTGTTGCAGACCAGCGATGAGCCGAAAGACAATGCCAAGGCGACCCTTTATGCCGTCTGGCAGGAGCAGAGCGTGACGATCGGCTACGTGTCCAGCGACACGGAGCTCGGCACGGTGACTGCCGGGTCGGAGACCATCGGGGCTGTGAACGGCAAGCCCACCGGTTCGACCGCGCAGCCGAAGAGCGGCGCGCGGTTCGACGGCTGGTACAGCGCCGACGGCACGCTGCTTTCGACTGATCTGAAGTTCGTTCCGACGAGGGTGGACGGCGCCGTCTGGCAGGGAACGACCTATTACGCGCGTTTCAGCGCGCGGCGCAGACCCTCGACCCCGCCTACGCCCGCAAAGCCGGACGAGACAAAGCCGACGCTCGCACCCATCCCGGAAATGCTCAACGGCGAGGATCATTACGCCTACTTGCTCGGTTACGAGGATGGCACCGTTCGCCCGAACGGAAGCATCAGCCGCGCCGAGGTAGCGACCGTGCTCTTCCGTCTGCTCAAGGACGATGTGCGCATGCAGAATTTGACGAAGGACAACGCTTACAGCGATGTGCCGGATACTGCGTGGTACGCCGCGGCGGTGTCCACGCTCTCGAAGATGGGCGTCATCAGCGGCTATCCCGACGGCACGTTCCGCCCGAACGCACCCATCACGCGCGCGGAATTCGCCGCGATGATCGCGCGCTTTGACGAGACTGCCAAGTCGGCCGACACGCCGTTCACCGACATTTCCGGCCACTGGGCCGAGAATGCGATCGGCAAGGCTTACGGCAATGGCTGGGTGGAAGGAAGCAGCAAAACGGTGTTCTGTCCGGAAAGCAACCTCACCCGCGCCGAGACAGCGACGCTTCTGAACCGCGTGCTGCACCGCCTGCCGGAGAAGGAGAGTGACCTGCTCGCAAACCAGATCGTCTGGCCGGACAATCCGGAGACCTTCTGGGGCTATCTTGCGATCCAGGAGGCGACGAACTCGCACGAGTACGAGCGCAAGGCGGACGGCGTTCACGAAACGCAGACCGCCAAGCGTGAGAACCGCGACTGGTCGAAGGAATTTGAGCAGTAAGCATATAAACCGCCATCTCGGTGAGCAGTAGCTCATTGAGATGGCGGCCTTCTGTTATTGCGGCATATAGCATTTTTCCGGGGCGTTCGCAGGCAGCAGCTTTTCAGACCACGCTTCATCTGTTTCGCTCAGACCCGGCGCATTTCGCAGGACCCAAACCAAGTCCGAGACGTTCAGCGCAGATCCGTTCGAGTATGAGTTCATGTATGCCCCGATGGGCGATGGCGGCGTTTACGAATATGTCGAGCTGTGGTACGGCTTTGCGGTCAAAAAGGAGAGTGACGCGCAGGGCTACGCGGTCGAATTTTTGCGCTTTATGGTCCGTCAGGACGAGCTGAACACGCTTGCTTCTATCAAGGGCGTTCCCTCTGCTGCTAAGGAAACGACGGATGAGCGCTACACCGCGCTGAACGATATCGATAAGGTGGAGATGAAGGTCGTCAGCGATGGGACGGTTCCGGCCTACATCGGCACGCTCCTGAGCCATGTAGCAAACGAACTGCTGGACGGCAGCGTCGCAAGCGCCGATGACGCAGTCGCGTCGTTCGTCGCCCGCTGCGCAGAGTCCACGCAGGGCGCGGATTGAGAGCAGGATTAATAAAGGCAGGCACTTAGCGAGTACCTGCCTTTTTGCGTCGCCGGCAGATATTTTAAGGTTACTTTTATTTCACTGCTTGCTGATATGAGAACATTTTATTTGTCTCCCGCTCGTTTTTTCAATACTATGCTTGGAAATCTATGGCAAATCGTTATTGCTAATCGGGATGACTTTTAGGCTAATATATTGGAATACTGATTGTTTCCGGCCGATACTCTTTTTTATCCTTTTGATTTGATGAAATCTTATAATTCTACTTGAGCCAAGAATCGGCAAGTTTCTGTAGAAACTTGCCGGTTTTTAATTTTATTCGGTTGTTTCCTCGCGCAGCGAGTCTTTGAACAAGCTGCTCATATAATCGCTTCGTCCATAGAGAACGCGGTCAATGTAGACATCGCAACCTTGCACACGGTAAAACACCATATAATTTCCGCTGACAAGAAAACGATAGTCAGTTCCTACATCTGCAATAGAGGATAACGGGGTTCCCATTTCTGCAAATTTTTTCAACGGGTCAACCGCGTTCATAATGTGATCTATCACGCGCTCCGCAGCAGAACGATTCTGAAGTTCCAATACGATGTAATCCCAAATATCATCCAAATCGCGACGGGACTCGGGTGAATAATGAATTTTATTCTTCATTCGCTCTTGCGCGGAAGTGCGCTCTCATATCGTCCGGTGTCAGCCAGCCTTCCGTTTCGCCGGAGTGGCGGCCTTTTGCAAGCTCATTCATCAGGCGGATGGTCGCCTGTGTTCTCTCATAGTCCTGCATATCCACGATAGCGTACCGCCCGCGCCCGTTTTTCGTCAAAAAGACAGGAGCGCCCACAGTCACATCATGCAGTACCTCGCTGTAATTTCGCAGGTCAGAAATGGGTTTAATGTTCGGCATTATCTATCAGCTCCTTTCAAACATAGTATATCCCATTTTGCTGTAAAATTCAACGGCAAGTTTGCAGCGCTCGCATATTTAGAATAGAATACCTCTTGCCGACTGCCAAAAAACCGTTGATATATCTGTGTTTTCTGAAATCCTATAATTACACTCTAGCTGACTAAAGTTCTCTTGAAGTCGCGCGATTTCAATACTTTTTGCAACTTTTGAGAGTGAAATGCAGGATTCTAAATTGCGTGAAAACCCCAATTGTGCACAAAATGCGCACGACTGCAAAAATAGCACGTGAAAGTCATTGATACGAGATTGTGGAATCAGTTACTTTCCATTAAAGGTTTCCCTTTGTTTTCCCTTTTCCATGCTGCATAAACAGTGACAGCTAAAGAAGCTGATCTGCAAGATCCCTTTTGTAGAAATGCTCTTCCGGCAGACAGATAAAAGCCGTGGGCGCTTTGACGGCGCTCACGGCTTTTTTGTTTTGGGATGGAGGTTCAGATCACGCGGTAGCTCGTGCCGGATACCTCGCGGTAGAAAGCGGCATACGCCGCCTCGCGGTAGGGGCGCAGGGCAAGGTTGCCGAGCCCAAACGTCAGCGAGCAGAGGATCGCCCAGCCGATGAAGCTGAACTGCAGGCAGAAGAAACGCCAGCGGTTGCCCTCCATCATCGCTTTCGAGGCTTTTAGCACTTCGCCCGGCGCAAGGTCCGGATGCTCGGCCAAAATGTAGCTTGTCATCGCATAGGTATAGCCCATAATGATGCCCGGTATGACAAGAAGGATCGTTCCCAGCAGAATATACAGGCTCTTCAAGAGCTGGGTCAGAGCGGTTGTTTTCCAGTTGGAAAAATAGGCGAACAGCGCCTCAAATCCCACCTCTGTGCGGTCGACAAGACCGAGGTTATATCTGGCGTATCCTGTGCTCACGATGCTGCTGAGGACAAAATACGCCGCTGCCAGCACAAGCGCGATCACAATGAGGTAGACCGCGCCGCCGATGAGAAGTCCGCGCCACCTTGGGTCAAAGCCGTAGCTTGTTGAGTAGAGAGTCTGGCCCGCATAGTCGAAAGTTGTGGAAAGGCCGGTGGATGTGTCGTAATTGAGCTTGATCTCCGGCCCGTTACTTCCCGCACCGCCGAGCAGCGCCGCCACAAGGCCGATCACGATCGCGATGGGCCACTTTCCGCGCAGCGCTTCACGCGCCTCCTGTCTGAAATCTGCCGCAAGTTTCATCAATGTTCTCCTCTCAGTCTGGTTGGGGATACTTCCTTTTCTATCTTAGACGGATATACGCCTGTTTTTGTTGCACTGTCCGAAATATTTTTGCCTCTTTTTAAGATGGGAGCTCAGCGCACGTTCAGAGCAGCAACAGTATCCTATCACAGAAAAGCAAAGGAGGGAATCCCCAATAAATCCGCATAGGAATCGCAGGTTATCCTTCCGGCGCCTTTTCGATCGTGCGGCCGCCGAGGCTTTCGTAGATGCGGTGCGAGATGGAGAGCACCGTGCGCCCTTGAGACGCGCGGCGCAGCGCATCAAGTACGCGCGCTTCGGTTTCGGCGTCGAGGTTTGCGGTGATCTCGTCGAGCAGCAGCACGGCGGGGTCCGCTGCCGCGGCGCGCGCAATGGACAAAAGCTGCCACTCGCCCTGCGAGAACAGCCCGTCCGTGCAGGGGGTATCGTAACCGTTCGGCAGCGCGCGGATGACTTCGTCGAGGCCTGCGAGCTGCGCGGCGTTTTCCGCCATGGCGCGGGGGATGCGCTGATCGCCCAGCGTGATCTGGTCGAGCACCGTGCCCGGCACGCGGGCAAAGTGCTGCTCGACGCAGCCGATGCACGCGCGGCGCTCCTCGTCCGTGATGGCGGAAACGTCCACGCCGCCGATGGTGATCGAGCCCTCCTGCGGGTGATAGAGCCCCAGCAGCAGACGGAAGACCGTGCTCTTGCCCGCGCCTGTGCGGCCGATCGGCGTGACCTGCTCGCCCTGCTTAACGGTAAAGGACAGGCCTCTGAGCACCGTGCGCTCGCCGTAGCCGAACGTCACGTGCGAGAGGACGACGTCTCCGCGCGCGGCGGCTTCTTCACGCGGCGCGGGAATGTCGCGCTCCAGCTGGGCGAGGAACGCGTCGATGCGCTTGACGCCCGCCATCGCGGACTGGATGGTCTGGATCTCCATGCCGAGGCTTTCGATCGGCGTGAAGATACGCGAAATATAGTCGATGATCGTGACCGACGTGCCGACGGACATGCCGAACAGCGCCAGCACGCGCGCGTTTCCCGAAGCAGAGAGCAGCATCACCGCGCCGACGACGGCGGCGCTGAGCACGAGTACGACGGGGGAGTAGATCGCGTCGTAAAAGTTTGTGCGCTCAACGGCGGCGTAGCTCTCGCCGATGCGGCGGTCGTAGCGCTCCGACATGTAGTCTTCGAGGCCGAGGGCGCGGATATTGTGCAGCGCCTCCGGCACCTGACCGGAGATGGCGGCGACGGCGCGGCGGTTGTCGAGCTGGGCCGCGAGCATGCGCTTTTGCACATTGCGGGTGAAGAGCGTGAGCAGCGGCAGCACGAGCAGGAGAAGCAGCGCAAGGCCCGGATTTTTGAGTGCGATGACGACGAGAATGGAAAGAATGCGGCACGCATCCGCCGCCATCGAGATGACGCCCGAGGTGAACAGCACCTCGACCGTGTCGACATCGCCGGAGAAGCGCGCGGCGACCTCGCCGGGGGCCTGCGCAGAGAGCGTCGCGGCGGGGAGCCGCGTCAGCTTGGCGGAGAGCTCGGAGCGCAGCGCGTGCGTCATCTTCTGCCCGAAAATTTCGAGCAGCGTCTCCTGCGCGGAGGACAGCACGCTCTCGAGCGCGAGAGAGCCGAAGTAGAGCAGCGCCGCCGTAAAGACGAGCGGCACGCCGCCGGTCAGAGAGTCGATGATCTGGCCGAGCAGCAGCGGCGGCAGGAGCGAGGCGAGCACCGAGGCCGCCGCGCAGAGCAGCGTCCCCGCGCTGAGAAGCTTGTGGTTGCCCGCTGCGTCACGGATGGCGGCAAACACGCCGGAATTTTTGTTACGCTTCATGTTCGTCGCCTCCTGTCTGGCTTTCGTAGAGAACGCGGTATGCCGCAGAGTGCGCAAGGAGTTCTTCATGCGTGCCGACGATGGCTTTGCCGTCCTCCATAAAGACGATCTTCTGCATCTCGGGGAAGTGGTACAGCCGGTGCGAGATCAGGAAGATGACCTTGTCGCGCGCGTAGGTCTTGAGATTGGCGAATACCGCGTCCTCCGTCGCGCGGTCGAGCGCGGAGAACGGATCGTCCAGCACAAGGATGGGGCGCGGGTGCGCAAGCGTGCGCGCGAGTGCCAGACGCTGTGCCTGACCGCCGGAAAGGCGCACGCCGCTGCTGCCGACCACGGTGTCGAGCCTCTGCTCCATCGCGTGGACTTCACCGTCAAGCGCGGTGAGCTTGAGACAGTCCATCGCGTCGCCGTCAGCGCCGCAGAGGACGTTGGCGCGCACGGTGTCGTTCCACAACTCGGGATCGTGGCCAAGGTAACCGACTGCCGCCGCGACCTCGCGCGGCGCAAATTCTGACAATTCCCGCCCGCCGATCATTACCGAGCCGCCGTAGGGCTGCTCGTAGAGGAAGACGCGCCCGAGCGTCGACTTGCCGCAGGCGACAGGGCCGGTGATGCCAATGATCTCGCCGGGGGCGGCCGAGAGGGAAAGCCCCTCGAAGATGGGCTTTCCGCCGTCGTAGGCGAAGGACAGATCGCGGAGCGCGACTTCCTGCGCCGCGGGAATGGCGAGCGGGGCGAGCGGTTCGGGCTGCTTCATCAGCGGCTTGATGCACTTCCACGAGACCTCCGCGCGCTGCACGGAGTTGAAGAGCTTGGCGGCCTTCGAGGATTTGACCGACATCTTCATAAAGCAGGAGAGAAACGTCGTGAATGCGGCGATGTCCCACGCGCGCCAGCCCGTGCTGAGCACGTTTCTCGCGCCGAAATACAGGATAAACAGCACGCTCAGATTCGACACCGCCTGGTAAAGCGGCGGCAGCGCTTCCTCCTTTTCAAATTCGCGCGAGCGCGACAAAACAAGCTCGTGCAGCGCGCGGAAGTCGCAGGCGGCCTCGCTGTCGCGCAGAATATGGGGTGAAAAGCGGGGGAGCGTGTCCGTTCCGGTGATCTCTTCCGACAGCGAGCGCATGACGTTCTGCGTGATCGTGAGACTGCGGTAGTCGAGCGTTTCGCCGCCGCACTGCTTGCAAGCGTGGCTGTCGCCGGGATTGAGGAGCAGCAGATCGCCCGCGCTGCGGTGCTCGTCTTTCATGCACATCCCTCCCTTGCAGGGCCATTGTAACATCGCGGCGGGAAAATGGCTTGTACGATATCTTCATTTTTACAGAGAAAAATGAAGTCCAAACGGAACAATTTTGCCTGATGGGGAAAGACAAGCGGCAAAAGCTGTGGTATACTGCCAAACAGTTAGAGACAACTAACCCGAAAAAGACAGGAGCGGAAGAGATGACCGCAGAGAAACTATTTGAACATCAGAGCGCTATTTTGCTGGCGCAGAGCGACGGCTGCGCGGTCTGGCAGTTTCGAAACGAGACCGGCGACGGTACGATGACGACCTACGAGGTCTTCCCGGGCGTGATGCTCGCGTTCAACGACTTTCACATGGAGCACTACGAGTGCGACTTTGTGGCCGACCGGCGGATGCTCGCCATCGACCACTGCCGCGAGGGGCGCATGGAG
>CEAC01014227.1_pt1 | contig 14148 bp, 10 predicted proteins | sample 557411 | NCBI WGS metagenome assembly CEAC01 (sample SAMEA3182094, study PRJEB8094) | gut metagenome | biome: human; feature: gut; material: Stool; isolation source: human stools | place: Canada | collected 2012-02-21
GGTTATGTTGTCCACATCGACACCACCGACATCCGGGCGCAGACCGCCGAACTGCAAAAGATTGGTGTCAATATTAACCAGATCGCGCGGCGGCTGAACAGCATGGGGCCGCTGTACACACAAGACGTTGCGGACATCAAGGGAGCGCTGGTGCAGATATGGCAGTTACAAAGATACATCCTATCAAGTCAACGCTGAAAAAGGCACTGGACTACATCGAGAATCCGGTCAAGACGGATGAAAAAATACTGGTGTCCTCCTTTGCCTGCTCCTACGAAACCGCCGACATCGAATTTGAACTGCTGTTGTCACAGGCCATGCAGAAAGGCAACAATCTGGCCCACCACTTGATACAGTCTTTTACGCCGGGCGAAACCACGCCGGAGCAGGCCCACGAGATCGGCCGGCAGCTTGCAGATGAAGTCCTGCAAGGCAAATACCCGTATGTGCTGACCACACACATTGACAAAGGGCACGTCCATAATCACATCATCTTCTGTGCTGTGGACATGGTGAATCAGCGAAAGTATGTTTCCAACCGACAAAGCTATGCCTACATCCGGCGCACCAGTGACCGGTTGTGCAAGGAACATAACCTATCCGTGGTAATGCCCGGTCAAGACCGGGGCAAGAACTATGCCGAGTGGGACGCGCACCGAAAAAGCACGAGATGGAAGGCGAAGCTGAAAGCTGCCATAGATACCACCATCCCGCAGGCCAAGGATTTTGACGATTTTCTGCGGCTCCTGCAGGAGCAGGGCTATGAAGTCAAGCGGGGCAAGTACGTTTCGTTCCGCGCACCCGGACAGGAGCGGTTCACCCGCTGCAAAACGCTGGGAGAAACCTATACCGAGGAAGCCATCATCGAACGCATCAAAGGTCGGTTCGCGGAGCGGAAGCCCAAAGAAACCCGTAAAATTTCGCTGCGGATTGATTTGGAAAACAGCATCAAGGCCCAGCAGTCCGCAGGGTACGAGAAGTGGGCAAAGCTCCACAATTTGAAACAGGCTGCCCGGACGCTGAACTTCCTGACTGAGCATGAAATCGAAAGCTATCCGGATTTGGAAAGCCGGGTGGCCGAGATCACCGCCGTCAGTACCGAAGCTGCCGCTGCGCTGAAAGCGGTCGAATGCAGACTTGCAGAAATGGCCATGCTGATAAAGGATGTTACTACCTGTAAGGAGCTGCGCCCGTTGGTGCAGGAGTATCAGCGGGCTGCTGACAAAAAGCGGTTCCGGCACAAGCACGAGGGCACCCTGATTCTCTATGAAGCGGCGGCCAAGGCCCTGAAAGAACAGGGCTTTCAAAAGCTGCCCGACTTTTACGCGCTGAAAAACGAGTATAAGCTATTGGCCGAGCAGAAAGACCAGCTGCAGCGGCAGTACAATGATGTCAAACGCCAGATGCAGGAATATGACATCATCAAGCAGAATGTGGACGGTGTTCTATTCCAGAATCACAGGCAGGAGAGGGATAAGACCCTGTAAGCATTACTTGACATCGACACATTACTTTCAAATAAAATAATGTGCGATTGTCGATTTGCTGTTGACGAACACACATTATTTCTATATAATATAATGTGTGAATGTCAAGTGAGGTGATAGCATGAACAACATGGGCAAAGTAGAAAAAATAGTGCAGTCTGCCCCCAATGGCATCATTACGGCCGCACAGTTGACGAAAGCCGGCTTACATCGGGGCTATCTGCATGATTTTGTCGAGAGCGGGGAACTATACCGTTTCGGGCGCGGCCTGTATGTACAGAGCAGTGCATGGGAAGATGATTTTTACCTGTTGCAGCGGAAGTATAGCCGCGGCATCTATTCGCATGATACCGCCCTTTATCTGCTGGGCTATTCTGACCGCACCCCGGCAAGATACACGATGACCTTTCCCAAGGGCTACAATGCACTGTCCTTGAAGCAGGAGGAGTTGATCGTCAAGCGTGTTATTCCAGAAAATTATGACTTCGGCATTATTGAAATCCAATCGCCATCCGGCAATCCCATTCGTGTTTACGATTTGGAACGGACGCTGTGCGACATCCTGCGCGGCAGTGGGAGCGATATACAAATTGTTGGTGCAGCCATGAAGCGTTACGCCGCATCCAAAGACAAAGACATTCACAAATTGATGCAGTACGCAGAACGACTTCGTGTGAAGCCAAAGGTTCTGCGCTACATGGAGATTTTATTATGATTACAAAAAATCCGATGCAGTTAAAAGCCTATATTAAAGAGAAAGCAGCCGAGAAGCATATTTCCGCGCAACTTGTGATGCAGAACTATATGCTGGAAAGACTGCTGGAACGCATTTCGCTTTCACCGTATAAGCATAACTTTATCATCAAAGGCGGCTTTCTGGTGTCGGCTATCGTTGGTCTGGACACACGGGCTACTATGGATTTGGACACGACCATCAAGGGCTTTACGCTGACCCATGAAGCCATCCTTTCCATTTTCAAAGATGTGTGTGCAGTCCAGATTGACGATGATGTACAGTTTGAAGTTGTGGGCGTTGCGGATATCCGAGAAACGGACGATTATCCCGGAATCCGTGTGTCGCTGAAAGCCAACTACCCACCGATCAGTGTTCCGCTGACGGTGGATGTCACCACTGGCGATATGATAACGCCCCGCGAGATCGAGTACACCTTTTCAATGCTGTTCGATGACCGCACAATCAGCGTTCTGGCCTACAATCTTGAAACGGTTCTGGCTGAAAAACTAGAAACCGTACTGTCCCGCAACATTGCAAACACCCGTCCGAGAGATTACTATGACATCTATATTCTGTACGCCCTGCGCGGAGCCGAGTGCGATAAGGCAACGCTGCGGCGGGCACTGGAACGGACAACGGAAAAACGCGGTAGTGCTAAAATCTTAACGCAGTACCCGGAGATTATGCAGGAAATCCGGGATAGTGAAATTCTCCGCAGACAATGGAATAAGTATAGCAGGGAATACGACTATGCAAAGGATATTTCTTTTAATGATACCTGCAATACGATTCAAAAAATCATGGATGAACTATAAAAGAAAAAATAATACAATACAGTTTTAGGAGGAAGTATAATGGAAAGCCCAGTTGTATATTCGCCAATAGATACGGGAAAAATATTAAGCGACACAGCAACTAATTTGATAAAAAGTGTTACCGTTACTGGCTGGAATAGACTGAAAAAATATTTCAAAGACATTGATGCTGAAGAGTCAATAGAATTAGGTACGGCGTTTAATGAATATATTAGACTTACACAAGAGAAGGCAAGTAAGGTGAAAACCTTGATTTATCGAAAAGTTCCTAAGAACATTTATTCTTTTTATGAATGTGTTGGATTGAGTTTGGAGGAACGAACGATAGACACGAACAGTGTAAAAAATATATTAGATATTGGGAAAAAAATTATTGTAACAGGAACAGGTGGTATAGGAAAATCTATTTTAATGAAACATTTGTTCCTGAGTACATTGACAGACACAGAATATATACCTATCTTACTAGAGCTGCGAAAATTCAATGGCATGGAAATCAAAGATATATCGCTTTACCAAGCGATTTATCAATCCCTATCAGATAACGGATTCAAACTTGCAGATGAATACTATAAATATAGTTTGGAGCAAGGAGGATATGTTATTTTGCTTGATGGATTTGACGAGGTAAACAGAGATAGATTAAAAAAGGTCCAAGAAGAAATCAAGAGTTTTAGTGATAAATACGAAAAGAATGCGTATATTATATCTTCGCGGCCAACTGAATTATTTATAGGTTGGAATGATTTCATTGAAACATCGGTAATGTCACTCACTAAAGAGCAAGCATTAAGCCTTGTTAGAAAGATTGAGTTTGATGAAGCCTCTAAAAAAGCTTTTTACGCTGAATTAGATAATGTTCTATATGATAAATATAGATCGTTTGCATCAAATCCGCTCTTGCTGACGATTATGCTCCTAACATTTAGCAATCATGCCTCTATTCCCGAAAATCTGAATGAATTTTATGAAGAAGCATTTACAACGCTTTTTAATATGCATGATGCAACAAAAGATTGCTACTTGCGTGATATAAGAAGTGGTCTTGGTTGCGAGGAGTTCAAAAAAGTATTTGCATATATTTGCTTTAAATCTTATTTCAGTCAGCAATTTGAGTTTACCGAGCATCAACTAAAAGAAAGGATTCAAGAATCAAAGGAGAGGTTTTCTTCCTATAAATTCACGGTTGAGGATTATGAAGAAGATTTGACATTGTCTGTTTGCATGTTGGTAAGAGATGGATTGGAATACCAGTTTTCCCATCGATCTTTTCAGGAATATTTTGCAGCGTGGTATACTTGTAAATTGACAGATGATGTTCAAACTAAACTTTTGACATCATGGTTTGATGAATCGGATTCTGTAATATCGGATGAATATATGACTATGCTATATACTCTACAACCAGAAAAAGTAAACAAAATAGTTCTATGTCCCGGCATAAAGAAGTTAAAAGAGTTGTATGACAGGGAAGGATTTTGTGTATCATTTTTAAAAGAATTGTTTTCGGGAGTTTATTTTAGAAGAAGAAAACGATTTGAAGAAGGTGAAAGAAAGCAAAGCTATTATATTAATTTTAGAGTTTCCAATAATTATCTGTGCAATATTTTAAGGATGACCTGTAAATTAAATCACTTTCAGGGGTTACAAATTCCCGAAAGTTTGCAAAGCTCTGAAATTGTAGAGACTTGGTTGAGAGAGAAAAGAGATGATGGCAGACACTTTGATTTTTTGGATTTTGATAAACTTGAAAATTATATGAAGGAATATAATTTTAAAAATGATGATTTTATTGAGTTATGCAGGTGGTTGGAGCACCAATTGATGTTTAGCTTTGAAATTCTTAAAAAATGTAATGAAAACTCCATCTCAAGGAAGAAAAAGCTGGCATCTATTTTAGACGAACTATAAAACCGACTACGGGAAATTTATAGAATTTTTGAAAAAAACAAGTGCAACACATTTTGCTGAATATGTTTTAATCAGCAAAAGTGTTGCACTTGTTTTTTAGATATTATATAGAGTACTTATGTTGTAAACTCAAATCTCTGCCCGTCAAAGTCAGCATCCGTCATGCGCTCTAACTTTGCAACGGTGCCGTTTGCCAGCCACCGCATTTCCGTGTCCATGTCCGGCAATGCGGCCAGCATCCGCGCTATTGTCCGGCGGCGGTCAGAAGTGTGGTACATACAAATCAAATTTTCTTCTTCTACACTGAAATTCATGTGTCAGACCTCCAATTCCTTTGTCTTTTCTCGTGGCTGCGTTTGCTTGCTCTGCTCCTTTTTTGCGGCATCCAACTGTGCCCGGATTGATGGCTTTTTCGGCTTGGCTGTGCGGGACTTCTTGGCTTTCGGTGCCTTTTCCTCGGCCTTGACTGCGGCGGCAAGGTCCGTCAGAGAAATTTGTTCTCCGGCCTTTGCTTTGGCTTCCAACTCACCTAAAGAGGGCGCATTGTTCAGCACACCATCAATCATGTTTTCGTTTTGTTCGGTGGAAAGTTCTGCGGTGCGCAGCGGATTTTCCTGCAAGAACTCCGGCACCTGCTGGAAACCCACACTATCGCAGTAGTGGGCGGTGTCCTGCCCGTTCTGGTGCAGTACCACCACATCCGAAACGGACAGCGAATGTCCCTTGAAGTCTGCCGGATGGTCCACATTGAACGTACGGTAGATGTCCTCCAACGTGGTGCCAGCAGCCAACGGCGCGGCGTATACTTCTGTATAGTTGGCCTTGTCCACGGTCAAACCGGCAGCCTGCAGGCGGTCGTAGGGTTCAAAACGATAATCGCGGATGGAATCATCATTGCGCAGCTGGTAAATGGAAAAGCTGTCCTGCTGCGGTGCCTCAAAGCCTGCCGCCGCGTATTCCTCTACGGTCATTCCGGCTGCCGCCGCTTCCTGCGCGATCTCGGCCTGCACCTGTGTCTTGTAGTTCTGCAAGCTCTGGTCAAAGTCGGCTAGCTTGGGCGGTTCCGGCAAGCTGTACTGGCCTTGGTTGAGCAGCGGGCGGCAGTCTTGCACATAGGTCACAACGGCATTGTAGTAGGCGGTCTGTTCCGGCGAAATGTTCTGCCCCTCCTGCAAGGCGGTGGTGGCGGTCTGCTCCATAGCCGAAAGATTGCAGTGCTGTTTGAGATACGGGATAAACTCGGTCAGCACCATTTCGCGCTCTGCCTTGTCCTGTTCCCACGCTTCCGGGCCTTTGTTGTGCAGAACAAAATTTTTCCAGTTCTCGTCTTTGGCGTAGTATTCGTGGTAGTTCTGGATGTGCTGAACCAAAGAACCCTCTCCGTCACCGAAATCCTGCCGCCCCTCGTAGTTGTCCGGCTGACCGTTCAGGGTAAAATCAATGCGGAATGCGGTCTTGTCGTACCAGCCACCCTCGTAACCATCCTTTTCCCGGTCTGTGTGCTGGGTGGTGTCCAGTTCTTCAAAGACGCGATTTGCCACAGACAGAGGCATGGTTTCGCCGTCCTGCAGCTTGTCGCTTTCGCTCCACAGAATCGTGACCGTAGGCTCTGCGGCGGGGTCAGGGATTTTAGCCGGTTCGGGAAGTTCATTCGCTTTTTCTGCTGCCGCTTGGAACGCCACCAGCTTATCACCCAAAAGAACTTCCGATACTGCGGCTGTCTGGCCCAGCAGATTAAGTGCTTCCTGTCCGGCATCCGGCAGGGTCAGACCGGGTGTGTCCAGCTGGCCGCCATCCAGAGCCTTTTTGTCCGGGCCGTACAGGGTGTAGTCATACCCGGAATCGCACGTCTGGATGAACAAAGTGTTGCCATCATCCAGCGAAAATGCGGCCTCCTGTGCAGCGGAAAGGTCTGCTTCCCGCTGCTGGCGCAGTTCTGCCAGATGTTCGTCCATCGCGGAGATCAGTTCATGGGCCGCGCTGCGGATAATTTCCAGAGAAGCTTTCAGTTCGGCTAGTTCCCGGCCCGAACTCCACCCGGCCACATAGCCAAAGGAATACTCGGACGTGTCCAGCCCGTAGTGCTGGCAGACGGCATAGGCCACACTTTCCGCCTGCACCTCACGGGTGCGGCTGTCCGGGCGGTTGGTCTGTTCTGGGTCGTTGGGGTCGATGGCGTGGAGCTTGGCGTGGGCAATCTCGTGGATGGCGGTCTTGATGGTCTGTAACTGGCTCATGCCCTCTTGGATGGCAATGCGGTTGTCAAGCAGGTGGAAGTAGCCATGCGCCTCGCCCTCGATGTCCTCAAACCCGATGGGCACCGGGGAAGTCTGCTCCAATGCCTTGAAAAAATCTTGGTAGTCCTGCACGCTGCCGGACAGTTCATCCACCGCAATGGACGGAAGCGGTTCGCCCTCGGTCTGGCTGACATCGAACACGGACACCACCTTGAAGGCCGGAATCTGCACCGTTTTTTCTTCCGTCAGCGGCTTGCCGTCCTTGCCCAGAATCGGCTTGCCCTGTTCGTCTAGTTTTTCCATCTTCTGCTTGACCTTGTAAGGCGCAGGAGCAAGGATTTTGATGCCCTTTTCGCCCTTTTTCACGGTGCGGTGGAACGTGTCTTTCCACTTGTTGAAGCCCGCCACCAGCTGTCCGCCCTGCATGGCGATCAGCAAGGTGTTGTTGAAGCTGTAATTGTGGAATTTCGCCATCGTGGTGAGGTAGGCTTTGTAGCGGTCGCTGTCGAACAGCTGTTGGATGCCCGTTTCTAACCGGTCCGTGATTTCTTTCATGCGCTCTGCGCTGTCCTTGCCGTTCAGGATAATGGGAATAACTTTCTGCGGTTCCGTTTCAGGCTGAACAGGCGGCGGGATATTGGCTGCATCCCGCATGACTTCCGGCGCAGGAAAAGACAGCACACGGTATTCCTCCGGCACAGACTGGCCCTCGTGGACTTTCTGCCACGCATCCCCGCTTTTGACAAGGTAGCCATACTCGGTAAACACGCCCTGCTCCTGCTGGGCCACATACCGGCCGAACTGCGCCGTGTCGATGCCGCCTTTCCATTCTTCCGGCATATCCACCATGCCGGAGCGATTCAGGCAGTAATCTCCTAGCTGGGCAGGCCCGTGCACATCCGGCAGATGCACATAGTAGTCCACGTTTTCGGGAAAGTCGGTGATTCTCCCGATGCTGAAAAGCTCACTCTGCGGGGCTTGCAGGGCGGCGTTCAGCTCTGCGCGTTCCCCGGTAGAGAGTGTTTCCAGTCGTGATGCCAGAAAGTTCAGTTCGTCCACATTGGATGCCAGCACCATGTTATAAGGAATTGCAAAGCGTTTTTCTTCCTCGGCAAAGTAGCCGGAAATGAAAAGGCCCTGCGGATTATCGGACGAAATGCCGATTTGCCGCAGGGCTGCTTGTACCTGTTCGGTTGTGGTAGGCAGGTCCAGCCAGACGCCATCCCTGCCTTGCTGCTGCCGATTTTGCAGCTGGATGGAAAATAATTCGCTCATTTGGTCACACTCCTTTTTTGCTATCCTACGGATAGAGAGAGCCGGTTATGGCAAAATGAATGCTTCACCTTACCATAACCGGCCCTCGTTTTTCTTTATTCTTTGCGCTCTACCCGGTAATTGACGTACTTACCTCCCGTATCTGCCAGAAGCACCGTTGCATCATAGGTTTTGCCTGTCTTTTCGGAATAGAGGCCCTTGACCTTTGCCTTACCGTTTTTGAGCAGAGCAGCGGCGATCTTCGGTGTGAACGCCTTTTTGCGCTGCTCAAAGAAGCGGTCATTCTTCCACATCACGAACTGACAGCTACGATTCCCGCAGTAGAAGTTTTTCTTGCCCTCATAGACGTTTTCACTGCACCGGGGACACTTGCCGATAATAACCCGTTCCGACTGGAACAGGTTTTGCTTATCTGCACTGATACAAGAATAGGTCTTGACCAGCTGGCGCACCTGCGCTTCAATTTCGGCCATGAACTCGTCCGCGTCTGCCTTGCCCTTGGCAATCTCGGTCAGGCGGTTTTCCCATTCGGCGGTCAGGACGGGAGAGGTCAGGCTTTCCGGCAGAACCACTGCCAGATTGATGCCGTCCTTGGTGGGGACAAGCTGTTTGCCCTTGCGCTGCACAAAGCCCATTTGCACCAGCTTTTCCAGAATCGCTGCACGGGTGGCCGGAGTACCCAGCCCCTTGCGTTCTGCATCTTCCGGCATATCTTCGGCCCCGGCCCGCTCCATTGCTGACAGAAGCGTATCTTCGGTGTAGGCTTTCGGCGGGGACGTGAAGCGTTCCGAAATGTCCGCTGTCACGGAAAAACTCTGTCCCTCGGTCAGTTCCGGCAGGGTGTTCAGGCTTTCCGTTTCTTCTTCGCTGTCCGCTTTCAGGGTGGAGCGGAACCGTTGGTCGATCTCTTTCCAGCCGGGGACAAGCACGGTCTTTCCCTTGGCGGTGAACTCATTTCCTGCACAGGAAAATACCGCAGTCACGGTTTCGTATTCATGGGGTGCGGCCACGGCACAGAGCAGCTTGGAGCAGACAAGGTTCATCAGCTTGCACTCACTTTCCGCAAGGCCGGTGAAGCCCTGTTTTACAAATTCGGACGTGGGGATGATGGCGTGGTGGTCCGATACCTTTTTGCTGTTCAGCACACGGTCTACATCCGGGGTAAGTGCAAGCCCTTGGGCAAAGGGCAGCAGCCCCAGCAGGTCAGCCACAAGATGTTGTACCGTCTGGCTCATGTCCTCGGTCAGATATTGACTGTCCGTGCGTGGATAAGTCAGCAGTTTCTTTTCGTAAAGTTGCTGGGCATAATCAAGGGTCTGCTTGGCAGTAAAACCAAACAGGCGGTTTGCTTCCCGCTGCAAGGTGGTCAGGTCGTAGAGCTTGGGCGGCTGTTCTGTCTTTTTCTCACGCTGAATAGAAGTACAGATAGCAGGTGCCCCGGCACAGGCGTTTTTCAAAGTGTCGGCCTCGTCCATGCTGGCAATGCGTCCACTGTCCGCTTTCAGGCTGCCGGACTGGATGCCGACCGTGTAATACTTTTCTTTCTGGAAGCGCAGGATTTTTGCATCCCGGTCCACCAGCATTTTCAGTGTCGGGGTCTGCACCCGGCCCACCGTCAGGGTCTTGTGGTACAGCACCGAAAACAGCCGCGTTGCATTGATGCCCACCAGCCAATCCGCTTTTGCACGGCAGAGAGCCGATTGGTACAGCGCATCATAGTCCGAATCCGGGCGCAGGTTTGCAAAGCCCTCCCGGATGGCGGCATCCTCCATGCTGGAAATCCAGAGCCGCTTCACAGGTTTTGCGCAACCGGCCATTTGGTAGACGAAACGGAAAATCAGTTCTCCCTCCCGGCCTGCATCGGTCGCGGCGGTCACACTGTCCACGTCTGGGCGGTTGAGCAGGGCGCGGACGATTTCAAACTGCTGTTTCTTTTCATCCGGCACGATGAACTGCCACGGCTGGGGCAGGATGGGCAAATCCTCATACCGCCACTTGCAGTATTTTTCATCGTACTGGCCTGCCTCGGCAAAAGACACCAGATGCCCGATGCACCAGCTGACCAGATACCCACCGCCCTGCCAGTAGCCGGTTTGCTTTTCTGTGGCCCCGATTACGGTGGCAATGCTGCGGGCAACACTGGGCTTTTCGGCGATCACCAGCTGAAAGCTCATGTTTCGTCCTCCTGTCCGTCCTCCGAATGAATCTCAATTTCGGTCGGTTCTTCGTCTGCATCCTCGTCCTCTCCAAAATCGTATTCGTCCAAATCATCGTGCCCAGTGGTGTCGGCTTTCGGTTTGCAGAACTTGAAATAATAGAGTGCTGCACCACCGCCCGCCAGAGCCAGCACCAGCAGAATAATCAGACTGCCCATGCTGGACTTCGGTTTTTCCTCCGGCGTTTTGGTGTCGGTCTTGACTGCTTCCGGGGCCGTGCAGTTGCGCAGGCTCTTTTCGCAGAGAGGGCAGTTTTCGTTCACGTTCCCGGCTTCACATTTCACGGTGCAGGTACAGAACTCGGTGTCCTGCGGTTCTTCATCCAGCAGGGCCAGCAAGTCGGCATCGTCCACTTGGTTCAGAAAGTGGACAGAGGTTTCCTTGTCCTCGTTTGCACGGTCAATGAGTATGTAAAAATAATTCCCGGCCTTGGTGGTCACGGTGATAAGCTGTTTGTCGCCGTAAAAATCATCCACCAGTGTTGCGTTTCCCTTGGGCGTGATGGGCACACCCTCCGGATCCATGCCGCCCGTGGTGGGTTCTTCCTCGATAATCTCCGGCAGAGGTTCCGGGGCCGGGTCCGTACCGCTTGCAAAAGCGGGCATGGAAAATGAACAGAGGCAGAGCAGGATAGCCAGCAGTCCGGCAGCGAAACGGTTCCAGTTGTCAGGTTTCATCGGCGGCATCCTCCTGTTTGTGGTACGGGGTGACAGTGGGCGCAGCGTTCAGCGCACCGCTGCGCAGAAAAGCCGCAAACTCGTCCGGCTTCATATTCATGCTGCGCACCAGCTGAATGATCTGCAAATTTTCCTGTTCGGTCTTTTCGGCTTCCAGTTCTTTCAACTGCTGCTGGTATTCGCTGATTTTTTCTTTGAGCCGTTCAATGTCGCGCTCAATGCGGGAAAGTCTTTTTGCCATATAAAATCCTTTCTGGCGTCACGGTAAACGCCCATAACTGTAAAAATGTTCCTGCCAATATTTCGAGTTGAGGTTTGTGTAGGAGATCGGGTCGCCGCAGTGCAGCATGATGGAATTGCCCACATAGATTCCGCAATGGCTCACGCCGGGGGTATCGTAGGTTCCCTTGAAAAACACAAGGTCGCCCGGTTTGACCTGTGCCGCCGAAACGGGAGTGCAGAGGTTGTAAAGGCCCTGCGCAGTCTGGCGGCCCACATTCCAGCCGGAGTGATTCAGCACCCACGAAATGTAGCCGCTGCAATCAAAGCTGGTGCTGGGCGAACTGCCGCCCCACACATACGGGTAGCCGATGTACTTCGTGGCTTCCTCCATCATGGCGGTAAACTTATCATCTTTGAGGGCTTCCGGGGGAATGTTATAGTAGGTGGGCTGCTTGATGGTGGACGCATTGGGATATTGCGCTTTGGCGAACAAATCCGGCCGGTTGCCCAGCGTGCGCATATAGAGCGAATAGGCACTGAGCTGTTCTTTGGTCAGCACTTCCACGGGCAGGTGGGATAAATCTTTGTTCTTCAGCTTGACCGTACAGATGTAGTATTCATACGGTTCTTGGTAGGTGATAACTTGCGGCACACCATACGGGCCAATAATGACCATCATTTTTGTACGGTAACGTATCTGCATGGTCACGGTCTCGGTCAGGATGTACTGCTTTTCAAAGAGCATTTCAAGTTCGCCCTGCACCTCGGCCAATGTAAAAACGCCGTCATGGAGCGCGGACAAAATCGAAATCAGCACATAGGGGTCATGCTCGATTTCGTCCAGATAAAAATGGTATTCATCGTAGTTGTGGGTGGCCTCGTAGGTGTCGAGATACCGTTGCAGTTTTTGTTCCAGCTTGGCGTAGGCTTTCTCTGCGCCCAGCATATCCTTGTCTTTGGAGAAGTAAGAGGATGCCGTCACGCCGGTTCCTGCTGTGCCCGCCATCACGGTGCAGGACTGCAAACCCGTTATCAAGAGCAGAGCCAGCAGACCGAACACCGCCACGATCAGAATGGTTTTCAAGTTCTGGGCCGCAAATTCGGCCACCCGTTCGCTGCTTTCCGCTGCAAACTTTGTCACCCGGAAACCGTTCTCTGCGGTGGCGGCTGCACCCTGCGCGGCGGCTTGTCCGGCTTGCCGTGCAGCCTTGGCGTACTGCTGTTTGATACGCTGTTTCTGCCACATCCGGGAAATGGGGTTGCTGGCCCCCTGCGCAAGCTGTGGGTTATCCCGCAACGACTTCTGATGGAAATACTCGGCGTTGGCCGAACGCAATTCTCGTTCTGCCTTTTCCACTGCCTTGTAGGGTTTCATCTTGTGGTGCCGGATGCCGCTGCGGATGGCCTTGGCAGTTTGCCGTTCTACCAGTTCTTCTCCCTTGTGGCCGCCCTCCACGCCTACATTTTCGTGTTCGACTTCATGGATTTTTCCGTGAGCGAACAGCAACGCTTCCGACAGCGGCCGGCTGGCCGGGTTTGATTTCAGGCTGGGCGGGCCTTTGTCCTGCTGCTCAAAACGCAGGGTGGATTTTGCCTTACCGCTGGCTGCATCGTAGACTTTTTCCTTGACCGGGACACGCTTTTTCGGCAGAGCGGCGCGGGCCGCATCCAGCTTGTCGGCTTTCGCTCCCGCCTTTTGGATATACGGCTGCAACGCCGGGTCTGCCCGTTCTTCCTCGGTCAATTCCAAACGGGCAGCGGAACGGTGCAGACCATCTTCGCTTTCAGCAGTTTCCGCAGCTTGTTTGGCCTTTTTCTTTGCCTTGTGCTTGTCCTTGATGTCCTCGGCACGTTCCAGAATTTTTTCGGCCTTGCCCTCGACATCCGTGGAATAATCCTGCTCTGCTTCACGAGTAGAAACGTTCTCAACAGTACCAGTGGCCTGATTTTCTACCACCAGACCATCACGGGTCATGGTCTGGGTAACTTTGGCTTTCGCCTGCAATTCTTTCAAGGAAATTCACCTCCCATCGGGCAGCGGCCCGTTTCAATGTCCACAATGTATTTGAGAATCGGGAACACCTGCGGCGGCGAAACCGCATTGCCCAGCGTTTTCATCCGCTTGCTGCGGTTCGGCACATCTTCGGTCAGGCGCGGGATGTCGGCGGGCTCTTTGGCCCAAAGGGAATGTCCGTCCATTTGCGCGGGAAACCCATCAGCCACTCTACCCAGTCCGGGTTGAGGTAGGGCTTTTCCAGCGTAGTGGGGGTCATCCGGTAGACCACATGGGAAAGCCGCGCCGTCCACGCCTTGCCATCCTTGTTCATCTTGCGGTAGCTGCCATTTGCAGAAATTTGGATGTCCAGCCCCTTGCCCACATCCCCGGTGTCGCTGGCAAGAGGTGTTGGCAGAAGAACCGATGATGAATACCCGTTTCCGTTCGTGCCACGCGCCAACGGCAGCAGCAGGTAATACGAAAACCCGAACATCGTAACCTGCCTGCTCCAAGTCAATGAGCGTTTTGTCAAGCCCCATACGGAGGAAGCCAGCAACATTTTCTCCAAGCACCCAA
>CEAC01036296.1_pt1 | contig 14124 bp, 8 predicted proteins | sample 557411 | NCBI WGS metagenome assembly CEAC01 (sample SAMEA3182094, study PRJEB8094) | gut metagenome | biome: human; feature: gut; material: Stool; isolation source: human stools | place: Canada | collected 2012-02-21
ATTTAAGATTTATATCTGCAAAGTTAACCTTTTCTTTGCATGTGCAAATCTAATAGGAGGACGCCGATTTACAACGCTTTGTTTATGATAAAAAGCTGGTAACTAAGTAAATCGGCGTCCTCCGGACGCCGCGGCTATATATCTATTATTCCCCGCATGCCTCCGTTTCACTTCGGCATACGGGGTTACGAATAATCTGCGTCCTCCAGACGCTTAGATGCTAAGTAAACAGCATTGGGACGCACGGTCTGTGCGTCCCTACTACTCGAAGTCCTGCAACATCCACACAACAAAGCCAGCAGTTGTTATATTGTCATGCACTGCAATTTCGGCTTGAGCCACTATTCAGCCACACGCAGTGGTATCTTATTGCAGATTGCAAAAAAAATGTTACCTTTGTCGGAAATTTTGTTTCGTTTTTCCTGTTTTTCATGTTTTTCATGTATGGACCTTGAAACACAAGACTATTTAAACAGGAAATTACCCGAGCAGTAAATTGAAATTAATGATGAAGAAAACAATCGTTGCTGCACTTATTGCAGCCCTGTCTCCGATGGCTGTATCAGCCGAAGGTTACCAGATCAACACCCTCAGTGCCAAGCAGAACGGTATGGGACATACCGGTACTGCGCTCCATCTCGGTGCCGAAAGCCAGATTTTCAATCCGGCAGGTATGGGATGGCTCGACAAGCCTTTTGAACTCTCGGCAAGCGTATCGCCTATATTCGCAACGGCTAAAGCCACGTTGAAGGACGGCGCTTCCTATACCACCGACAACAAGGCCGCTACACCGATGAGTATCAATGTCGGATTTTCCATCTACGACAATCTCAAGGCCGGTGTCGCTTTCTATACTCCCTACGGTTCATCCATCAACTGGACCGACAACTGGCCCGGCGCCGACCTCAATCAGTCGGTAAGCCTCAAGACATTCACCATCCAGCCTACCATCGCATGGAAAATAACACCGAAACTCAGCGTCGGTGCAGGTCTTATGATTACATGGGGCACTGTCGACCTTAACAAAGGACTTGTTTCACCTCAGGGCTTCGACGCCATAATGCAGCAGGTCGTGCCCGGCTATCCTTCTATCGGGAGCACAGTCCCGGCGAGTGTCAACCTGAAAGGCAATGCTCATCCGCGTCTCGGAATCAACGTAGGCGTGATGTATGACATCAACGACCAATGGACCGTAGGCGCCAACTTCCGTCAGGAGATGATGATGCGCGTCAAGGCGGGCGAAGCATCGGTGCGCTACGCTTCCAGGGAGATTGAAAGTGTGCTCGAACCGACTCTCGGACTTATCAACAGCGCCGAGTTTTCAGCCAAGATGCCCTGCGCGGCTGTTTATAATGCCGGCGTCAGCTATCGTCCCATAAAGCCGCTTGTGGTTGCATTCGATGTCCAGTTTACACAATGGAGTGCATATAAACAGCTGGATATCGAGTTTCTTAACCCTGACCTTTCGCGTTTCGACCAGAATATTCCAAAGAACTATCATGATTCATGGACATTCCATCTCGGCGCGCAGTACAGTCTCACAAACCGTTTCGACCTTCGTGCCGGCCTGATGCTCGATACGACTCCGGTCGATAAGAACCATTACAATCCCGAGACTCCGGGTATGACAAAAATTGAGCCGTCGGTAGGCTTTTCATTCCGTCCTGTCGATATGCTTTCAATCGACCTCGGTCTGCTCTATGTGGCCGGTCTCGGTGCTGACAACCGCAGCTGCACGTACAGGGATTTCATTCTCGGCGAGCGTAAATTCGAAGCCGATTATTCCGTGCATGCGTTCTGTCCGTCAATCGGATTGACCCTCAACCTCTGATTTCTCAAAAAAATATAAAATGGCCGCGTAAAGTTTCATAATATGAACTTATTGCTGTAACTTTGTAAGCCGAAATGCAGAATATCTGACATTTCGGCTTTTTAGATGTCGCAAAACCGCGAAATTTCGTTATAATAATGTAGGGACGCACGGTTAATTAGGTTTGTTCATGATTTTCTGAGGTTTTGCGTATTAGTTATATATATTTAATAAAACGAAGATTATGAAGTTGTTTGATGTCTATCCGCTCTATGATGTGGAAATAGTAAAAGGCGCAGGCTGTCATACCTACGACGCCGACGGTCAGGAATATCTCGATCTCTACGGAGGCCATGCGGTAATTTCGATAGGACACTCCCACCCACACTATCTCAAGGCGCTTGCCGACCAGGCGGCCAAACTGGTGTTCTATTCCAACTCCGTGCAGAATTCGTTGCAGCGCCGTCTTGCCGAAAAACTCGGCAAGGCTTCGGGATATGACGACTATCAGCTTTTTCTTATCAATTCGGGTGCGGAGGCCAACGAGAACGCGCTCAAACTCGCATCGTTCGCTACCGGCTGCAAGCGCGTCATAGCCTTCGGCAAAGCATTCCACGGCCGCACGTCGGCTGCTGTCGAGGCTACTGACAATCCCAAGATAGTAGCACCTCTCAACGACAACGGCCATGTAACCTTCGTTCCTCTCAACGACATCGACGCCGTCAAGGGCGAAATTGAAAAGGGCGATGTAGCCGCAGTCATAATCGAAGGTATTCAGGGTGTCGGCGGCATACGCATACCTGACGACAACTTCCTGCGCGAACTCCGCCGCCTCACCGAGGATGCAGGCGTAGTGCTGATTCTTGACGAAATACAGTCGGGCTATGGTCGTTCGGGCCGCTTCTTCGCCCATCAGTGGGCCGGTATACGTCCCGATATGATTACCGTAGCCAAAGGCATAGCCAACGGTTTCCCGATGGGAGCAGTCCTTATTTCGCCGAAATTTGCGCCGGTCTACGGCCAGCTCGGCACGACATTCGGAGGCAACCATCTCGCCTGTGCCGCAGCTATTGCCGTTCTTGAGGTGATGAAAGAGGAGCATCTTGTAGATAACGCCGCTGAAGTCGGGGCTTATCTCATTGAAAAACTGAAAGAAATCCCCGGCATCAAGGAAGTACGCGGCCGCGGCCTGATGATAGGCATAGAGATGGAGCAACCCGTAAAGGAACTCCGTAAGAAACTCATTTTCGAGCAGCATGTATTCACAGGCGCATCCGGCACCAACACTATCCGCCTTCTACCGCCGCTCTGCCTCACACGCGCCCAGGCCGACGAATTCCTTGCTCGCTTCCGCGCTGCCATTGCCGACTGACCGGTAGACCGTTATATAACCGCAAAAAATTACGCTTTACTTAAGTTGGGTTGAGTGGAGCGGGGGCGTCTCGCCCCCGTGGTATTATTTCTTTACACTGAAATTTACCACGGGGGCGAGATGCCCCCGCTCCACTCGACTCAGTCAACGCATTAAACTATTGGCTTGGCTATGGATAGCGTAGCTATAAATTCGTTTATACTTATGCGTCAGATTTCGACCGAGAGGAAGAACTCGAAGTTGATGCCGGGCATGGGGTGCGACATTATGGTCTGGTAGTCGGCGTTGAAGAGGTTGTTGATTGCGAGTTTGGCCGAAAGGCGGAATGCATGCAACGGAATGCGTCGTTCTATCGAGAGGTTGCTCATGAAATAGCGCGGGAGTGAGCCGGAGATTGTTTCCTCGTTGGAGGTCATGGTGTAACGTTTCGAGTAGTAGCACCACTTGTATTGCAATGTCCACTGGCGCCATGATGCGGAGCCGGTGAGCGCAGCCGACATTTTTTTTGCTTGACGGGATAACAACTGTATTCGTGGCAAAGACGGTCAAAGTAAGTACGGTAAGTTCTTGGAAGATTTAAATTCCCATCTCGTCCATAAAATATTGTAATAATCTTCTTTCGTCATATCATTTGTATAGTTTATGCATGTTGAAAATAATTCCTTTGATTTCGTTGCGGAGCGACTGAGGGGCAAGCACCTCTAGCTTATCGCCGTGTGAAAGCAGTTCCATGATGAAATCATACGTGGGACACACCGTCAGCGAAAATAGAGTGTAGCCGTCATCCTTTTCGATTACTTGCTGCGACCGGTGCAGCGGAAGTGCCTCGATATAGTTTGCCTCTTCCGATTGAATCTTAAGAAGTACTTCCTCCGGTTCTGTCCCCTGCTCACGTATGATACCGTAGCAGTTATGGAATAAATCGCTGATGTCGAAGCTTGACGGCACGGTCTTATCCCCTACGCTCAGACGTACTATTCTGTCGAAAGGGTAGGAGTATGGCTCTCCGTCAGGTTTCTCGGCAATCAGATACCATCGTTGCCGAAACATTTTCAACCCTATAGGTGTGACAGATACAGTTTCTTCCCGATTGCGGTCATAATTGTGCCGGTAAAGTAATGACAGTTTCCTCTCCTCCTCGATAGCATTAATGATATCACGCATATATTGCGAGGCATTCGGGGCAGTCTCCACAGATATGCGCTCGCGTAATCCGGCTTTGGAAGCGATATTGTTTAGGAACAAAGCATTGTCGAGTAGTGACACCGCCTCACGGGAAAGGGCGTTGCCGTCATTATCTACGTAATACTGATTAGAGGCACGATCGCAGACGATCTTGACATCAAACAGCGTCTCGATCGCCTCCCTGTGATTTTCAAAAGTCTTGTGCGGCAACCCTGCTTTATCCTCATTGATAGTAGCCGATTCCCATGTTCGCGAGATCTCCTGAAAACTTACAGGCCCTCGTGACGCAATCATCTCATACAGCCATAGATACCGCCTGAACACTTCCCCCTGCTTCCTTCCGGTTCCCATATCTAATTACGATTGTATCCGAACGTTCGTGTTAAGAATTTATCTTTATATAGATTCTCGCGTGTAATAGCTTCGTCTTCAGATATTCTTATCGACATTGTTTCGAGTATGACCCATTGGAAATGAACGGCATAATCAGGGTCTTTGGAAATCAGATCTTCTAAATCTTTATTTCCCCCATGTCCTTTGGTTAAAAAATAGCATTGCCATCTTCCCCATATTCCCTTACTGCCGTATGTGCTGCCTACGTATTGTTTGCCCGTCAACTTATCTACAATCATGTATATTCCGTTAACAGCCTGCAGCTTGTTTTTCCACTCTTCATCTTCATTGATAAAAATGGCTTTAAGTTCGTCAAACGACAGTATTGTGTCGGCATAAGAAATAAAACGCGGTACGCCGTTTTCGTCCTCAAATCCCTCATCAATGCGGATGACAGGTTTTATTTGTTTACGAAAATCCTGATGCCAGCTGACTGTTGATTTTCCCCAGTCGATTACTATTCGTCTGGATAGAAATTTAAATTCGTCAACTTCTTGCAGGTTAATTATGACTTCTCCTTTGATATTCGGATTAGGTCTGGATTCACCAACTTTGTATACGGCAATAAATCTTGCACGCGTACCACTATCGCCTACGAAAACAACTAAAAAATCAGTTTTATCAAACGTCCCCTCTCTTTGGCGGCACTGATAGTCTTTAAAAGTTTCAATATCGTAACGGTAAAGTTCAAGTAAGGAGCCTTTGAATGGAAGTCCGTTTACAGTTATTGGCCTCTCGTCCGGTTTTCGTGTATCGGCATGTCGGACAAGTTTGATAGAATTGCTTTTGTCAAATTCTTCGTTACGTCTGGCTAAAATCTGCTGGATAGTAGCAATTGTGTGACAGTTGTTATCAATCATATCGAATTTTTATAAATTTAATCGTTGCTTTTTGCAATTTTAATCACTTAAGATTTAAATCTTCTCTTATACATGTCATTTATTGATCCACGATATTGTTGCACCTCGGAGCGGTTATTATGCCCATAAATAATATCCTGTGACTTATTAGGAATTCTTTGAGTGCAACTATTGCTGCTTTTTTGTTCGAGTTGTTGTTTGTTTAAATCCTCACATAACTTTCTTTCAAGATATTTTTGCATCAGGATATTAATTTCAACCTTATTTTCACTTGGTTGTGGGCTTCGGAATAACCAGTATATAAATTTGCCTAATAATCCGATTATAGAGGCCTCAAAAATGAGGATTAAGAGCGACAAGAATATCATGGCGGGTGAAATATCTAAGTCTGCATATATAGCTATAAGTATGTCCCCGATTATGCCTAAAAGAAAACTTGTCCAAAATGCAGTCCTAAAAACCAGTTCGCTATTGTGCTCATTTATATCCATAGTAGAAATGCCTCCTCATGCAGCCTGATATTGGAGATGTTTTTAAAAGTACATTGAAAAGTGGGCTGCCATCCGTGCAAACTTGAAAGCATCGCCAAACGCTTGTACATACACACAGATGAACAGCCCACATGATTATATGAGCTATTCAAGCTATGCTTCGATGTACTTTTACAGAGTTGGCGATTCTTCAAGTTTGAAGCACTTTTCATTCTTTTTGTTTGTTGTCACTCTTGACTAAGAGCAAAATTACGAATTTTTTTGAAATATTACCTTTGTTAGCCGGAATTTTGAGTACTGCAACTCCAACGCCTGTTAGTAAATTGCTGCAAAGATAAAGCGGGCTTTCGCCATAACGCAGCGAAAGCCCGCTTTATCTTTGCGTGAGTGAAAAGTTTTCTTGGTCCGGACATCAGAAGATGAGGCCCCTATATCGTGACCGAGAGGAAGAACTCGAAGTTGATGCCGGGCATGGGGTGTGACATTATGGTCTGATAGTCGGCGTTGAAGAGATTGTTGATTGCGAGTTTGGCCGAAAGGCGGAATGCATGCAGCGGGATGCGCCGCTCTATCGAGAGGTTGCTCATGAAATAGCGCGGGAGTGAGCCGGAGATTGTTTCCTCGTTGGAGGTCATGGTGTAGCGTTTCGAGTAGTAGCACCACTTATATTGCAATGTCCACTGGCGCCATGATGCGGTGCCTGTCAATGCCGCCGACATTTTTGGCACGTAGGGGAGTTGCTTGCCTGTGGATTTGTCGTCGGGTGATACCGGATCGCTGTTGTTGACCGACGATGTCCATGTAGCGTTGGCATTGATGTCGAGAGTCCAGTCACGGTTCAGGCGCGAGGCGATTCCGGCATTTGCCTCGATGCCGCAGGCATGCACATTGCGTATGTTGCGAGCCTGGAAAAATCCCTTGTTGGTCGGCAGCCACAGTATCCAGTCGTTGATGTAGGAGTCATACCAGTTGACCGAAGCCGAGATGCTCGTCCCTGACCCTATCATTCGGTCGGCTGAGGCGCCGACATCGTAGCTCCAGCCATGCTCGGCCTTGAGGTCGGGATTACCTCCGGGGAGGAAATACAGGTCGTTGAGCGACGCATAGTGATGGTTGCGGGCCACCGACCCCTTTATCGTTAAATTGGCAGGACGGTATACTACGTAGTCGGCGAATATGGCCGGAGTAGGGGCGTCGGCGTCACTTCCGGCTACGTCCTGACGCAGGACGGCCGACAGTCCGAGGCGTTGCGTGGCCTGCCACCGCGCGGATATTGCTGCGCCTATGTCGCACCGGCTCTTGTCGTAACTGTTGACGCCCGAGAGTGCCGCGCGGTCTACGGTGGCCACATGGTCATGCTTCACGGTCAGTGTGGCCGACAGGAACATGTTCTCTACCGGAGTCCAGCCCCATTCGCCGTCGCCGTAGAATGTATCGGTCTTGGTGCGCGCCGTGGTCGACCGGTTCATCACCCCTTCGCTGCGTTCCACCGCGTAGTCGTAGGCGTTCCACTGGTGGGTGTAACCGCCTCTTGCCGAAAATGTCATCCCCGGTGCGGTGTGTTGCCACGACGCTATGACACGGAGTATGTTGTCGCGCTGCTTCTTGATGAATTTGCGCGAGTCGATATAGTCGACGGTGTTGAGCGGCACATGGCGTACGGAGCCGGTGTACCATACCTGCAGCCCGAGGTTGTGGCGCCTCGGGGCAGTGAAATAAACCTGTTGCAGAAGATGAAAATCCGAGTAGCTGCCGTTGCGGTTGCGGTCCTTGGGGTAGTAGGAGCTGACTATGGTATGGTTGTCATCGTAGACAAACTCCTTGCGGTCCTTGTTGACGAATGTGAAATCGTTGTCGGAGGTGGAGAGCACGGCGCGTGTGGAAAATCGCCAGCGTTCGTCGCCGTAGGTGAGTCGCAGGAACTCGTCGAGAGTGGTGAAGGAGCCGATGCCCTGCACGTATTGGGCACTGAAGCCGTCGGGGATTTCGGCCGGCGATGTCGACAGGTCGACCATGCCCCCCATTCCGGCCGACGTTTGTGTGAGCGACGAGGCTCCGTGCAGCAGCGATGCGCGGTCTATAAGGTAGGAGGGGAGCATGGAGAAGTCGGTCAGACCCATGGCGGGGGAATTGACAGGAAGACCGTTCCACGTCACTGCCGTATGCGAGGGAGCTGTGCCGCGGAATGCCACTGTCGACAGCGTGGCTCGTCCGGCCGACTTGACGAATACCGATGAGTTGAAGCCGAGCACGTCGGCCATCGACAGCGATATGTTGTCGCGTAGGGCGGCAGAGTCGATGGGGGTATATTGAATGCCTATGCGGCTCAGCGGACGCTGAGCAGTGACAGTGACGCCATCGAGCCGGCGGCTCAACGTGCTGTTTTGGGCTGTGGCTCCGAATGGTGCCAGACACAGAAAAAGCAGGGTCATCGTCAATAACAGTCGGGATGGCTCGGAGGAACTAAAATGTTCGCTATTGAAATGAAATTTGGCTCTAAAAAAATAGTGCCTTCCTGACGATTGAGTGATGCCCCTGCTTTGCGGGAGTCTCATATCCTGATGATTATGAGATATTATTTGCCAAATTTCCAACAGAATCCGGCGGGAATGATGCCGGTGCTGAAAGAGTCGATTTTTTCACCTGATGCGTTGTAGCGTGTAACGGTTCCGGCCTGCTGCCAGTCGATTGCGTCGCCCACGTATATGTCGCCGTTGGCGGGGTTGATGTCAAGTGCATACAGGCTGTAGCTTTCCGTAGGGATAAACGCTTCGGCCGGAGCTTCGGCTGCGTTTGTGCTCATGCGCTGCACGCCGTTTTCGAGCCAGTAAAGATTGCCGTTGTAATAGCGCAAGTGGGAAACCGAGCTGTATTGTGCAAGCCCGATGGTGTCTTCCACCTTGAATGTGCCGAGATTGATGCGCGATATCGATGGAGCCTCGTAGCCGATGGGATTTGTGGCATATCCGCCACCGTCGCAAAGCACCCAAAGGGCGTTGTTGTTTCTGTCGTAGGCGATGCTCTGCGGCTGGATGCCGACTTCGATGCGGTCTACAACCTTGTCGTTACGGATGTCGATTTTAAGGATTTCCTTCTGGTAGCTCCAGCAGTTGACGTAGACATAGTCGCCAACCTTGACCATCTGTTCGGTCGAGCCGGTGGCAACATCCATGTCAGGCACTTCGATATGTCCCGTTACGGAATATGTTGCCGGGTCGACGATGGCTATTCGGTTGTCGTAAAGAGCTGTGACATACATTTTGTGGTCGCTGACAACAAGCGCGTTGCGGGGCGATGCAATGTCGGTCACGTGGCCTTTCACCTTATAGGTGTTCACATCGATGGCATACACTACATTCGAACCGTTGACACAGATCCAGCCCGTTTCGCCGTCAATGCTCATCGATTGAGCCGTGTCGCCGAGCTTCATGCCGTTGGCGCGCTCGAATACATTGTTTTCCACACTGTTGTCAGAGGGTGTATAATAGGAGAGAGAACCGTTGCCTGCAAGGTAATTGCCGTTGCATACGACGAACAGACCGTCGACGGTTGAAGGTACCGGCGGTACGTCGGGCATGTCATCGTCGTCAGAACATGAAGTGAATGTCAATGAGGATGCGGCGATTGCAGCCGCCAGATAAATGAATTTTTTCATTGTTATAAAACTATTTTTGAAGATTGTCAGTTGCCAACGTGACTGCGAGCAGGACTGCGTGTGCATCCACACCCGTATTAATCTACAATCCGGATAATATCTGGCTTCCGGATAGCAAAGCGTTTGTTTTCCGGCTTCTCTTGTTGCGACGCCTTCTCGGAGTATTTCGGTTCTCCAATGGCTTGTGTCGCGGCATTTCCACATAAATAAATATATAGGGAAACGAGAGTTACGGCAGCGTGCCTGCTCAGGACTTTCACCTGTATTCCTTACGGACAAAACGGTCCGATATCTTTGCTGATGCAAATATACGCAAACTATTTATAAAAATAATAGGTTTTTACAATTATTTTGCATAAATTTGGAACGGATTTTGGAGTAAAGGATACTCCGTGTCCGGATATTACATTAATATTTAATTTGTTATGGAAACCCGCCAGACGGCAGACGAGTCAGTTGACCTGACTGCCAATCCTATCCCCGACAGTTCTCAGCCTGAAGTTGAGAATGAAGAAGTCAACACATCAGCCGTTGCCGCCGATGTAGCTACAGATGATAACAAGGCCAAAGAGGCTGTTCCGGCCATTGATGAGATGTCGGAAGCTGATATCATCATAACACTCACCGCTCTTGCGCAGGCCGGTGCTGATGAAATATCCCGCGATGAAGTGTCGCGGCTCAAACAGCGTTATTACGCGTTGCGCAAGGCTACTGATGAGGAAGCACGCAAACAGTTCATAGCCAACGGCAACGACCCTGAAGCATTTATCCCCGAGGAAGATCCCGCCGACGAGGTGCTCCGCCAGTTGCTCAATTCCATTAAGGAGAAAAAAGCTGCGCGTGCGGCGGAAGTGGAGGCTGAGCTCCAGCGCAATTACGAAAAGAAAAATGCCCTCATAGACGAAATCACCGCTATGAGCAACGATACCGACAACGTAAACCGTCATTTCACCCGTTTCCGTGAAATCCAGCAGGAATTCAAGACTGTGGGCGATGTGGCTCCCCAGCAGATGTCGGACCAGTGGAAACGCTATCAGGAGGCCGTGGAGATATTCTACGACCAGCTGAAGGTGAACAAGGATCTGCGCGACTACGATTTCAAAAAGAATCTCGAGACGAAATTGCAGCTTTGCGCCGAAGCCGAACAGCTTGATGCCGAAGCCGACGTGATCGCCGCCTTCAAACGCCTTCAGGACCTGCATGTCACCTGGCGCGAGACAGGCCCTGTCGACAAGGAGCAGCGCGAGGAGATATGGACTCGCTTCAAGGAGGCGTCGGCCGTGGTCAACAAGAAATATCAGGCCTTCTTTGAAGAACGCAAGGCGCGCGAACAGGAGAACGAGAATGCCAAGACAGCGATATGCGAACGTCTTGAAGCGCTTGATTTCGACTCGCTCAAATCGTTCAATGCATGGAACGACATGACAAAGACCATACTTCAGGCGCAGGAAGACTGGCGTAAGCTCGGCTTTGCGTCAAAGAAAGCGAATAACGCGCTCTTCACCCGTTTCCGTGCCGTGTGCGATAAATTCTTCGCGCAGAAAGCGGAATATTATAAATCGGTCAAGGAGGATATGGCGGCCAACCTCGAGAAGAAAATAGCGCTTTGCGAGCAGGCAGAGGCTCTCAAGGACAGCACCGACTGGAAAGCTACCGCCGATAAACTGACCGAGCTGCAGCGCCGGTGGAAGACCATTGGCTCGGTTCCCAAAAAGCGTTCCGACGAGGTGTGGAAACGTTTTCAGGAGGCATGCGATTTCTTCTTCGAGCAGAAAAAACGTGACCTTTCGCAGTCGCGCAAGTCGGAGCAGGAAAATCTTCGCGCAAAGCGTGCGCTAACTGCCTCGCTCAAGGAGATAGCCGCTGATGCTCCCCGTCAGGAAGTCGTGGCTGCAATCAAGGACGCCCAGACGCGCTGGAACGAAATAGGTCATGTGCCTTTCCGCGAGAAGGACAAGGTATATGAGGAGTTCCGTGCGGTCATCAACGAGCTTTACAAGGTGCACGACCTGAAAGATACACGCGCCAACTTCGCCCGCTTCGAGAACAGCATCAACGAAATGTCGGACAGCGGTAAGCTCTCGCGCGAACGCGAACGCCTTGCCCGCGTGCTCGAGACAAAACGTTCGGAACTGACCACATATCAGAACAATCTCGGATTTTTCAACTTCAAATCCACTTCCGGGTCGTCGATGCTTCGCGATATAGAGCGCAAGACCCAGCGTATACGCGACGATATCGCCGACCTTGAAAAGAAAATTGCCCTTATTGACGGGCGTCTGTAATTATCATAGGCACAATGCCCCGGCGAATCAATGAATTCCCGGGGTATTTGTGCTTTATCGGCAAGTAGCTGTGCCCGTCGCAGCGCGCTGTGCCGTCGGTGCAGGAAATCACATTGTTGCAATGCGCTGAACACGTTTTTTACATTGATTATATCTGTTTTCAGAAAGAAATAATTATGCTTAGTAATATCCCGATAGGAAAATATGGAAAATATGTCCCGTTGATACAGACGCTTCTCGATTTGGTCATCATCGGGGGTGTGTTCCTGATACTATTGTCGGTAGGCGGCGATTGCAAATTTTATGCCGGGGAAGGCTGTAGAAGCGTATGGCGTACGATACTTATCGTCGGAGTAGTGACGCTTGTATCGTCGAGAGGCTGTATGGCTGTGCATGAGAGGCGCATGATGCGTGCCGAAAAATTGTTTGGCGCAGCATTGCTTACATCGCTGTTCTCCACGCTTCTGTATGCTGCGATGATGATGTTTACCGGTTATGGTCATGTGCAAATTGCATTTTTTTGCATTTTGTATTTCGCGCAGGCGGGCTTGCTGCTGCTTATATGGATGGTATCGTTGCAGCTTCTCAAGCGTTTCCGCCGTCATGGGCGCAACACACGTAATATCGTAATCATAGGAACCGGACAGCCAGCCATGCGCCTGTCGCAGCTTCTTGCCAACGAACAGGGCTACGGCATGAGGGTACTCGGATACTTCGACAACAGGATACCTTCGGATTTCAACGGAAAATTCATCGGTAGTATCGACAAACTTGAGGATTTCATAGGGGCAAACGACGTGCATGAGATATTTTATGCCTCGTCAATCGACAATGATGTATTGATTAATAAGGTGATACATCTTGCCGACCAGCATTTCTGCAAATTATATTTCACTCCTTTGATGTCGCCGAAACTCCAGCACAGTTTCTATATGTTCAATTTCAACAGTACGATACCGGCGATTGCCGTGCATAAATCGCCGTTGCGTTCTGTGACAAACCGTGTGGTCAAACGCACGTTTGACATACTGTTTTCCGGCGTCATGCTCATCTTGTCGCCGCTTGTGCTCATACCGGTAGCGGTGGCGATAAAGATTTCGTCGCCCGGCCCCGTCTTTTTCAAACAATTGCGCACCGGCTATATGGGCAAGGAATTTTATTGTTATAAATTCCGCACCATGCGCGTGAGCAAGGATGCCGATACCCGTCAGGCTACAAAGGACGACGACCGCAAGACGCGCCTCGGCAACTTTCTGCGTCATACGTCAATCGACGAGCTTCCGCAGTTCTGGAACGTGTTCAAAGGCGACATGTCGGTCGTAGGTCCGCGTCCCCACATGCTGGCGCATACCGAGGAATACCGTCAGCTTATCGACCAGTACATGGTGCGCCATCTCGTCAAGCCCGGTATCACAGGTTGGGCGCAGATACAGGGTTTCCGCGGTGCCACCGACGAACTATGGCAGATGGAACGCCGCGTCGACAACGACGTATGGTACATAGAGCACTGGAGTCTCCTGCTCGATCTCAAAATCATAGTCCGCACTATAACCAACGCCATCTCCGGCGAAGAAAACGCCTATTGATTTCACCCAAACTAAAATTGCAGCGCATATAATGTAGATGCAAATATTGAGGGCGTTGCAAAACTGCTGAATTTCAGCCAACAAAGTAGGAACGCGCGGCAATACTGTTTACTTAAGAGCGTGGCGTCCTTCGGACGCCGATTATGCGTAACCCCGTACGCCGAGGCGAAGCGAAGGCGTGCGGGGAAAGTAATCATATCGGAAATGGCGTCCGGAGGACGCCGATTTACAACGCTTTATTTATAATAAAAAGCTGGTTACTAAGTAAATCGGCGTCCTCCGGACGCCACGGCTATATATCCATTATTCCCCGCATGCCTCCGTTTCACTCCGGCATACGGGGTTACGAATAATCAGCGTCCTTCTATTAGATTTGCACATGCAAAGAAAAGGTTAACTTTGCAGATATAAATCTTAAATTATTTAACATTAAAAAAGAAAGAACCTCCTAATGTCGCATTAGCCTAGGCGTCCTCCATGAGCTTTG
>CEAC01031737.1_pt1 | contig 14103 bp, 8 predicted proteins | sample 557411 | NCBI WGS metagenome assembly CEAC01 (sample SAMEA3182094, study PRJEB8094) | gut metagenome | biome: human; feature: gut; material: Stool; isolation source: human stools | place: Canada | collected 2012-02-21
GTCTATGCCTATCCGGGCACACCTTCGACCGAAATCACCGAATATATACAAGGACATCCGCTCACCGCCGAACGAGGCATCCACTGCACATGGTCGGCCAATGAGAAGACGGCGATGGAGGAGGCGCTGGGCACGTCGTTCGCCGGAAAGCGCGCCTTGGTGTGCATGAAACATGTGGGCATGAACGTCGCCGCCGACGCCTTCGTCAACTCGGCGATGACGGGAGCCAACGGCGGACTGGTCGTCGTGGCGGCCGACGACCCCTCGATGCACTCGTCCCAGAACGAGCAGGATTCACGCTTCTACGGCAAGTTCGCCCTTGTCCCGACGTTCGAGCCCTCCACGCAGCAGGAGGCCTACGAGATGGTTCAGGCCGCGTTCGATTTCTCGGAAAAATACCGCATCCCCGTACTGATGCGCCTTACGACCCGCATGGCCCACTCGCGCGCCATGGTCGAACCGCGCGAGGCACGCCCCGAGAACAGCCTCGCTTATCCCGCCCGGACGCGCCAATGGGTGCTGATGCCGGGCAATTCGCGCGTAAGATACGAGGCATTGCTCGCCGACTATGCCCGCTTCGAAGAGGAGGCGGCTGCAAGCCGCTTCAACCGTTACGCCGACGCTGAAGACAAATCGCTGGGCATCATCGCCTGCGGCATTGCCTACAACTACCTCATGGAGAACTATCCCGACGGATGCCCGCACCCGGTGCTCAAAATATCGCAATACCCGCTTCCGCAGGAACTCGTGCGCCGCATGGCGTCGGAATGCAAGGCGCAGCTCATCATCGAGGAGGGACAACCCGTCGTCGAAGAAGCCCTGCGCGGCATCCTGCCTGCGCCCGTTGAGATCCGCGGCCGCATGTCGGGCGAACTGCCCCGCACCGGGGAACTGACTCCGGACAGCGTACGCACGGCCCTGGGGCTCGCCCCGCACGCGACCCTCGCCGCCAGCGGCATCGTCGTCCCCCGTCCGCCCGCATTGTGCCAGGGTTGCGGCCACCGCGACATGTATACGGCACTGACGGAGGTAGCAGGCGAATATGAAAATGCCAAGGTATTCAGCGACATCGGCTGCTACACGCTGGGGTGGCTCTCGCCGTTCCATGCCATCGACACCTGCGTCGACATGGGCGCCTCGATCACGATGGCCAAAGGCGCAGCCGACGCCGGACAGCACCCCGCCCTGGCCGTCATCGGCGACTCGACCTTCACCCACTCGGGGATGACCGGGCTGCTGGACGCCGTGAACGAGGGGACGAACATCACGGTCGTCATTTCAGACAACCTCACCACAGGCATGACCGGAGGCCAGGATTCGGCCGGCACGGGACGCCTCGAGCAGATATGCGCCGGCCTGGGCGTCGACCCCGCCCACATCCGCGTCGTAGTGCCGCTGCCCCGAACCCGCGAAGAGATGAAGGCCATGCTCCGCGAAGAGATCGCCTTCGACGGCGTCTCGGTCATCATCCCCCGCCGCGAATGCATACAGACCGCCAAACGGCACAACGCAACCAAACAGAAACAATAGCGACACGCCCGGCGCGGCGACCGCCCGGCGGCAAAACCCTAAAAACAGGCAAACCATGAAACGCGACATCATACTCTCGGGCGTAGGGGGACAAGGCATCCTCTCGATCGCCACCGTCATCGGCAGGGCTGCCCTCGACGAAGGACTGCACATCAAGCAGGCCGAAGTCCACGGCATGAGCCAGCGGGGCGGCGACGTGCAGTCGAACCTGCGCATCTCGTCGGATGAAATCGCCTCCGACCTCATTCCGCGGGGTGCCGCCGACCTCATCATCTCGCTCGAACCGATGGAAGCACTCCGCTACCTGCCGTGGCTTTCGACCGAAGGATGGGTCATCACCAATACCGCCCCGCTGATCAACATCCCCGACTATCCCGATGCCGATACGCTCGGGCGGGAGATAGCCTCCCTGCCGCACAGCGTGGCGCTCGACGTGGATGCCATCGCACGCCAGGCCGCATCGCCCCGTGCCGCCAACATCGTACTGCTGGGCGCCGCAGCACCGTTCCTGGGCATCGCACCCGAAAAACTCGAAGCGGGCATACGCGCCATCTTCGCCCGCAAGGGCGACGCCATCGTCGACACGAACCTCGCGGCATTCCGCGCAGGCTACGCATACGCACAAAAACAGACCGCACAATGGGAAAACTGCCGATAGACCGCTCCGTGCTCGACTCCGCGCTGAAACGCATGGACATCGCGGACATCGCCCAGGCGACGATCCGCCAGTCGGGCGACATAGCCCGCATCATGGAAACACAGACGGGGATGGAATTCCTGCACCTCGAAATGGGCGTACCGGGACTTCCGCCCGAAAAGGCGGGAGTCGAAGCCGAATGCCGGGCCCTGCAATCGGGCGTGGCGTCGCAGTACCCCAACATGTTCGGCATCCCCGAACTCAAACAGCAGGCCTCGCGTTTCATCCGCGCGTTCCTCGACGTCGGGGTCGCACCGCAGGGCTGCATCCCGACGGTCGGGTCGATGCAGGGCAGTTTCACGGCGTTCCTGCTCTGCTCTCAGCTCACGCCCGGGAAGGATACGATCCTCTTCATCGACCCCGGGTTCCCCGTGCAGCGCAACCAGGTGCAGATCCTCGATATCCCCAGCGCGTCGTTCGACATCTATGAATACCGCGCCGAAAAACTGGGCCCGAAACTGGAAAGCTACCTCGCACAGGGCAACATCGCAGCCATCGTCTATTCGAACCCCAACAATCCGGCGTGGATATGCCTCACCGAGGATGAGCTGCGTACGATCGGCGAGCTGGCTACCCGATACGACGCCATCGTCATCGAAGACCTCGCCTATCTCTGCATGGACTTCCGCAAACCCCTGGGACGCCCCTTCGAAGCGCCCTACCAGGCCACCGTGGCCAGGTACACGGACAACTACATCCTGATGATCTCCGGCTCGAAGATATTCAGCTACGCCGGCCAGCGCATCGCCATCGCGGCCGTCTCCGACAAACTCTACCCGCGGCACTACCCGGCGCTCAAACGGCGCTACGGCATGGGGCGCCTGGGCGACGCCTATGTCCTGACGTTCCTCTATGCCGCCTCGTCGGGCACGAGCCACTCGGCGCAGCACGCCCTGGCGGCGATGTTCCGCGCCGCGGCCGACGGGCAGCTCGATTTCGTAGGCGAGACCTCGGAATACGCCCGGCGCGCCCGCCTCACCAAGGAGATCTTCCGGCGTCATGGCTTCCGCATCGTCTACGACAAAGACCAGGACGAAACCGTCAGCGACGGGTTCTTCTACACCGTCGGCTACGGCGGACTCTCCAGCGCGGAACTACTGTGCGAACTGCTTCTCTACGGCATCTGCGCCATATCGCTCACATCGACCGGCAGTCGCCAGCCGGGCATCCGGGTCTGCGTTTCGCAACTGAACCGCCCCGAGCAGTTCGAGCTGCTCGAAACACGCCTAACCGCCTTCGGGCAAAACCACCGATAAGCCTATGCGATTCACGACAGCCGCCGAAGCCGTAAAGCTCATCCGCCCGCACAGCAGCGTCTACATTCAGGGCAGCACCTCGATCCCCGAAGTGCTCGTCCGCGCCATGACCGACCGTGCCGCCGAGCTCACCGATGTCACGCTCTACTCCGGATTCGCCGTCGGAAAGGCAGACGCCCCCTATTGCAGCCCCGAATACAAGGATACGTTCCTGGTCAACAGCCTGTTCGTGGCCAATAACATTCGCCGCTGGCTGGCCCAGGGCTACGGGCAGTCGATCCCGGCCTTCCTGGGCGAAATCCCGGGGCTGTTCCGCGACGGGACGCTGCCCGTCGACGTGGCGATCCTCAACCTCTCGCGCCCCAACGAGGAGGGCTACTGCTCGTTCGGCGTCTCGGCCGACCTGGCCGTTTCGGCCGTGGAATGCGCCAGGACAGTCATCGCACAGGTCAACACGGCCATGCCGTTCTCCTACGGCGACGCCGTGATCCACCTCTCGCGCGTCGCCGCGGCCGTCGAGGTCGACGACCCGCTGGTCGAGGTGCCCTCGGCAACCCCCACCGACATCGAACGCAGAATCGGCAACCACATCGCCGAACTGATCCCCGACGGGGCGACGCTGCAGATCGGCGTGGGCGGGATCCCCAATGCCGTGCTGGCCGCGCTCACGGGTCACAAACACCTCGGGCTGCATACCGAGGCGATGACCGACGGCGTGTTGCCGCTGCTCGAAAGCGGCGTGATCGACAACTCGCTCAAACGGGTCATGCCCGGCGTAACGGTCGCCTCGCTGGCGCTGGGATCGCGCCGGCTGTACAATTATATGGACTACCGCAAAGACCTCGTGATGAAGGATGTGGCATGGACCAACGACCCGTTCCGCATCCGCGAGAACCCGCGCGTGATGGCGATCAACTCGGCCGTCGAGGTCGACCTCACGGGGCAGGTCTGCGCCGACTCGGTCGGCGAGCGCATCATTTCCGGCGTAGGCGGGCAGCACGATTTCATGTACGGAGGGGCCCTGTCGGAGGGCGGCAAAACCTTCATCGCCATCCCGTCGACCACCCCGAAGGGCGAATCGAAGATCAAGGCGCTGCTGACGCCCGGCGCAGGCGTCGTGACGACCCGCCACATGGTGCAGCACATTGTGACCGAATACGGCGTTGCGCACCTGCGCGGCCGCAACCTCGCCCAGCGGGCGCGGGCATTGATCGCCGTCGCCCACCCCTCGGTGCGCGAAGAACTGGAAAAAGCCGCCTGCGAACGCTTCGGCTACTCGTTCCTCAGGCTCAGATAGGGGCGCCCGGCCTCTTCGAAGAGGGCGACACGCTTATTCTGCATTTTTCCACCCGGCAAGCCGGCAAGGAATAGCGTAAAAAGCGTGATTCGTCCGGAATAATATAAAACAACGATCCATGCGCTGGAAATACCTCTTTTTCGACCTCGACGGAACGCTCACCGACCCGATGCCGGGTATCACCCGTTCGGTGCAGTACGCCCTGCGGCATTTCGGCATCGAGGCCGACGACCCCACGGCGCTGTGCCCCTTCATCGGGCCGCCGTTGCGCAATTCGTTCCGCGAATTCTATGACATGAGCGACGCCGATGCCGAGGTGGCTGTCGAAAAATACCGCGAATATTACGCCCCGAAAGGGATTTTCGAGAACAGGCTCTACGAAGGGATCCCCGAGTTGTTACGCGACCTGCGGGCGCACGGGGCGACACTGGTCGTGGCGACCTCGAAACCCACCCGTTTTGCGGAGCAGATTGCCCGGCATTTCGGGTTTGCGGACGACTTCGCGCTTATCAGCGGCAGCACGCCCGACGGCTCGCGCGACGCCAAGGCCGACGTAATCCGCCATGCACTCGCCACGCTGGGCATCGACGACCCCGCCCGTGCCGTGATGATCGGCGACCGCCGCCATGACGTCGAAGGCGCAGCCGCAACGGGGCTTGCCGCCATCGGCGTACTGTGGGGTTACGGCAGCCGCGAAGAGCTTCAGACCGCAAAACCCGCATTTATTGCGGAAGATATTCCCGCCCTGCGGCAGTTGCTTCTGGGATAGGCGCGGACAGGAGCCGGAGCCGGAGGCCGACCCCAAACGCGTAACAGAGACGGAGGCCGAAGACAAAAGCCCGACGAAACCGGATACGGGCGCCGACCCCAAACGCGCGACGGATACGCAGACGGACACCGATCCCAAAAGCCATACGGATACGGACACCGGACAGCTATGCCCCTGCAACAAAAGCAGACCTGCCAATTGGCAGGTCTGCTTGATACGTCGGGATGCCGCGGTTACCACCGGCACACCGGGTTATTTTGCGAACTTCATTTCGTTGAGCAACCACCCGGCGTCGGCATACTTGTCGATCACCCACATCACATAGCGGATATCCACGCACACCGTGCGCGCCAATTCGGGATGGAACCACACGTCGCCGGCCATCGACTCGCGGTTGCCGTCGAACGCAAGCCCTATAAGGTGCCCCCTGCCGTCGAGTACGGGGCTGCCCGAATTGCCTCCCGTAATGTCGTTGTCGGTCAGGAAATTGACATAGAGCGTACCATTCTCGCCCCAGCGTCCCCAGTCCCGTTTGGCGATCAGCCGCCGCATACGGTCGTCGACACGGTATTCGTATTCGTCAGGGTTGTACTTCTCCATATAGCCCGCGATCGTCGAACGCGAATCGTAATGCACGCCGTCCGAAGGGTTCAGGGGCTGCACGTTACCGTAGGTCAGGCGCATGGTCGAGTTGGCATTGGGATACTGCGCCAGTCCTTCCGAAGCACGGAAATCGTAAAGCAGGTCGGCATAGCGGCTCTCGCTCCGCCCGACATGCGCCCGGCCGCGCTTCTCGGCCTTGTCCACACCGCCCGTAAAACGCTGTACGGTGACCGATTCGGTAAGCGCCACCATGGGGTCGCGGCGTATTTCGGCCACCGACCGGTTCTTCGAGAAATAGGCATCGTAACGCACGGGGTCGCTGCAAAACGAAGCATCGAACGCCGCACGCGCCATACGGTCGGCATCGCCTCCCGCCTGGTCGTACATCGCCTGCAACTGCACGCCCCACATCTCGCGCGGCACGTTGGCCGTGAAGTTCACCACCATCCGCGCCAACAGGTCGCGGTCGGTCGCGGCATCGTAGTTACGGCGCAGGCGGCCGCTCCCGGCCACGACGCTTCGGGCATCCTTCGAATCCACGATCAGCGAATCCTGCTTCAGCCGTTCGAGCTTGCCAAGGTACGACGACACGCGGTTGGCCACGAGCAGCGCCTCGCTGGGGCCGAGCCATGCCTCGCGGAAATAATTGAGGTTGCGCTCGGCACCCTGCCGCGCCTCGTAACCGCGCGCGAGCTCTTCGAGCAACGTCCCGTCCTCGGCCTTGCGGGCGGAATCGGCCTCGATCCAACGCTGCAGGCGTTCCTCCTCGGCCTCACGGATCGCCACGACGTCGAAACGGCGCAGGCATTTGTTCTCCCACTTGGCGTAGTCGGCGTAGTTGCTCAGGCCGAAATAAGCATCCGAATACTCCATGCGCACCCGCGGATCGCGTTCCATATGGCGTTTGAGAATATCCATCCGGTCATGGCGGTTGGCCACGACGATCGGGTTCCGGACACGCTGCTTCTCGGCCACGGCGAACGACGACGCATAGCGGTTCGTACGCCCCGGGAATCCGATCACCATTGCGAAGTCGCCGTCATGCACGCCGCCCGTGGCGACCTGCAACACGCGGCGGGGTTTGAGCGGCACGTTATCGGCGGAATAGGCCGCAGGACGTCCCTCCCGGTCGGCATAGACGCGGTAAAGCGCGAAATCGCCCTTGTGCTGGGGCCAGCCCCAGTTGTCGTAATCGCCGCCGAAGGCACCGATCGACGCAGGCGGCGTACCCACCAGCCGCACATCCTTGTAGATGTCGTAGTAGAACATCAGGTACATTTTGCCGCCCCACATCGAGTAGCACGACACCTCGCACTCCGTTTCCCGGCCGTAGCGCCCTTCCAGTTCGGCATAGAGGCGGCGCGGAGCCATCATGCCCCATTTCCCGGCGGCTTTCATCTCCTCCTTGAGCGCATTGGCCTCGTCGGTCACGTCGACCACCTTGCGCACGAACCACACGGTCTTGCCGGGGACGGGAATCTCCTCATCGCGCGTGCGTGCCCAGAATCCCGTTTCGAGCAGGTTGCATTCGGGCGTCGACAGGGCGCAGATGTCGCTGTAAGCCACATGGTGGTTGGTAATCATCAGCCCCTGGTCGGAAATCATGCTGCCCGTCCCCATGCCGCCGTCGACTGCCACCACGGCATCGGCCAGCGCAGCCGATTTCTCGTTGTAGATCTCCTTATCCTTGATTTTCAGTCCCCGGGCCTTCATCTGCGGATAAATCTCCGCCAGCCGGTGCATCAGCCACATGCCCTCGTCGGCCATCGCAGGCTGCATACAGAGCAGCACAACGGCCAGACAGGCTATCCATCTTCTCATATCTTTCATTCTTATAAACGGGAGGGCACCGTCGCCGACGCCCTCCCGTTGAGTTTAGGGTTACTCTTCGACGGTCTTACCCTCGGTCATAAACTTCAGCCGCGGGTCAGCCTCCTTGAAGGTGCCGTCAGCCATGCGCAGCGTCCATTTTTCGGCCTGGAAAACCTCTTTCCACAGCTTCGCGTCGTCCCACATCGACTTCACATAGCGGATGCGCATCACGGGCTTCATATCCCGCAGGACGAAATCCACGGACACGATGCCGTCCGTACACGAAAGGAAGCTCTTGAAATAGGGGAACGCATTGCGGATCGGCATCTTCTCGATACCGGGGAATACCATCTCGTAGACCGCCTTGGGGAACTGCTCGTCGTCCCCCCACTTCTCCTGGTTGGCAACGAACCTGCCCGCGAGCTTCTCCACATCGCGGAACATGATCTGCGCAAACTCTTCACGCGAAACCTGTCCGGCGACCGCATAGCTTTTAAGCACCGTATGCATCGGGATCACCTTCTCGCTCTCCTTGGTCGGGATGACCAGTTCCTTGGCGTCGATCGCCTCCCCGAACATCTTTTCGGTAATACCGGCAGCCGGATCGACGTAGACCGTCACATCCACCGGACAGGCGAACTCCGACGTGAAGCCGTAGACTCCCTCGATCTTCTGGAGCACCATGCCGAAATAGATCATATCCATCCGGTCGTGGAGCCCTTCGACGCCGAGCTTCACCACGTCGAGCATCGGCACCTGCTCGCCCGGCATGGCATATTTGCGCAGCGTCGGCGCAAAGATCGCAGCCTGTATCTTCAGCGTATCGGTGGCAGCCGGGTCGTAAAGCACCTCGACGCCATGGCGGCGTACGAAGGTCTTGACGCCGTATACGCCCTGCACGGCCTGCATCTTGGCCGAAAAAGCCTTCGACGAACCGAAGCACTTGATCGTCTGCAAGCCCTCCATCTCGAACGTCTGCAGGTTCTCGACCTTCTCGTAGTCGCCCCACTTCTCGTCGATCGTCGGCAGTTCCATGGTGGAACCCAGCCATATGGCCAGGAAGAAGAGCACCACGGCCAGCAACCCGGGCACCCAGCGCAGCGAACGGCGGCCGTTGACCTGCAAGGCATCCTTGGCACACGCACCGATGCAGTTGCCGCACAACGTACAGTCGACATGCTTCACCTTCACATAGTCATGGATCGGAAGCTGGTAGGGACATTTCTTTTCGCACAGTCCGCAATTATTGCAGGTGTTCAAGTCCCGCTTGATGTACATCAGGGGGAAGGTGCAGCTGCGCATCTTGGCGATCTCGACGATATAGGCGGCAAGACATGCGCCGCCGATCGTCCATACCCATGCGTTCGCAACGCCCAGCGCACCGAGCGCCCAGCCGCCGAGGGCGGCGATCACGAACAGCAGCGTGAATTTGAAAATGTTGCTGGCAGCTCCCAGCGGACAGATATACTTGCACCAGAACATCTTCACCACGAAGCCGCCCAGGAGCAGCAGCGCAAGGCTCGTGAGCGACATCCAAAGCACGATTTCGCCCTTGAAACCCGTAGCCACGGCATAGAACGGGTCGAGTTTCTTGCAGAACAGCTCGCTCGACGAGAGCGTGAAATAGAGGATCGTGAAGAGCAGCACGTACTTCACCACGCGCAGCAGTTTGTCGACGATGCTGCCCGAAGGGACATCGACCTGCAGGTGCAGTTTTTTCCCGGCACGCCCCATCCACTCGCCGACGGTGCCCAGCGGACAGAGGTATCCGCAGAAAAGTTTGCTGAACAAAATCACTCCCACGGCGAGCACGAGGCCCATCATGATCTGGAGCATCGACATCGAGCAGGCCAGCGAGTTGTTCACCACATAGGTGCCGAAAGCCTGCAACCCGCCGAAAGGACAATATGCCTCGACATCGACGGGTTTGTCGCTCAATTTGGCCCAAAGCACCGTGCCCGCAATGGCGGCCAGTACGCCCCATTGCAGCAGGTGCTTCAGATAATTAGGTTTACGTTTCATTTATTGTTGTTTGTGTTGTGTGTGTTTGTGTGTGCGGGGGTGAGGATCACTCCTTGTTCTTGATACAGCGGACGGGAGCGGCGCAATAACCACCCTGGTAAGCGATTGTCATGCGATTGTAACTCTTGTTGTAAGTTATCATGCCGGCATAATACTGGATGTTCTTGATGCCGCTTTCCGGATCGTCGGCCGTATTGTATGTAACCTTGTAACCCGTCGAGCTGGGGAAATATCCCATGCCGAACGCCGAAGCGTCGGCAGCCGAGACCGTGGCCATATAGGCCGGGGTCGCCGTGGCGCTCGCCGCATTGATATAGCCGCAGCCCGCAATATTGAAACCGTCCTTGTTGAGCGCGGCAATCGAACCGCCGCTCTGCGTCTTTTCGAAATAGGGCGATGTCGGGTCGGACAGGCTGCCGCTGCCGACACCCGCCAGCTTGAGCCACTCGGCCATCGTCGGGATATGCCACCCGTCGGGGCAAATACCCTGCGCACCCTCGTATTGGTCGAAATTGGTGCCCGTCATCTCGCCGGTCATTCCCAGCATCACGGGATAGCTGTACAGCAGGCCCGCGGTCTCGGCCAACGACGGGTCGGCGGCTTTCGAGAGGTTGCAGGGGTACCACACCCCGTTGCCGTCCTTCGGGTCGCTCGATATGGTTTTGCCTTCGGGAACATAGCGCAGGTTCTCGGCCATCCACGTGCGGCCGTCCTTGAGCGTGACGATCTTGTACTTCACGCCGCCCCACTCGACGGTCGGGGTCTCCACTTCGCCGTCGCCGTCCGGCAGCAGGTCGTCTCCGTCGACCCAGCCCGCGATCGGGCCGCTGAATTTCACCTGGATGTCAGCCGGCTGCACGTTGCAGTCCATGCGGCGGTTCTCACCCGACTTGAGGTCGGTCGTGCCGAGCGTCTGCGTACGCATCTTACCATCGGCCGTGGTGACCGTAACCTTGAGCTGCACACCGTTTTGCGGCACCAGCAGCGCGTAGTAAACTTTCTCGGCAGTGGCCGTATTGGCGGTCACGTCGGATGCCTCGGCACCCGCCTTGGCCGTAAAATCGCCCGTGGCAGGATCGAGCACACCGGTGCCGACAGCACCCTTGATGACGATGTCCCGGATGTCGAAACCCGATTCGTTCGTCACGCTGATGACGATCCGCGACATTTTGTGCTTGAAGGTCATCTGCGTGGACGACAGCGTGGGCTTGACCCCCGTCTTCACGGCCACGATCAGGTCGGAAGCCGTGTAGTTCGCACCGCTCTGATCCGCCTTTACCGAAACCTCCGCCGGCGCCGCGGCACCGGCCTGGTAGGGATAATAGGCGAAGAGCGTCGAGGTGGCGTTGACATCTTCGTACCAGAGGAAACCCTCGGTCTTGAAATCCGTGCCGTCGAACGACATCTCCTTGTTCGCCACGAACGCCGAACCGTCCGCCGTCATCGTGATCGTGAGGCCGACCTTGTCGTTCAGCTCAAAATCGGTGTCCGTCGCCCGCGTGCCGGACGACATGCTTGCCGGCGTCAGCGCAGGGTTGGCGATCGTCGGGGTGATGCGCACCTGCTTGTCGCCCGTTCCGGTGCTTTCTTCCTTCGAGCAGGCGGTGAAAGCCATCGCCGCGACTGCCATCAATGTCAAAATCTTTTTCATAATCTATCCTTTTGAATTTAAAAATTATATCCTACACTCAGCGTCGCCGCGACCCGGTTGGGCTGCGCGACGTATTCCAGTCCGAAACCGTGTTCGTAACGCGCGAACACGTCGACATAGAACCGTTTGATATTGCGCCGCAGCCCGAGCGCCGCCCCCAGCCGTTTGGCCGTGAGGTATTCGTTTTCGTAATCGTAGTAAGCGGTCAGCTGCCCGGGATATTCGCCCGGCTGCACGCCGGGGGTTTCGAACTGCGTTTCACACTCCGAGAAACCTCCCAGGCGGTAATCCGCCGCGAGGGTCAGCTCCCAGAGGCCGAACGTGCGGATCAGCGAGGCATATATCTTGGTAAAGTGGAGCTTCTGCCCCTTGACATAGGGGTACATCAGCGTCGATTCGCGGTTGAGCTGCGAATAACCGACCCCGGCACGCAAATCCGTATGCGGTGCCACGAACTCGTATTCGCCCCCAAGGTCGAGCCCCTTGCGCCCGAAAGTCGGTGTCGAACCGTGTATGGTGATGGTCTGCACGCCGTTGATGGTCTCGGTGGTGATGATGTTCTCGTCGGTGCGGAGCGTCTGCCAGTCGAGATTCACGCGCACGAAATGCCTGCGCAGTGCCGTTCCCAGCGACAGGGCGGCGTTCGCCGTCACCTGGTGCGTTTCGAACAGATGCCAGATAATGCGGCTCTCGCCCGTCTCGCCCTGCCTGTTACGGTAGGCGACGTCGGCATAGAACGGCCCGTATTGCAACTGGACGCCCGCCCCCTGCGTATTCTCGCGGACGGGGAATCCCGAAACGCCGTTGGTCGAGAGGTGTATGTCGGTGCTCCCCCACTTCTCCAGCGACCCGTAGAGCAGTCCCCGGTCGAAGAATGCCTCGTACAGATCGGCACCGGGGCCCACGCCTTCCGCATCGACCTTCTCGCTGTTCGTACCCACGATATAGACCGCACCGGCGGCAAAACGCCCCGCGTGGTACATTATACCGGGTGAAAATTCGAAATCCAGCCGTGTGTTCTTGTGGCGCAGGTCTTTGCGCTTGGCATAGTTGCGGGCTTCGAACTCTACGCGCAGGCCGCCTGTCCACCGGTTGCCCAGCACGGCCGACATACCGCCCGTGAAGGTATAATCCTCGCGCACCTTGCGCCCCGGCGTAAATTCGAGGATGTCCACCGGATAATACCCCGGTTCGGTGAACATCGAGCCGCACATGTTGCGGCCGTCGAAATAGTCGTAGCCGAACCCGCCCGAGAACGAGACCTTTTTCAGGTGGCGCACCGACTCGGTTTTCGCCCCGGCATTCCAGCTGTCGTCCGACGCGGAGTGGCCCGTAAGCCCGCCGTTCTCCTTGGTGAAATAGATTTCGGCATAGGAACGGCTCAGGGAGTCCTGCCGGATACCCGCAGCGTTCGGGCCGCCGTTCCAGGGGTTGCGGCGGAAAATATAGTCGAAACGCTCCTGCGCCGTGGCAGCAGAGACGGCGGCCAACATCAGTATCGTTAAAATCCGTCTCATAGGCTAATCTCGCAAAGATTGTGTCTCACGCTCATAAAAATCGTTCGACGAGTTATTGGTATCCACGTACCTTTCGAAGCCGGCAGCCGCCGTGGCCGCTTCATCCAGCTTCCGGTGCAGGGTATGTCCCTGCGCCTTGGCCGAGAAGCCGATGTAACCGGCATCCACATCGGTGTGCAGGCGTTTGTGCTTGGTCGCCTCGGTCATGTTGCATACCTCGACGCCGTCCACGATCCAGTCGTCCCACGGTATCTTCGAATAGGTGATGCTGCCGCTCTGAACCGTCGACTGGAGGTCGTCGGCCAGATAGGCATCCAGATCGAACCCTTCGGGCGCCCGGAAAAGGATCACGGCGGGCGAATTCTGCGAGATCACGTAGACGACGGCCGTATTCGTCCCGGTCTTTTTCAGCACCTTCATGTAATGCGCCTGGTCGATCTGGTCGCCCGGGACAGGCGTGGGGTGCAACTTGTTGCCGGGATAGTATACCATGTCGTAGAGCACGAAACAGCCCTTGCGGTTGAGGTTCACCGACTGGGAATAGGTCTGCGTATGGTCGACGCCATGGTAGGCCACCACGACATCCTCGCCGGGTTGCAGCGGGAAATCCGTCCCCGAGCCCGGGAACATCCAGATACAGTCGGGTACGGCGGCGTAATCACGGAAAACGATGTTGCCCGAAGGGTCGGTGCTCGTCCAGGGATTGGCGGCCTGCGAGTTGTAGGGGGCGACCATCGCCAGGCACAGCCCGTCGAGGTAATAGGTTTCGAAACCGTTGTTGTGCAGGATGATATATTTGTCGTCGGCATAAGTCCCCGTCGCCGGCGGATCCTGCATGCAGCCGCCCGAGTAGATCTCCTTGATGAGGATCGTACCCGGCTTGGAAAATTTCAGCGCCACGTCGACTTCCTTGTCCTCGCCGACAAGGTCGACCTGCTCGATCGTACCG